>Ga0256839_1003432_pt1 | contig 16351 bp, 16 predicted proteins | sample 354166metaG_FD_185968 | JGI IMG/M metagenome (GOLD analysis project Ga0256839, IMG submission 185968) | Hydrothermal vent microbial communities from Mid Atlantic Ridge, Atlantic Ocean - 354-166 | ecosystem: Environmental > Aquatic > Marine > Hydrothermal vents | place: Atlantic Ocean: Mid... | reverse complement strand
CTCCATCTTGATCATCATAGGCAGTGACTCCTGGCTCAACATACGCTTCACCTAATTGAAGATGTACTGTTTGATTTCCTTTTAACTTAATGGTAGGCAGTGACTTTACAGGGGTTTTAAAGATTTTTCTTCTGCGTTGTTTCTCTTCTTGCTTGGGTATGAGAGAAGGTACTATTATCGGAGGTACTATTGATGGATGCATTTCTTTAATGATAGGTTCTTGAGTATTAGGTATTTTTTGAGCGTTAGGTAGGCTATTGTTTTGCATGGTTACAATGTTATCAAGTCGTCCACGACCCCTTAAGACAAAGCTCTTAACAGAATGAATTTGTACACGATTATCAAAATAGCTAATATCTTCTTGTAGATTACGTGTCACTTTTTGCCATGTACCATTTTTGGAACGTCTACCTAATCCATACTGCATATGACTCTTTCCCTCTCCTGACGTATAGACAAGGTAGTGCTGTCCTCTATTGGTCTCTAAGGCTACAATAATGACAAAATCTTCTGAAAATTGCATTTCCCATGAAATCCAATACTCTATTTTTGATTGTTTTTTCATCTTGAGTTCATAAGCAAAGTTATGCCTTTTAGCCAAAAAATCCATAACACGACTCTGCTTTTGCTTATCAAATGTATTAACAATACTATTTCTGGTGTTTATTAAGTTCCATCTCGAAATTTGTTGGTCTTCAGCATCTTCATGAACAGTCCGAGCAGACAATAGTAGTGTTGATAAAAGTATTAATATATATCTAATAAAAATCATTTAATATTATATCACAACTTTTAAAAACATTACAATTTGACATATTTCTATCTTAATTAAAAAAAATCCACTACAATAGCAGTAATAATATTTTTTCAAAGGATTTAACGTATGGATGCGAACAAACAAAAAGCTTTAGACATGGCGATGAAACAGATTGACAAAAATTTTGGTAAAGGGACAATTGTACGTTTAGGCGATAAAGATATTGAGCCTATTGCTTCTATTAGTACTGGTTCACTGGGGCTGGATATGGCACTGGGGATTGGGGGTGTACCAGAAGGTAGAGTCATCGAGATTTATGGACCTGAAAGTTCAGGGAAAACGACTCTAGCACTACAAATTACCGCTTCAGCTCAAGCAGACGATAAAGTATGTGCTTTTATAGATGCTGAACACGCACTTGATGTCCTTTATGCTAAAAACTTAGGCGTTGATGTTGAAAACCTTTTGGTTTCACAACCTGACTTTGGAGAACAAGCCCTTGATGTTCTTGAAACTTTAGCCCGTTCTGGAGCTGTTGACTTAATTGTAGTCGATTCCGTCGCAGCACTTACCCCAAAAGCAGAGATAGAGGGTGAAATGGGTGACATGCAAGTGGGACTTCAAGCACGTCTTATGTCCAAAGCACTTAGAAAATTGACAGCTGTTTTACACAAAACAAACACAACTGTTATTTTTATTAACCAACTGCGTATGAAGATTGGAATGATGGGTTATGGCTCACCAGAGACTACCACAGGAGGGAATGCCCTTAAGTTTTATGCGTCCGTTAGGATTGATGTAAGAAGAATTGCCACACTCAAACAAGGTGAAGCACAAATTGGTAACCGTGTCAAAGCAAAAGTTATCAAGAACAAAGTTGCTCCACCATTTAGACAAGCAGAATTTGACATTATGTTTGGTGAGGGAATTTCTAAAGAGGGTGAATTGGTTGACTATGGGGTAAAACTAGATATTGTCGATAAATCAGGTGCTTGGTTCTCCTATGGCTCAATGAAACTCGGACAAGGTAAAGAGAATGTCAAAGCCAAGTTTAAAGAAGACCATAAACTACGTGATGAGATTGAGGCTAAAATCAAAGAGGCTTTGGGTATTACTAGCATGTTAACCATGGATACTAAAGAGATTAAAGATAGTGATGATGAGGATAAGTAACTATATGTTAAAATCCCATTAATATTTTACTATAAGGTAGACCATGATTTTTATTGATGATGTTAGAGCGAATGAAGTAATGGACAGTAGAGGTAACCCTACCGTTCAAGCAACGGTAAGTTTAAGTGATGGAACAGTCGCTTCTGCCATTGTTCCTAGTGGAGCAAGTACAGGAAAAAGAGAAGCCTTAGAGTTACGTGACGGTGGTGACCGTTACATGGGTAAAGGAGTTCTTAAAGCATGTGAAAATGTCAATGAGAAAATCTCTGAAGTCCTACTTGGACTCTCTCCTTACAACCAAGCAGAAGTAGATTTAACCATGAAGACACTTGATGGAACAGAGAACTATGGAGAGCTTGGAGCAAATGCTGTGCTTGGTGTCTCTATGGCAGTAGCACGGGCAGCCGCTAAGTCGATGAACATGCCTCTTTATCGTTACTTAGGTGGAGCTAATGGCGTAACCTTACCTGTTCCTATGTTTAACATCATCAACGGTGGTGAACATGCTAACAACTCGGTAGATTTTCAAGAGTATATGATTGTCCCACATGGGTTTGACACCTTTTCAAGAGGACTTCAAGCCGTAGCAGAAATCTATCAACACCTTAAAAAAATCATTGATGGTATGGGTGAGAGTACCGCTGTGGGTGATGAGGGTGGATTTGCACCTAACTTAAAAAGCAATGAAGAGCCTATTCAAGTAATCATTCAGGCAATTGAAGCTGCTGGATACAAAGTGGGTGAAGAGATTGGCTTAGCTCTTGATGTTGCAGCATCAGAGCTTACCAATGATGAGGGGCTTTATGTTTTAAAATCTGAAAACAGAGAGCTAACATCAACTGAAATGGTCGCTTACTACGCTGACTTATGTGCTAAATACCCTATTGTCTCTATTGAAGATGGCTTAGATGAAGAAGATTGGGAGGGTTGGAAAACGCTTACTGATGAGTTGGCTGATAAAACACAACTTGTTGGAGATGACCTCTTTGTCACCAATGTTTCAATTTTGGCTGAAGGGATTGAAAAAAATATTGCCAATTCAATTTTGATTAAACCAAACCAAATTGGTACTGTTTCAGAAACCATGCAGACCATTCGATTGGCACAAAGAAATGGCTACACTTGTGTAATGTCTCACCGTTCTGGTGAGAGTGAAGACACTTTCATTGCAGACTTTGCCGTTGCCATGAATACAGGTCAAATTAAAACAGGTTCAACTGCTAGAAGTGATAGAATTGCTAAATATAACCGTCTTTTAGAAATAGAAAGAGAACTTGGACAGTTTGAATATTTGGGAACTTCTATTTTTAACTAGATGAAATTTTCAGTTCAAGAAGATATTGCACCTTTTATTGAAAAGCTTGAGAGGCTCATTGGTCTCTCTTTTAAGGTATTTCTTTTAACGGCCATCATTGTCATGGTATTGGGTATCTATATTGCAACACTACTTTTTGGCGACCACTCATTACGGGTTTTAGAAGACTTACGACATAAAGAAGTTCAACTAAACAAAGATATAGAGGTACTCAAACATCAAAATGCTAAAATGCATAAAGAGTACCTTGAATGGGTAGATGCACATTAAGCTTTACTGTTTCACTAATTTCTTAATAACAATCATAGAAATAATCACTTCTAATAAACTTGCCAAAATAACGGCATAATATTCAAACTCTACAATACTACTACTCTCATAAGCGATGGTCGCAACGGCTATCATGAGTGTTAATGGCATCGAGAGTGCAAATGCAATTAAAAGTACTTGTCGTTTATTGGTAATAAATGACAAAATAAATGCAGCAACGATACGAATAGCAAACATCGAAAATAGTAAGATAATGGTTATCTCTAATACTTCTACTATAAAAATATTTTTCAAATCAAATGATGCCCCAACATAGACAAAAAATATGGGAACTAAAAAACCAAATCCAAAAGAGGCGATTTTTTCTTCAAGCTCTTGATGATGATGAAAAAAAGTCGCAATAAAAACCCCTGCAATAAATGAACCAAATGCTACCTCAAGATGAAGCTTCAACATAATAGAAATCATAATAAAAAAGATACCCATCGCAAGACGTACATCTTGATATTTTCCATCAGAGACATTGTTGTTTGGCATTAAGATTGTTTTTAATTCAGGGTGCCACCAAAAAAGTGTTTTAAAGATTAGATAAAGAATCCAAATAGCCAATAAAAACACCAAAAGCAGTCCAATTTTTGAAAAGAGTTCATGCAGTCCTGACACATTAGAAGAGGCTTCAAAAATGGTAAGGGCGATAATGCTTAACACCTCTCCTATTGTTCCTATCAAAAAAGACAATTTAATCCAACGTGCCTCTTTTCCATACTCTTTGGAGAGGGTTGCTAAGATGCCTATAGAGATGAGTGGTAAAATCATAATAAGTACAGGATTTAGATTGAATGTAAAACCAAAAAGAAGGGCTAACCCCCACATAATCATTAAAAAGTAAATCGATTGGACAATATAGGCTTTGGGCATTTTAAAAATACTTTTAATGTTCACTTCAAGTCCTGCAAGAAACATTAAGTATAAAAAACCAACATGAGCAATGAGGAAAAATATGTTGTTCGTAGTATCAATAATCCCTAGAATAGCTAAAATTGAACCTAAAACAATCTCAATGGGTGCAGTAGGAAGCCCTATAAGACGTGAAAAATGGGGAGAGAGTACTAGAATAAGCGATATTGCTAAAATAACCCCAATAATTCCATCATTCATGGCAAGTTGTTGCTACTCCATATCCCAATCGTTCTAACATTTTTTTATCTTTTTGAGGTGCGTCACCAACTGTGGTCAAATAGTTACCAATAACCATGGCATTCGCTCCTGCTTCAAACATTAATTCTTCAGAACCATCAAACAATAACTCTCTACCTCCTGCTACCATCAAGAGTTTATCGTCTCCTAAAAGTTTTCTAGCTCTTTGCACAATAATTACTGCTTCATCTTGAGAGATATTACGCGTTTTAATAGGTAGTGCTTTATTAGGATGATAAAAATTTAAAGGTGTTGACTCAGGATTTAAAGAGGCAATGGCATTAAGTAAAGAAGTTCTATCTTCAGCACTTTCACCCATACCAAAGATACCTCCTGAACAGAGCTGTAAGCCTACTGATTTAGCATTTTGACAAGTCTCATAACGCTCCGACCAATTATGTGTGGTACAGATACTAGGATAATAGGCTTCAGAGGTTTCCAAGTTATGGTTATAACTATCAATCCCATGCTCTTTTAAGTAACGTAGTTGCTCAACTGAAGCCGTTCCATTACAAGCGATTAAATTCAAGTTTTCAACTTCAGCTTTAATCGCCTGTGCAGTACGTGCGACAAAGTCAACTTTTTTATCATCTAAGCCTTTCCCTGCCGTGACCAAACAGTAACCCAATGCCCCATAAGACTTTGCTTTTTTTGCCTCTTGAACAATGGTATCTATGGATTTATAGTTATAGCGTTCAATATCCGCATGATAACGCACACTTTGCGTACAGAATTTACAATCTTCGTTACAGGTACCTGACAAAATATTATTGATGGCACATAAAAATATCTCTTTTTTCATATTCGCATTATTCCGAATTTAAAAGAAGAGGTTGCTGAAAAATATTTTATAAAAGTTTATACTGTATAATGTTAAAAACGTAAACAAAGGATACCTGTGACTACGGTACAAAAAATAGTTCTCTTTTTAATCATTATTATTACCCCATCACTCTATCTACTTTTAAACTCATCAGATATAGAAAAAAAAGAAAAAGCGATGAGTCTTAAACCAGTTGAAATAAAACCCATTAAAATTCCTGCCATAGAGATAGAGAAAAAAGCCCAAAGACCAGAAGACCTTTTATCCCAACTTAAAGTAGCCACACGTGAGTCTAAAGTAGGTATTACAAAAGATAAAGAGGAGGTCTCCAAACTCATTTTAAACGCCTTAAAAGAGAGGGTTATAAAGCAAGAGATTCAAAGAGTAGAGACAATTTCAATCGTTGAACCCACTCAAAAAGAGAAAAAAAGCGAGCCAAAATTAGTTCGTAAAAAGAAGATAGAGAAAAAAAGAGTGACTAAAAAAAGAATTACTAAAAAGAGAGTGACTAAAAATAAACATGTTCCTAAACGAGCAAAAGTTATGAAGAGAAAAAAAGTTGTCAAGAAAATAAAGCTTGCCCAAAAAAGAAAGAGTATTAAAAAAAGAAAAGTTCTTCAAAAACATAAAAGTATCAAAAGAGAAAAAGTTGCCTCAAAAACAAAAGTATCTCACACAAACAAAAAAGTTCTTAACACAAAAGTTCACACTCCCCTAGCTAAAACATTTATCCCTAAAAACCAGAGACACAAACTTAGCAGAGCAGAAGAAGTTGCTTTATATGAGCGTCAACATGCCTCATCCTTAGAAGTAGTAGGTGTCTCTAAACCTTTTGAGATTAAAGAGAAATTAGGCACACCTGATGCACAATATTTTGAACCAATTAAAGTGAGAAAAGAGAATCATCAGAATGCTCCTTTAAAATTTGTCAAAAAACTAGGTGTTGTTGCGGTATCCAATAAATATGAGACACACTTTGCTGTTCCAGCTAAAAAAGAACTTGCCAAAGAGGGTATTGTGAGCATCCCAACAGCCACGGTTGAGACAGAAGAGCTAAAAAAATTAAAATTTGTAAAACCCTTAGAGGTCATAGAGGTCTCTAAAGAGTTTGAAACCATTGAGGCAGATAAATATCTTCATTAATATATTGTCAGTCCTAAAGCTCTCCAACGACTAATCCCATCACGATAATAGAGTAACTTCTCACTCGGGTAGCCAAGCTCTAAAAGTTTTTTAATAGCAGAAGAGGCATCATTGCTTAGAGCAGATGTTCCAAAAATAAGCAATGATTGTGCGTTTTTAAATGACCATGTATTGTTTCTTTTTTTTGCCCCTAATAGTGCCAAAACCTCTTTTTGATATTTACTCTTATCATCTAACATAAAAAGAGGTAAGTTAATCGCACCAGGGATAGTACCTTCTAAATAATCTATATTTTTTCGTACATCAATAAGTAGACGTGCTTTTTTCTCTTTTAGTTTATCAATAAAGGCTAAAACTTCTAATTCACCTACTGTTTTTACTGCTTTAATCTTTATAGGTTGAATACAAAAAGGAGGACAGGTCTCTGCTTTACTTTTTACTGTTCGTTCAATAACAACCTCTTCATTCTCATGAAGTACTTTAACCGATTTCATCTTTGGGGTAATGAGCGTTTTACCACCTTCAGTCGAACAGTTAAAATCCTCTTGAGTTTGAAGTAGACTGTTACTAGTAGATTTCTCTAATATATTAGCAATAGAGCATCCTGTATCTGTTTGAGCAAAAAGGAGTTTGAGAGAAAAAAGTGTAACAACTACAATATATTTTTTCATTATTACTCTCGTAGTAGTGCAGATTTCATTAATTCTGAAAGAGAATAAGATTTAGCCCCTAGCTCAAAAGCAAGAACAGTACCATCTTTTGAAATAACTATGGTCAGTGGAATAATACCTGTCCAACCATACTTCTCTTGGAGATAAGCATAAAAATCACCATGCGTTTCACCAGGAATAATATCGTAATTGATACCATACTTTTTGATATAAGCTAAAGACTCCTCTTTTGTATGTTGCTGTGCTTCAATGGCAAGCACTTCAAAAGCATCCCCTAATTGCTTTTTAAGTTTAATAAGTTCTGGAATCTCTTTTTGACAATATTGACAATCCCAACCAAAAACTTTTAAAAAAACTGTTTTATTTTTCATGCCCTTAATATGAAAGATTTTATCTTCTACATCAATTTCAATCGTTTTATCATTGAGCGTGTGGAAAATAAAATCTGAAGTAGATACAATGTTAGTAGTTGCCATAAAATTGATGGCTTTTGTTCCCTCTATACCTATCTTTTTTCCATAATTCATTAGCACAAAAAGAGCAATAATTCCTAACAACAGAAGTAACAATATAAACACTTTAATTTTACTCAATGGTTAATCCTTTCTTATCTATCTTACCTAAAAGTGATAGCATAACAAAGTTATGATTTAAAGAAACTTTAATAATATTATTTATTGTTCAAATAGTGTTTTATTTTATTATATTTAATATTAAATATAATAAACTTCACATTTGAGACTAATTCTAATGTTAAAATTCACAATTCAATTATAAAAATGATGATACACTCATCTAATACTAAGGAATCCTTATGCTAAAAGGAAGAGTAATACTACTTACAGAAGATCAAGAGATTAATCAAGAGATTTTTCTTGGCATCCTTCAAGGAAGTGGTATTCAAGTAGATATTGCCTTTAATGGTGAAGAAGCCATTAAAAAGTCTAGAGAGAAAGAGTATTCATTAATAATGATGGATATAGAAATGCCCATTATGGATGGCTATGAAGCAACTAAAGTCATTCGTACAGAAAATAGTACTGTCCCTATTATTGCCTTAACCTCAAAATCTTCAAGAGAAGACATCTCTAAAACCAAAGCAATAGGAATGAATGAACATCTTTCAAAGCCAATTGAGGCTAAAATTCTCTACCAAACCTTCTCTAAATATATTAACTAAAGGATAACAATAATGAGTAGAACGATTACTCTACCAGATTCCCCCTATATTAACACTACATTAGGGCTTAAATATTTAAATGATAATCTACAGCTCTATCTCAAAATTTTAAATAGATTTGTTGAACGCTATAAAGCTTTTAATATTTACAATATCAAAGATGAGGACTTTAAAACCGAGATGCATACTTTAAAAGGATTAAGTTCAACCTTAGGAATGGAACGATTAAGCGAACTTGCTCAAATACTAGAGAAGGAACAATCCCCAAAAACTCTCGAAGAATTCACCACTATCTTAAGTTCTATTCTTAGCATACTCCATAAATAGAGGAACGAATGTTCCTTCCCCTTATATTACACTGTTTTAAATAGATATTAACCAATAATAATTAAAAATACAGATAAAAACAATATATACATAAAAATATAATTTATTTTATATGTAAATTTTATTTTTAAGAATAAATTTATATTTACTGCTTTATACTCCTCTTAAGATATTTTTACCCAAAAAAGGATGATTATGAAATCACTCATATTAACACTTATATTAACTGCTTTTTCTTATGCCAATAACACCATTAAAATCACTATTGACAATAAAGTAATAAACGTTCCTCAACAAGAGTTAAAGGATTTATATTTAAAGAAAAGAAGCACCATTAACGGTATTAAAGTTATGCCTGTTGACACAAAAGACAATCAATTATTTAAAGAGTTTTATTCTAAAGTTATCAAGAAAACACCTCAACAACTTCGTGCCTATTGGATGAAAGAGATTTTTAGAGGAGATAAACAACCCCCTAAAAGAGTATCCAATTCAGCCCTTAAAAAATTAATCAAACAAAAAACCCCTGTACTTTCATACAGTAAAAACTCTAAAACAGGTCAGATTCTCTTAACCATAAAATAAGTATACCTCAAAGCTGATTTAAGTTATACTAATGGTATGACTAACTTCAGCATCTTAGCACGTCTCCGTTTTATCGCTATAATTGCCATCCTATTTTTTATCTTACACATGAGTATCAACTATATTTTTACTACGAGTACCATTAATTCTGTCCATAATATTACAGGAGAGAGATTAGAGATATTACTTTATGATAAAGAAAATTTAAAACTTATGGAAAAGATATTACAGGGCTTGGAAGATGCCGTAAGAATAAATGATATAAGCTATTTAAAAAATATAGAAGAGAAAAAAAAACAGATTATTAAAAATTTAGAGTTGTCAAATCGCTATCATAGAGAAGAGGATATCCCCCTTATTATTCAAAATTTCAATACCTATTACAATAATATTTACAGTAATTTAACGCTATTTCTCTCTCAAGAAACAAGTAAACAAGTAGACGCTTATAGTTATATATTAGAGCTTCAAGAAAAAACAAAAAAACAGTCTAAAATATTTTCAGAGCTACAAAAAAAGTCAAGTAAACATCTAAGAGATGCTAAACTGTTACTCGATCATAAAAATCAAAGTTATTTTATTTTTACCCTTCTTTTATCTTTTGCGGCACTTTTTATTTTCTCTAGTTTAAGCTATTTTCTCTATAAACATATACAAAAAAGATTCCATAAGGTTCAGTTTTTAGTAGAAAACCTCAATACACAAAGTCCAGACTTTTCAAAAGCGATTGTGGTAGAGTATGAAGATGAAATTGGGGCTATTGTGAAACAGTTCAATAAACTCAATACCAAACTTGAAAAAGATTACACAACCTTAGAGAAACTCAAACTAAAAGCTGAAGAGACAGCTAAAATAAAATCAGAATTTTTAGCCAATATGAGTCATGAGATACGTACCCCAATGAATGGTATTATTGGAATGTCCTATCTCGTTTTACAAACAGAGTTAAAGAGTAAACAGCGAGACCTTATTCTTAAAATCGACAACTCTTCTAAAAACCTTTTGGGTATTATCAATAATATTTTAGACATCTCTAAAATAGAAGCAGATAAATTAAGTTTAGAGAAGAGTGATTTTGAGTTACATAAGGTTGTGGACGACTCTTTAAATCTTTTACACTTTAAAATGGAAGAGAAACATTTAAACTTTGAACTTCACTATGAAGATAACATCTCTACACTCTATCATGGTGACGCTTTACGTCTTTCTCAAATACTCAACAACCTTCTTTCTAATGCCGTTAAATTCACCTCTCAAGGTAGCATCTCGCTTACTATCTCTAAAATAAATCAAAATCGTTTTCAATTTAAAATTAAAGATACAGGAAGAGGACTTACCAAAGAAGAGCAAAAGAGTGTATTTAAAGCCTTTACACAAGCAGATGGAACCTCTAGCCGTAACTATGAGGGAACAGGTTTAGGGTTGACCATATCTAAGCAATTAGTAAAGATGATGAATGGTAAAATTTGGGTGGAGAGTAGCTTTGGAAAAGGGAGTACTTTTATTTTTGAGATTGAACTCAAAGAGCTGGTCAATAAATATCAACATAATAACATTGTAAACAAAAGTAATAAAGAGCAAAAGAGTGAAGAGAAAATCTTAAATAAGATGAATCAACTTGAAGGCAAACGTATTTTAGTGGCTGAAGACAACCTTATTAACCAAGAGATTATTTTAGGACTACTTGAGGATTCCAAAATTATTATTGATATTGCTGAAAATGGAGAAGAGGCCGTTAGCTTACATAAGAACAATAGCTATAATCTCATTTTAATGGATATTCAAATGCCAATTTTAGATGGATACTCTGCCGCAAAAATTATTAGAGAAACTGATAAGGAAATTCCCATTATCGCTGTCAGTGCTTCTGCCATGAAAGAGGACATAGAAAAAACCATCGAATCAGGAATGAATGACCATCTTAACAAACCTATTGAGGTTACGCTTCTATATCAGACACTTTTAAAATATGTTCCGAAATCGGATTAAACCGATACCCCTCTCCATAAATGTTTAAAATTGACGCTTTAGGAACTTTCTTTCTTAAAAGCTTAACCAATGCTCGTACTTGACCTGCATCATAATCTTTATCGAAATCATCATAAGAGATATGGTCAAAAATTTCAAAGAAAGTAAATACTTTATTTTTATCAGTTGATAAAAGCTTCAATAGACGTCGCTCATTTTTTGTCAATTTTACTTCAACATTCTGTTCATAAAGCTTTTCAGTATCAAAATTCCATTTGCTATCTTCATCCAAAGTAAATATCTTTACCGTAGGCTCTTGCTCTTTTTGAATCTCTACAATCTCATTTTTAGCTTTTTGTAATGCTTCTGTTAAAATAGTAGGCTCAATTGGTTTTAAAATATACTTTATAAGATAAAGCTCTATGGCTTGAAGCAGTTTATCTTGGTCAGCATAGGCTGTGGTAATAATAATTTTAACATCACCGTCTATTTCTCGAATCTTTTTTGCTAAGGAAAGACCATCTAATTTGGGCATATTAATATCAAGTAAAATAATGTTTGGTTTTATCTCTAAATATTTTTCAAACCCCTCTTCTCCATCAGAGGCTAAATGTACAATATCAACTTCTCTCTCAATAACATCTAAATAAATTTCTTGAATATCTTTATCATCTTCTATATAGAGTAAACTAATTTTTTTCATCTTCTTACACAATCTTTTTATTATTTTAAGTAAATTCTAACCAAATTAAATCTCAATATTCTTAAAAAAACAGTATTAATCAGCGTTATTTTCATAATTGGAACTAATTTTAATATTATAATTTAATATAAAATTTTAAGAATTAATAAAGGATATTAATATGAAAACATTTAAAACACTTTTGACCTTTGGGGTTATATTAGGTGCTAGCTCTTTTGCACAGGCAAATGATTATGCTCTTCTAAAAAGCTACCCACTTCTCAATGATATGAAAATAATCAAACAAGAGCAAATACTTCTAAAAAATATGAAGTCATTAATTACTGACCGTAAAAATAACCATAAAGATAAAATCTCAAAACAGAAAAAACTTTTCAGTAAAATTATAACAGGACTAGAGAGAGGTGATAAAAAGCTTAAACTTCATGGAACTCAACTTAAAACCCTCAAAAATAAAATTCAAATTATTCAAATTCTTTGGTCTCAAGAAAAAGGCATTTTAGATTCAGCAGTTAACAATAAAATGTATACACAAGATGCCTATAAAACAATTAGTAAACTTAGCAAAGAACTAAAAGAACTGCAAGAAAGATATAAACAGTCGTATACGCGATATAAAAAGAATGCAGTCATGAAATCAATGGTTAGTTCATACATGAAAAAGAGTAACAAAAATGATTCTAAATATGCACTAAATGTTATAAAATAGAGAAACTATAACACAACATCTCGCTTAGTCCACTCTTTGGCACTAAGCTTCCTAAAGTAATGTGTCACTTCAAAAGAACCATTTTCCACTATCACTAAGGCACATTCACTTAAGGGTTTCTCCCTTGCACACACCTCACCTGGATTAATAAAGAGCCTTCCATTTACCAAAGAAGCATCAAACAGATGTGTATGTCCAGAAATTATCAAATCTGCATCAGCCGACATATAATAAGGCATATGCATCATTTTTACTTTTAAATCTTCTATTTTTAAATAGTGAGGTTCTTGAAAGATATTATATTTACCATGTAAAGAGATGAGTTCTGTATCATTATTGCCATAGACACACGCATAAGGCAGACCTGTATCTTCAAGCATTTTAAGATGCTCTTCTAACATAATGTCCCCTCCATGGAGCAGATACTCTACCCCTAACGAGAGAAGATGCTCTATGGCTTCTCTATGTAGTTGTGTTTTCCTATGAGAATCAGAAAGAATACCTATCTTCATAAACTACTCAGACTTCTCTTCTTCTTTTTTCACATCCTCTTTAGGTTCAGGTAATCCTTTCTGTTTGTCCGCTGGAACATCCTCTTTCCATTTACATTTCTTGTCAATACAATCGTAGATTTCACCTGTTTTTAAAACTTTATGTACCACCATACTTTCACACTCTGGGCATTTTCTATCTTGTGGTTCACCATTAGAGATAAAACGACACTTAGGATAGTTTGAACAGCCATAAAACTTCCCACGTTTTCCCTCTTTTTCATGAAGTTTAGAGCCACACTTAGGGCAAGGAACATCCAACTCTCTAGGAGGGATTAAGGGTTGTGCATTTTTACACTTAGGATACGCCGAACAAGCATAAAACTTACCACGACGGCTATCTTTAATCACCATCATCTCTCCACACTTCTCACATGGACGGTCAGTTTTTTCAGGCTCTGGTGGTGCATTACCCTCTAAATCGGTTGTATATTTACATTTAGGAAAGTTCCCACAGGCAATAAACTCACCATAACGCCCTTTTCTTTTGAGTAATTCATTTCCACACTTTGGACACATAATTCCTGTGGGTTCAGCCATCTTAAGACTTTTAATCTTCTCTTTCCCATCCATGATTTTTTTCATAAACGGGTCATAAAAGTCTGAAAGGACTCTCTGCCAATCAAGTTTACCCTCATCGACCTCATCAAGACGTGCTTCCATATTTGAAGTAAATGAAGAGTCTACAATATCTGAAAAATGTTCTTCAAGCATTTCAATGACTGTAAATGCTACTTCGGTTGGATGAATTCTCTTTTTCTCTAGCTCAATATATTTACGTGTTTGCAAAATAGTAATGGTCGGAGCGTAAGTACTTGGTCGCCCAATTCCCAATGACTCTAATTTTTTAATAAGACTCGCTTCATTATAACGTGCAGGTGGTTCAGTATGGTGTTGCTCTGGTTTAATGTCATCAAGTCTAACCTCTTGTCCCTTTTTAAGGTCGGGTAAGAGTTTGTCTTTTTCACTGTAACCTGTTACTTTATAAAAACCATCAAAAAGCAACTTTCGACCACTTGCTTTAAAGGTAGATTTCTCCCCTTTAAAAAGCAAAGTTTGTGACTCTAATCGTGCTTCAGTCATTTGACACGCTAAGAAACGGTTATAAATCAAACGGTAAAGCTTAAGCTCATCAGCTCCTAAGTAATCTTTTGCCAACAAAGCATCAAAATCAATCCGTGTCGGACGAATCGCTTCATGGGCTTCTTGAGCTCCTTTAGCCGAGGTATAAGATTTTGCTTTAGCAGGGAGATAATCCGCTCCAAATTTCTCACTAATATGTTCTCTAGCTGCTTCAACAGCCTCTTTGGCAAGGTTCATGCTGTCTGTTCTCATATAGGTAATAAGCCCCATGTTCCCTTTGTCAGTCTTAACACCCTCATAGAGTTTTTGAGCCACCATCATGGTCTTTTTAGGTGAAAAGCCCAATTGAGTAGAGGCTGCTTGTTGCAATGTGGAAGTCATAAAAGGAGCAGGGGTTTTACTCTTACGCTCTTTTTTCTCCAAGGACTCTACCACAAAATTTTCTTTAACAGCAGATTGTACAATCTCCATCGCCATCGCTTCATTCTTAAGTGACATTTTGTCAAGCTTTGTGCCATCAAAGGCATAAATGCTAGACTCTATACTTTTTTCAAAAAGCCCATCAATTGTCCAATACTCCACAGGCTTAAAGGCTTTAATCTCACGTTCACGGTCAACCACAATTTTGAGGGATGAACTCTGAACACGCCCTGCACTAAGCCCTTTTTGAATTTTAGAGGCTAAAAGTGGTGAGAGTTTATAGCCCACAATTCGGTCAAGCAGTCGTCTGGCTTGTTGTGCATTCACCGAATCCATATCAATTTTACGTGGATTATCTAAAGCATGTTGAATGGCTGTTTTGGTAATCTCATGAAAAACAATACGGGGTAAAGAGCTTGGCTCTTTTTTAATCGCCATGGCAATGTGCCACCCAATCGCCTCTCCCTCACGGTCTTCATCGGTCGCGATGTAAATGGTCTCAGCCTCTTTGGCTAACTTTTTCAGCTCTTTAACTGTAGGATTAACTTCTCTAGGAATAGAGTATTTAGGAACAAACTGCCCCTCTTCATCTACTGTAATCCCAAATGAACTTTTAGGTAAATCTCTAATATGCCCTTTTGAAGCAACAACTTTATAGTTTCGACCAAGAAAGGCAGAAATGGTTCGAGCTTTCGCAGGAGATTCCACAATAATTAAATTTTTCATATATTCATTACACCATTTAAATTTTTTTTGCATTGTAACAAAAAAATTGAATAAAACGTAACTATTTAGAGGACTAACCCATTTTTAGCTATACTTTTAGTAAAAAATTGGGAAACACTTATGGAATTATTTGACATACCTACATTACTCGTCTTTATACTCTTCTTTCTTATCCTGGTAGGTTCTATTTACTTATGGAAACTAATGAAATTTGACTCCTTACTTGGAAAACGAAAAAAAGCTAAAAGCAATAGAGCAAAATGTCAAGAAGCAAAAAGAATCATTCTCAAACAAAATTGGATAGATTACTTTTGGTCTAACCATATGAGAGCCGCATGGATTTTACTCGTACTAACTTTTACCATGGCACTTTGTTTTTCCATAGGAAATATTTGGACGATAATAATAGGTGTTCTTGTTGGTATTATTACCTTTTTCTTTCTACGTTTTGCTATACGTAGTTACAAAGCCTTTCCCGATAAAGCAAAAGAGGCACTTAAAATATTTGAAGAAGAGATAGAAGCATCATTAAAAAGTCAAATTAGCTTTGATGGAGATAATATACAAAGTTTTACTGATGGAGATGAGAAATTTAATACTACTCCTCAAATTTTTACATTTGTTGTACTAGAAAACAAAGTACCTTTTCCCCCTTATGAAAAAGCTGCTCCTAAACAACCTATTGTAGCCACTAAGCAATTAGAGTTCTTAGTACTTTCTCGTGAATACTTTAGTATCTGTAAAAGTGTA
>Ga0256839_1003431_pt1 | contig 16351 bp, 19 predicted proteins | sample 354166metaG_FD_185968 | JGI IMG/M metagenome (GOLD analysis project Ga0256839, IMG submission 185968) | Hydrothermal vent microbial communities from Mid Atlantic Ridge, Atlantic Ocean - 354-166 | ecosystem: Environmental > Aquatic > Marine > Hydrothermal vents | place: Atlantic Ocean: Mid... | reverse complement strand
TGGACAAGGCTTCCGGTGCACTGTTTGTTGACCGGTTTTTATATACGCCAATGGTCTATCCGGGAAATTATGGATTTGTTCCGCATACGCTTTCTGAAGATGGTGATCCGATTGATGTTCTGGTTTGTAACACCAGGGCGATCGTGCCAGGTGCTGTTATGAATTGCCGCCCGGTCGGTGTACTGGTTATGGTGGATGATGGGGGTCCTGATGAGAAAATCATTGCGGTTCCTTCAGATCATTTGACTATGCGTTATCATTCGGTTCTCGACTACAAAGATCTGCCAAAGATTACGGTTGAGCAAATTGAACATTTTTTCCAGCATTACAAAGACCTTGAGCCCGGGAAATGGGTTGATCTTAAACGCTGGGATGATGCGGCCCATGCCCGCCAATTGATTTCTGAATCGATTGAACGGGCCAAGGGTGCCGTTTGATTGCTTTTTAGTTTGTTGTTTGCTTGCGCGTAAACACGTGCGCCCACTTTCGTATTTCGTTCGCTTTTTTAGTGACTCATGTTTTGCGCTTCACGTTGTTCAACGTGCAACATGAGTAGATGCTCAACGTGCGATCTTTTTATAAGGTGGTTTAAATCTTGCGCTTCGCTTCGCTCAGCGTGCGATTTAAGCTTGATAAACTAATTCCATTGTTGGCGCATGCGTTTTTCAATCCACCGCAGCACCAGTGACAGGCCGATGGTGATGATCAGGTAAATATATGCTACGATTGAATAGGTCTCAAAAAATCTGAATGAACCGGCTGCATAAATTTTACCCATCTGGGTAATATCGGCAACGCCCAAAACAGAGACCAGTGATGAGTCCTTGATCATGGCAATAAAATCATTGCCAAGCGGTGGCGCAATCGTACGAATTGCCTGGGGCATGATGATGAGGCGAAACCGCTGATAGCCGTTTAACCCCAGTGCTTTTGCAGCTTCTATTTGGCCGCTGTCTACGGCCTGAATGCCGGCACGAAACACTTCCGCAATAAAGGCCGAATAACCAATCATCAATGCGATAATCGCACGCCACAAAAGCGGGAAATCCCGAACTGTCATTTTGGCGATAAAGCCCGCTTCAATCAGCGGGCTGGTAATTGCGTTCCACAGGGCGACAAAGCCTGGCGCGCCAACGAATGCGATATAAAACAGCAGCACTAATATCGGAATACCCCTGATGATTTCCACATAAAACCGCGAGACCTGTCGCAGCACTATTGAATTTGAAAGCCCCATGATTGCCAGCAACAGGCCAAGTGCTGATGCGAGCGTAAATCCTACAAGGGTAACAAAAATGGTGATTGATACACCGCGGGATACTGCTCTAAAAACCTGTGCGTAAAGGTCGTTTATACCGATAAAGATGGCAAGCACTATGCCTATTGCGGCAGTGATCGCAAGCCACCAGGGAAAGTCGGCTTTTCCATTGCTATCTGCAATGGGCGCATTCATGTTGAATGCCTCAATGGTCGCGGTAAACTTAATTCATATGCTGCTGGAAGGCTGTTTAAAAAAATATCGGCCGGGCAAGCCAGCCGATATATATTATTCCAAATGCCCATTACCGGCGGCCGTAATTATTGGCCAAACTTGTAATCGAGGAACCATTTTTTATTCAGCGCATCAATTGTGCCGTCTTTTTTCATTTCGGCAATTGCTGCATTAATTGGACCAACAAGGTCAGAGCCCTTGGTAAAGATAAAGCCAAAATCCTCAGTGCCCATAGCATTGCCAATCAGCTTCAATCCGCCACTGGAGGCATCAACATATCCCTTGCCTGCTGTGCCGTCAGTTAAAACCACATCCACATCGCCGGATTTCAGAGCCTGTACGGTTGCGCCAAATGTTTCGAACAACTTGATGCGCGGATTGGCTTCATTGCCGTCGAGCATATTGTACACGGCCACATAAAACGGGGTTGTGCCAGCTTGCGCGCCAACCAGGCCTTTTTCAAATTTGCCAAAGCTTTTGCCATCGGTGAAACGGCTTTCGTCGCCACGCACCAGCATGAACATTTCGGAGCGCATATAGGCGTCGGAGAAATCAACCTTTGCCTTGCGTTCTTCCTTGATTGTAATGCCGGTCATGCCAATGTTGTATTGGCCATCGGAAACGGCTTGAATCATTGCATCCCATGAGGTGTTTTGATATTCAACCTTGAAGTTTAGCCGCTTGGCAATATCGTTCATTGCATCATATTCCCAGCCAATTTGTTTACTGGTTTTTGGGTCAATAAATTGCAGTGGCGGATAGGCATTTTCAGTTACAACAACGACGGATTTTCCGCCTAAATCGGGAAGACTGCCCGCATTTGCAGAAATTGCATAAACAAGGCCAATAGCCATTGTCAGCAGAATTTTTATTGATGTTCTCATTTTAATCTCCCGGTTATTTTGTGCGTTATTACGCTCCGGGGTTATTTTGTCATACATGGACGAACTTGGAAAGGCTTGTTACAATTTCAGTCCGTTGGCGCTTTGCGCAGCTTTCGTGGTGCGTAAAGCCGCCTGTTGGCGAAATGTACTTTGCTGTGCATTTTTGGCGGTCGATGCGGTATCTTCATAGCCCATTCTTCCTAAAACTATCAGCAAGAGTGAGCAGGTGGTGAAAATGACAGCGGGAATGATTGGTGAAACAACCAGGTTTGGCAGCAGGCTTTCCAATTGTTGCTTTAATGCGTGGGAAGAATACCAAAGATTTGAATTGTCGGTTGCGGTTGCAATAATCAACATGATTTTGCTGGAAGAAAATGCCAGCAACCAGAATGATGATATTGAAAGGCCATATCCAAGCGGGGGATCGGCATTCCAGTAGCCATCAAGAAAATAGGAAGAATGGGTCGCAGAAAATGAAAGCAGCAACACCAGCGATGTTGCACTAAGCAAATACCAAGGCACCTGCATTTGATCCAGTGATAAGCTAAAATCGCCTATTCCAAACAGAAATTGCTGGTCGAGAAATATCAAGATAACCAGGATAACAACCCAGTAATTTGATATCGGTGTATCACTAACCCGACGCAATGTTGCTATTGCGGTAATTATGAAAAACAGGACTGTGGTTGTTAAAATGACGTAATCGGGTACATCGCTTGTAAGTGAAATGCAAAGGGAGCTGACACCTGCACAATTTATTGACCCGGTAATAATTTCCATAAATGATTGAAAATTTGAGGTAATAATCACAAGCATAACGGTTGCAATTAGCATTGCATATCGATATTGCCGTCGATTGATAGGGTCAAATGTAAACAAGGTACATCTCCGAATACCATTACTTGACCTATGGTAACAGGAGAATAGAAAAATTCAGTTAACGTAATAGGTGTAATTCTCTCTATGGGGGAATATTAAACTGGCTGATTAGAGCGTGTCCGTCTTTGACGGGTACACTCTATTTTCTTTCGCTCACGGCCACTCGATGCTTTTCTAGTGGCTCAAGTTTTGCGCTTCGCGTTGCTCAACGTGCAACTTGATGCTACGCACCAGCCTTCGCGGGAGCGATGCATTCGCATCGGGCCGGTTCCGCCCTCAAATTAATTTCATCAATTTGCAAGTCAGGCTCCAATCGCAGCCTGACTGCTTCCATGTAAATATGACGCAGTCTAGATGCAAAAATGGCGACCAGTGGCCGCCATTTCAATAAATACCCTGTGTCTGAAAGGCTTATTCAGATTTTGCTTCTGCGGCCGCTGCATCTTCAGCCGCCTTTTCAGTTGCAAGCTGCTCGACAGATGCAATTTTTTCTGCCTCGAGCCGGGCTTTTTCATCAGCAATTGCGGCCCGCTCTGAATCGTTGAGCTTTTTAGCGCGAATGCTGGTGTTTTCGATAATACGGGCAGATTTGCCGCGCAGACCGCGAAGATAGTAGAGTTTAGCGCGGCGGACACGGCCACGGCGTACAACTTCAACACCCTCAACAAGCGGTGAATACATTGGGAATACGCGTTCAACGCCTTCACCATAGGAGATTTTGCGAACTGTGAAGCTTTCGTTCAGCCCACCGCCCTTACGCGCGATACAAACCCCTTCATAGGCCTGAATACGGGTACGTGTACCCTCGGTCACACGCACAAGAACGCGGACTGTGTCGCCGGGCTCAAAATTTGGAAGTTTGCGCTTAGCGTCGATTGCAGCAGTTTGTTCTGCTTCAAGCTCTTCAATAATGTTCATTTTCGTAACCTTTTTTGCCGCCGGTGCCTTTTGGCTTGATGCGGTGATTATTATCATGAGCAAGAGCGGCGCTGATCAGGTGGCAATTGTATTGCGGCAAACCCGCGATTGCACCTGACGGTCGTGATTGATTACGACCCGGTCGATAGTCTCAATTTTTCCGGTTGTCGGAAAACTCTCCATTTTTGGAAAATTCGCGGCTCAATACCCCAAATTTGCAGGATTGTCGACAGCAATCAGCAATCTTTTTTTGCATTATATCGGGCCAACAAATCAGGGCGACGTTTTTTGGTCAGTTCCAGTGATTTTTGTAAGCGCCATTGGTCGATTGCGCCATGATTGCCGCTGGTCAGTATTTCGGGGATTTCAATGCCTTCAAAATTTTGCGGGCGCGTATAATGCGGGTGTTCGAGAAGGTGGTTTTCAAAGCTTTCATATTCACCGGACACCTGATTGCCCATAACACCCGGCAACAACCTTACGATGGCATCCAGCAACGCAAGCGCTGCGATCTCTCCGCCGGACAGAATAAAATCGCCAATGGAAACTTCAATAAGATTGCGTGCCTCAATCACCCGTTCATCGACGCCCTCAAAACGACCGCAGACAATTGTTACGCCCGGGCCATCTGCCAGTTCGTGAACATATTGCTGGGTGAGCGGTTTTCCGCGCGGGCTCATCAACAGGCGTGGGCGCGGGTCGTTTTCTGGCGATGCATGATCAATCGCATTGGCCAGCACATCGGCGCGCAGAACCATGCCTGCACCACCACCAGATGGGGTGTCATCAACATTGGCGTGTTTGCCGCTGGCGAAATCTCTGATTTGGTGGGTCTCGCATGACCAGATGGATTTCTCCAGTGCTTTTCCCGCGAGTGATAAACCAAGTGAGCCTGGAAACATGTCTGGATAGAGCGTTAAAATGGACGCACGGAAGGTCATTTGTTGTCCTTTTCGCTATCCTCTGGTCTGCCGCTGATCTCAATCGGTGGAATGGCAGTGAGAGTTTTGTTGGCGAAATCAATCGAGGGAACGACTGCTTTGGTAAAGGGCAAATAATAGCTTTGAGCCTGTTTCCCATTGACCTTTGCCGGCTTGATTTCCAGCATATCACCGGCACCGAAATTTGGCACATCAATCACTGTGCCGAGTTTTTCGCCTTGTTCGTTCAGCACATCCATGCCAATTAGATCCGTAATATAAAACTCATCTTCATCGCTATCGTCGGGCAATATTTCGCGTTCGACGAATAGCTCCAGCCGGTTGAGTTTTTCCACTTCATCGCGCCAGTTCAAATCCTTAAAACGCGCAACCAATACAGTTTTTGCCGGCCTTAAACTGGTGATTTCAAATTTACGCCCGTCGCGCGAAAACAAGGGGCCATAATCGGCCAATGCCATCGGGTCAGATGTGAAGGATTTTACCCGCACCTCTCCCTTAATGCCGTGGGGGGCACCAATCTGGGCCATGAGGACAGGGTTTTTGAGATCGGCCATTGTAATTCCGGTTAAAACAAAACGGGCGGCACCATCGCCGCCCGAAATAAAATAAACGAAGCGGTGAGCAAATTACTCAGCTTTTGCTTCTTCTTCCGCAGGGGCTTCTTCAGCCGGTGCTTCTTCGGCAGGAGCATTTGCAGCTTCTTCAGCGGCTTGTTTTGCCTCTTCTTCAGCTGCTTTCAGTGCTTCTGCCTTATCGGCGGCAGCGGCAGCTTTTTCTTCAACCCGTTCCTGAGCCTTCTGGCCAGGTTTTGCTTTATTCGGATTGTTGCGGGCTTCGCGCTTGGCAAGACCTGCCGCATCAAGAAAACGCAATACGCGGTCGGTTGGTGTGGCGCCCTTGCTCAACCAATGTTCGATGCGTTCAACATTAAGAACCACACGCTCGGCGCTGTCTTTGGCCAAAAGCGGGTTATATGAGCCGACGCGCTCGATGAAGCGGCCATCGCGTGGTGCGCGTACATCAGCAATTACGATGCGGTAAAAAGGGCGTTTTTTAGAGCCCGCACGGGCGAGACGAATTTTGGTAGCCATAGTTTAGTTCCTTTGATTTTCGATATTTGGTTGATTGTGTTTGGTTGTCTTTAATTTCAGTGATGTTTCATAAGCGGGGTCAGCCCCGGATTATTTTGTGATGGCGGATAACTTCCTTGACGATGAATGTCATGAAGGTTTCTGCAAATTCGGGGTCGAGTTCAGATTTTTCAGCCAGTTGGCGCAGGCGCTCAACCTGTTCTTTTTCACGTTCAGGATCAGATGGCGGAAGGTCGTATTTGGCCTTCAACTCTCCAACTTGTTTGGTCTTGCGAAAGCGTTCAGCCAATATGTGAATCAATGCTGCATCGAAATTATCGATTGATGCGCGGTGGCGAGCAAGCTCTTCTTTCGGGTCGATTTCAGAGGTCATAATTACAAACCTTCGCGTGTTCTTTTGGCGATAGATGGCGGTAGACGCGTCCAGACCAATCATCATCGGAAAAATCGTTTTCGTATTTTGCGCCAAGGCGTTCTGCGACGCGGATAGAGGCTACATTTTCAGGTTCGATCTGGCTGATTGCGGTTTTCCATTTCAAATCCTGATAGGCAAACTGTAGTGCGCGCCTGGCTGCTTCGGTGGCATAGCCTTTGCCATAATGGCCGGGCATTAAAACCCAGGAAATCTCTTTCTCATTCCATCCCAATGGGAACCATGGGCCGCAGATACCAGCAAATTCACCGGTGCTTTTGGTTTCCAGCGCCCATTGGCCAAATCCGTTTAGCGACCACTGACCTGCATAAAGCGAAAGTTTCCGCCAGGCTTTGATTGCATCAATTGGTCCGCCAAGAAATCTTGAGACCTCATCGGCAAAAAAGGCCGCAAAGGGTTTAAAATCTGAAGGTTTGACTTCCCGCATGATAAGGCGTTCGGTTTCAAGAACAGGAACCAGTGTCATTGGCTTCCTCCCACAACTTTTTCCTGATTTCGCGCAAGCCCAAATCTGATCAGGCCAATGAACAATAGTAGGAGGCCCAATGGGATTGTTCCAAAAAAGATAATGAAGCCGTCAAACATGCCGCCTTGAGGATCTGACGAGGCATTGCTGCCTGTGACTAAACCCAGTAACTCACTGCCAAAAGGTGCTACAAGAATTAACAGGCTGAGCCCGAGAATTCCCAGGCCGGACCAGATTAATATTGTGCCGGGGCGCTTCATTTTTTGCCCCCTAGACCGGGTAATTTAGGTCCGCCAAGGCCGGGCAGTTTTGGCATTCCGCCAGCACCACCCATTTGTTTGGCCATTTGCTCAAGCTGTTTTGGGTCCATATTGGCCATTTCCGGTGGCATTCCGCCACCCATGCCGCCACCCATACCGGGAGGCATGCCGCCCATTCCACCGCCGCCGCCCAACATAGAGCCAAGCCCGCCGAGCATACCGCCGCGTTTGCCCTTGCCGCCCATTTTTTTCATCATGTCGGCCATCTGGCGGTGCATTTTCAGCAGTTTATTGATGTCCTGAACGCTGGAGCCAGAACCGGCGGCCACGCGTTTCTTACGGCTGGCATTTAACAGTTTTGGTGTGGCCCGTTCTTTTTTAGTCATTGACGAAATAATTGCCTGTTGACGCTTGAAAATAGAATCGTCCATGCCGGAGGCTTCGATTTGTTTTTTCATTTTGCCAATGCCGGGCAACATGCCGAGAATGGAGCTCATGCCGCCAAGTTTTGCCATTTGGCCGAGCTGATCGGAAAGGTCGTTTAAATCAAACTGGCCTTTCTGCATTTTTTTGGCCATTGCGGCGGCTTTTTCCGCATCAATATGCTCCGCCGCCTTTTCCACCAGCGAAACAATATCGCCCATGCCCAAAATTCGGTCGGCAATACGTTTTGGATGAAACTCCTCGAGCGCGTCCATTTTTTCGCCGACACCAATCAGCTTGATCGGCTTGCCGGTGACAGCTCGCATGGAAAGGGCAGCACCACCACGACCATCGCCATCAATACGGGTCAGCACCAGACCGGTAATGCCGACGCGTGTATCGAAATTTTTTGCTAAATTGACCGCATCCTGCCCGGTCAGCGCATCGGCAACCAGTAGGATTTCGTGAGGGTTTCCGGCAGATTTAATATCCGCCATTTCCACCATAAGTGGCTCGTCAATATGGGTGCGGCCAGCGGTATCAAGGATTAAAACATCATAGCCGCCAAGTTTTGCTGCCTGGGTGGCGCGTTTGGTAATTTGAACAGGTGTCTGGCCTTCAACTACCGGAAGGGTGGCAACATCAATCTGCTCACCCAGTTGGCGCAATTGTTCCTGGGCTGCGGGCCTTCGCACATCGAGTGAGGCCATCAGAACTTTTTTGCGTTGCTTGTCGGTCAGCCGTTTGGCAATTTTCCCCGATGTGGTGGTTTTACCGGAGCCCTGCAGGCCAACCATCATAATGGTCACCGGGGCGGGGGCGTTTAAATCAATGGTCTCTGCATCGGAGCCAAGCATTTCCACCAGTTGATCAGAAACGATCTTGATGACCATCTGTCCCGGAGTAACGGATTTTACAACATCTGCACCAACCGCTTTAACGCGTACTTTCTCGACAAAATCGCGCACTACATCAAGTGCTACATCGGCTTCAATCAGCGCCCGGCGAACTTCACGCAAGGCAGCATTGACGTCTTTTTCCGAAAGCGCCCCGCGTCTTGTAAGCCCGTCAAATATGCCGCTAAGGCGATCTGATAACGATTCAAACATTTTACATTCCCGTCCTTTGTGATCGTATCCACAAAGTAAGTTCAATTACCCGAAAAGCCAAAGCAAAAAACCACCCGTGGGCGCATCGCGCTGACGGGTGTTGACCTGCGGGCTCTCTTTATACCTTTTCGGGGCCTGCTCGGTTGCTCTTTATTCTGGTCTTTTCACAAAGATTAGAGCCTTAAACAGCCAAAATCGACGGGTGTCAAGGTTGGTTTGGTCTGATGCTGAATATGTAAATGCAATAATACATCTGGAGATTAAGACCTTGGCCACAATTTGGTGAAACCAGTTGATTTGATCAATGACCATCTCCATGTGATGTTTGTTCCGGGAAGATCAATATTATGACTTTAACCCTACGGAGAATTATCATGAATTTCCTATCCAAAACGCTTCTTAGAACCGCACTTGTTGCCGGCATGTTTTCTGGTCTTTCAACGGTTAATTCTGCCTGGGCCAGTGGCGCTTATGGAGACTATGAGCGCGGGGTGGTTTGCAAACAATTACGTCGTTCAGGTGGTCTTGAATGGTATTCCATTGCCAGTGGTACGGTAAATACCGGTGGCGGGCGCAACGGGTATGGCGGATTTATTACCAAGGCCTGCCATATCAACCGTTCATCCTGTCAGCGCTGGGTAGACCGGGTTGCGCACGAAATTGGCAATCTTGATACGCTGGAAACAGCCTATTGCCAGCGGGCTAAATAGGCCGGGCGTTGTTCGCTCACGGCTGCTCGAGGCTTTTCTAGTGGCTCAAGTTTTGCGCTTCGCGTTGCTCAACGTGCAACTTGAGCTACGCCCCGGCCTACCCCATCGAAAGGCTCTGGAGGTGCGGTGCTAGCACCTGTCGGTTAGGCCCTCAAATTGAATTCATCAATTTGCAAGACAGGCTTCAATCGCGACCTGATAGCGCTACACCTGAATGGTTTTAGTAAAGTTGGCTGGTATAGCGCTTTTCCATATCTTCGGTGGATTCCGGTTTGATTTCCGCCGTGTTATGGGCAACCATCCATTCACTCATGGATGGCAATTGGCTTCGCTCAATTTGAACAGACGGGTCCCATAATTTTGAGCGCATCAAAGCCTTGGCGCAATGCATATAGGCGGTTTGCATATGCACCAAAATTACCGAGCGTGGCAGCTTGCCGTTTACCTCAAACATTTGCAAAAGTTCTTCGTCATCGCGGATTTCGGCTTTGCCATTGACCCGGAAAGTCTCGTTGACACCTGGAACCAGAAATAGCAGCCCTACATTGGGGTTTTCCAGAATATTGGTAAGCGTGTCGAGCCGATTATTACCGGGGCGGTCTGGTATGGCGAGTGTCCTATCGTCAATCACTTTGACAAAACCCGGCAGGTCACCGCGTGGGGTGACATCACCCAGCCCATCTTTGCTTTGCGAACCGATGATCATAAAGGGCGAAAGGGCCAGATAATCGCGGCAATATTGATCGAACGCGGAAACCTCCTTGGTAATTGAGCGTTCAATCATCGGCGGGTAATTTTCGCGCAACTCTTTAACTGAGGTGATTTTTGCCATAGCGTGAATTCCTAATGCTTACGTTCAATTATAAAGCGGGCGGTTTGGCGCAGAATATCGGCTTTTGCACCAAAGGGGGAAAGCATAGCGTTTGCTTCATCGAGCAATTCGCGCAGGCGGCTGCGGCTGCCCTCAATGCCATAATAATCAATCAGGGTTTTCTTGCCTTTGGCCTCGTCCTTGCCGGTGGCCTTGCCCATTGTTTTGCTGTTTGATGTGACGTCGAGCAAATCATCGGCCAGTTGAAAGGCCTGCCCGATTATTTCACCAAATCTATTGAGGCTTTGTTTGTCTTCTTTTGACGCCCCGGCGATTGTAGCGCCCGCCTCACAGGCAAAGCGAATAAGTGCGCCGGTTTTCATAGATTGTAATTGCAGGATCTGCTCTTCGTCCAAGCTGTTGGTTTCAGCTGCAATATCCAATACCTGGCCGCCAATCATGCCGCCATGTCCGGCTGCGCGGGCAAGCTGTTGCACTAGAGATGCGCGAATATTGGCGTCATCACTGACAACCGGGTCAGACATTAAATCAAAAGCAAAGGTCAATAGTGCATCACCGGCAAGCACTGCCATCGCCTCGTCAAACGCTTTATGAACGGTTGGCTGGCCGCGCCGCAGATCATCATCATCCATTGAGGGTAGATCATCATGAATAAGCGAATAACAATGCAGGCATTCCAGCGCACACGCAGCCTGCAAAACGCCTTTCCCAGTTGCGTCAAACAGGGTGGCTGTTTCGATCAGCAGAAACGGGCGAATGCGTTTGCCACCGTTTAATACTCCATGGCGAATAGCGGCCATTAATCGGGGCGGGCGAATGATTTCACCGGCAAGGCTTTCATTGCCAAGCAGTCCATCCAATATAGAATTTATAGTGGATGCATTTTGGCTCAATCGCCGGGTGAAATTAGCTGGCTTATTATCTTCAATCATGATGGATGTTGAATTGCCCGTAAATTCGGAATTGGTCAATATTTTTTGTACTATCACACATTGCCACCGTAAAAGCCGGCATTGTGGTAACGGGCGCAAAAAGCTAGGGTCTATACCCTAAGAGCCTCTGCGCTTATGACTATGTTCATTTATTTTGGGAAATTTTGATTTGGCAAGAGGGAAAGGGAAAGCCGGTGTCGGCAAGAGGGGCAGGCAGGCAGATGCCGCAAAGGCACCAGCCAGGCGTGGTCGGCCGAAGAAATCAACCGGGCGCAAAAATAAGGTTAAAAAAACAAAGTCTTTAAAAAGCCGCGTGATCACGTTTGCGGCGGCATTTTTGTTGGCCATTGCTATGGTGCCTTTAGTGCTTGGGCTGATATATCGTGTGTCGTGGGTGCATCCGGTTTCAGTGCCGATGCTTGCGGACAATTGGAATGGATTGCCGGTTTCCCGATTGTGGGTCAAATTCGATGATGTATCACCTGTGCTGGTTAAGGCGGTGATTATGTCGGAAGACGGGCAATTTTGCAGCCATCGCGGCGTCGACTGGAGTGCGATTAATGCTGTGATCGGTGATGCTATCGGAGGTGAAAAAACCCGTGGCGCCAGTACAATTTCCATGCAGGTGGTGAAAAATCTGTTTTTGTGGAACAGCCGTTCCTATTTCAGGAAAGTGCTGGAAGTGCCACTGGCTATTTATGTGGATTTGATCTGGTCGAAACGGCGGCAGATGGAGATCTATCTCAATATTGCCGAGTGGGGGCCGGGGATTTACGGCATTGAGGCGGCTGCGGTCCATCATTTTAAGAGGTCTGCCGCCAGATTGAGTACGGCCCAGGCGGCCCTGTTGGCGGTGACCCTGCCCAATCCTGCATTGCGTGATCCAAACAGACCATCTAAACATATGCGGGCGCTGGCACGGATCAACCGTGCCCGCATTGGCATTGCGGGCAGCCATGTGCGCTGTCTGGTCAAATAATAAATTGAATTGCGCTAATTTGGTCAAAGAAGGCTTGCAATTATTGTCAAGTTGGGTTTATACACCGGCCAAACTATCCCAACAGGCAAAAACATTGGCTGAGACCTTCAGCATTGGGCCTGTATGCAAAATGGAAAAGAACAATGGCTGTTCCAAAAAGTAAAATATCCCGCATGAAGCGCGGTTTTCGTCGCTCTACCGATGCGCTGAAAGCACCTGCTTATGTGGAAGACAAGGATTCTGGCGAATTGCGCCGTCCGCACCATATTGACCTGAAAACCGGTATGTATCGCGGCCGTCAAATTCTTGAGCCAAAAGATAATGCCTAATATTTGAGCCTAGTAATTGGGCATAATGTTAGGTTTTTTCCTGATTACTTGCTGAAGGTTGTTTAGGGTTGGTCGTTGACCGGCCCTTTTTGTGTTTTAAGTTGAAAAACGCCTTTTCTGATTGAAATTTATCTGGCATTTTGGGCGATCGGGCTCGCAGGTGCCACAATGCCAGTATACCTGAAATTATTTTAGGCGCGAATGCGCGGGGAGAGATTATGATTACCAATGTTCCATTAATGGTCGTTCCGCTGATTGTTTATAATCTGGTATTGCTTGGCTTGATTGGCACAAATGTTCAATCTCCCTGGGATGATCCTATATTTCTGCTTGATATGATTTCGGGTGCAACCTGGGTGATGACGCTTGGCGATCTGATGATTGTCCTTGGCCTGATCCTGTTGTTTTTTGAAATTCTTAAAGCGACGCGTGTTGGTTCAAATTCGATTATAGACCACCTGCTTTCGACGTTCATCTTTGTTGCATTTTTGGTGGAGTTTCTGATTGTTGAGGGTGCTGCCACTGCGGTATTCTTTATTCTTATGATGATGACATTGATTGATGTTCTGGCAGGCTTTTCGGTATCCATTCGTTCCGCCACCAGAGATGTGTCGCTAGGCGGCGGGCTGTAGGTTTATCACATAGCTCATGCGTAATTTTTAAGTGCCGGGCAGATTATCGCCATTGATCATAAAGAGGGTGTGATGATTGCCGGTTCTGAACCGCGCAAGGATGGTATGGCAGCGGGGTTTTAACCCGCAATAATTAGGGTCAGGACCCTAACCAAAATCGCCCTTATATTTCGGCTTTATTAAGGCTTTTTCCCTATCATAAACCTTTGACGTCCATCATTAGTTTATCGACAGGATTGAGAATTGAGCAGGATTAAAGATCGCCGCGACAAAAGCGTAAATCCATCTTTGGCGCGAACCGTATCGGATGCGGGCGAAGTTTTGTTGTCGGTTGGTGAGACCGTCTATCAATGGGATATTCCAAACGATCAGCTGACATGGGCCACTAATGCGCAATCGCTGCTGGGTGTGGAAAATGCAAATAAGATTGCATCTGACCGGGAATATTCTCATCTGCTTTTGCCGGATGCGGCGAGCAGCCGAAACGCCGCTATATTTGGTAGCGATGAAAAAGATTGTGGTGATGGGGTTTATTTCCAGATTCAATATGGGCTTTCGGCCAAAAGTCTGGGTGTGGAAAAAGATGTCTGGCTGGAAGATACCGGGCGCTGGTTTGCCGGTGAAAATGGTAAGCCTGTTCGGGCGCACGGTATTGTGCGGGTGATCAACGAGAGGCGGGCTTTGGAAGAACGATTTGACCGGTTGACGCGGTTTGATGATCTGACCGGCCTTTATAATCGCGGTTATATGAATGAATGTCTTGAGGTGGAATTGCGCGAGGCGGAAATAGAAAATTCCAGCATGGCGTTTGTGATTGTGGCACTTGACCGGTTTGAAGATATTAACTCGATTTATGGATATGATGCGGGTGATCAGGTGATTGCCGAGGTTTGCAATCGTATGAAAATCAGCCTGCGTGGTGGCGATACAATCGGCCGTTTTTCCGGCGCTAAACTTGGCGTGGTTTTGAAAAAATGCACCGAAAAAGAACTGCGTGTAGCCGGTCAGAGGTTTTTGACCAATATCAGCAAGGATGTGATTGAAACAGATGCCGGGCCGGTTGCTGTTACCGCTTCAATTGGCGGGGTGATCATGCCTCGTTTTGCCAACAATGTGCGTTCAGCCAGTGCTGCGGCACAGCAGGCGCTGGATGAGGCGAGATTACAGCGGCACCCAAGGCTGGTGGCTTATAAACCAAACCCTGAATTGGATAAAATGCGCGAAGATCAAACCGCGCTTGCCGGCGAGGTGGTATTGGCGGTTAAGGAAAACCGGCTGCAACTTGCCTATCAGCCGATCGTTGATGCAAACAGCTACCGCGTGGCCTTTCACGAAGCGCTGGTGCGCATGGTCGATAGCAATGGGGTAATTGTACCGGCTTCTGATTTTGTCAAGGTGGCGCGAAGGCTCGGGCTTATTCGGATGGTTGATCATCAGATACTGGATTTAACCCTTGATATATTGAAACGGGCGAAAAGTGCCAGACTGTCGCTCAACGTATCAATTGAAACCTCTTATGATGCCGATTGGCTTTCAAAGCTGACAATGGCCATTCGTCGAAGGCCGGATATTGCGGCCCGGTTGACGATAGAAATTACTGAGTCCCATGTATCGCGTGATATTGATGAGACCTGTCGTTTCATTGGCTTTCTTAAGCAGTTGGGGTGCAAAACCGCGATTGATGATTTTGGTGCCGGGTTCACAACTTTCAGCAATCTGAAAAAATTGCCGGTAGATATTATCAAGATTGACGGGCGGTTTGCCGAAAACCTTGCGGTGAGCGCCGAAAATCGTAATTTCATCAAAGCGCTGGTGGAATTGGCCAAAATGTTTGGCACTAAAACTGTGGTTGAATGGGTGGATGACAATGATACCGCCTTGCTGTTAAAAAGCTGGGGCGTTGATTATCTACAAGGTTATGGTTTTGGGGCGCCGGTTATGGCATCTCCCTGGAAACTTGACCCACCGCATGATGATCTTTATGAAACCGGCAAAGATGGTATAATGTCCGCATGAATTTACTCGATGGCGGATTTGTTATCGCAGCGGCAATGGCAATCGCCTATGGCGGCTGGCTGGTCTGGCTGAAACCTTCCAACCTTCGCACCCTGGTCAAAGCCATTTCAATCGGTTCTCTGGCACTTTTAAGTTACCGGGTTGGTGGGCCGTTATTATTGACGGTCGCGCTTGCTTTCAGCGCTATGGGCGATGCTTTTCTTGCCAATAAAGGCGACAGGAATTTTCTGTTCGGGCTTGGATCATTTCTGCTGGCGCATTTGGCCTATACTGCTCTTTTTGTATCTGATGCTGAATTTGGCAATGGGTTGAGTTTTAGTCTCCATCTGGCAGTGGTGACCGTTATGCTGGTATTTGCGGCGTTTATCCTGCGTAACTTATGGCCGCATCTAGGGGCCATGCGCATTCCGGTTCTATGCTATGTCGCGGCTATTTTAGCTATGGGCATTGCCGCAACCGGGATGGTGCAATTGCTGGTTATTGTTGGTGCCTTGATGTTCATGGCCTCTGACATCATCCTGTCGTATGAATTGTTTGTGTGGAAAGAGGGCAGCCGCATACGCCAATATTCGCCCTATTTTATCTGGGGGCTTTATTGGGGTGGGCAGGCATTGATTGCCTGGAGCTATTTGAATTTGGTTCAATAATTATTTCGCTCTCTTTATATAGGCGTTCGCTTGCGCGTAAACACGTGCGCTCACTGATCTTAAAAATTATCCTTGCGGGTGCGGATTTCAGCAAATACTTCTGTGTCACTTGCCTTCATCATTCCAAGATTTTCGCGAATATTTTTGTCCCCCGGACGCAGAAACGGGTTTGTATCCAGCTCCAGCCCGATGCTGGTTGGCAGGGTTGGCTTGTTTTCCGCGCGCAGTTGGATGATTTCGTCGAGTCTTGTCGTTAGTGCCTGATTATCCGGGTCGATGGTAACGGCGAATTTGGCGTTGGAGAGCGTATATTCATGGCCACAATAGACAATCGTATCGCGGGGAAGCCCGGCCAGCCGTTGCAGGGATTGCCACATC
>Ga0256839_1003430_pt1 | contig 16354 bp, 4 predicted proteins | sample 354166metaG_FD_185968 | JGI IMG/M metagenome (GOLD analysis project Ga0256839, IMG submission 185968) | Hydrothermal vent microbial communities from Mid Atlantic Ridge, Atlantic Ocean - 354-166 | ecosystem: Environmental > Aquatic > Marine > Hydrothermal vents | place: Atlantic Ocean: Mid... | reverse complement strand
CGCCACCTGATCACCCTGGATGCTGCCCAGGGCGGGGCTGTAGATCATGCCCACCTTGTTGCGTCCCTGGCGCATCAGCTCCCCTTGCAGGGCGTTGAAGGTGAAGTAGTAGCGGGCGTCAAAGCCGGCCGTCTGCGGGTTGTTGTAGTAGACCGAGTTGAAGTCCAGCAGGTCGGGGATGCCGTTGGCATTGTTGTCCACCGAATCGGCCCGGGTGGCGGCAAGCAGGGAGCCGGCCTTGGGGTCAAGGGTATTTCCGATCACCGAGTTCAGGTAGCGGGAGTACTCCTCCTCGCTCTCCCCTGGCAGCGGCTCGCGGACCACCGCGATGTCGGAGGGGGCGTAGAAGCGGTAGACCCCCGCTCCGTTCTCGGTCGCATCGGGGTGGGTGACGTTGTAGTAGCTTGCTCTCACGTGGTCATAGGCGTTGATCACGTCGTCCCTGGCCGGCGTTTCCACCAGCAGGCCGTCCAGGTAGTCGCCCCCCTCCTTGAGGCCCAGCGGAGCCTGGCCGAGATAGGGCCCAATCACCGGCAGGTGGTCCACCCTGAGGCTGGTCACCCCCAGGCTGTCCCGCTTGTAGCCGGCAAAGTCGGTCTCCGGCGGGATCTCCGGCTTCATCGCCGAGTAGAAGGCGTTGCGGTAGTCCACCACCGCCTGGGCCAGGGCAGCCGCCTCACTTAGGGACAGGTACTCGTCGTTTTCAGGATCGCGCACCAGCTGGCCGGTTACGGGGTCAACCTTCCACGCCCGGCGCCGCTTGATCATGGAGAAGAGGCCAGTCAGCACCTCCTTGGAGGCGGTGTTGATGTTTATCCGCCCGATGGTGAAGGTGTCGTAGAAGTCATTGGTGAAGAAGCGGAAGGGGCCGAAGGAGACCGGGGTGATGTGGTAGAGGGGCTGCTGGAGCGGGTCGGTGGCTCCCTGGTAGCCGATGGAGAGCGGGTTGGGGTCGGTCATCAGCAGGTCGCCCAGCACCTGCAGGTCAGACTCCATCAGCCTTACCGAGTTGTTGATGTTGTCCGGGTCAAAACCACTTCCATCGGTGCCGTAGATGGGGTCAACCCAGATGCGGAAGGCGTGCAGCGGCCGCCCGTCAAGGCCGGTACGGATGCGCGGGTTGCCCAGCCCGGTGTAGTCGGAAGGAGCCAGGTAGCCGGTGGAGAAGATGGGGGTCTGGTCGTAGCTGAACTCGCCGCCGCCGTCGGAGACGAAGGCCTGCAAAATATAGTTGCCCGGCCCGGGCACCCTGAGACGAACCGGCAGCCCCTCCGCCCCGCCCAGGTCGGCGGTGGTGTTGAAGACCGAGGCGATCTCTCCCGGGGTGAGGTCGTCTCGGGTGCGAGGACGGCCGTCAGGGCCGAAGGTGGAGGGGGCGGTGCGGATGAAGGGACCGCTCACCACCTGGCCGTTGGAGTCAATGAGCTGGATGGTGATGGAGTAGCCGCCGAGATCATTTCTCACCCCACCGGAGACCACATAGTTGGCGTAGAGGTCAAACTGGCCCACCCCCGAGGAAGGTGTGGCCATCACCGAGATCCTAAGGGGCAACATGTCGCCCACGAAGACCCGCTCGCTGTAGTTGGTGTCGCCCAGCGGGACCGGGTTGGGGTCCTCCTTGACGGTTCCGGCGCTGTCCTCCACCCGCAGGGTGACGATGAACTCGCCCTTGCGGTCGTAGACGTGGTCAAACTCCAGCACAGCACCCTGGCCGATGCCCAGGATGGAGCTGCCCGGCTGGACGCCGGTCACCGTCTCCACCCGGCCGTCGCCGAAGTCAATGGTGATGTCGTAGGGCGGCTCGCCGCCGTCCACCACCGCGGTGACGGTGATGGTCTGGCCGAAGGCGATGGAGGGCGGGCGGACGAAGATCTGACCCATCAGCGGCAAGAGCTGGGCGTTGAAGGTGCGGGTGAGGGGGAAGCCGGGCGGAGTCTGGCCGGTTGAGTCCACCAGGTCCAGGGTCACCTCGTAGTCCCCCACCTGGTCACCCGGCGCAAGGCCCGAGTCGCGGCTGGGGTTGAACTCCAGTGGATCCACCGTCTGGCCGGAGCCACTTTGGGTGGCAAGCACGCCAAAGCCGGCCTTGCTCACCGTCCACTGCCAGGTGTAGGGCGGTACCCCACCGCCCACGAAGGCCTCCGCCCGGTAGGTGGTGGTGGTAAGGCCGATCAGCGGGGCGAGGAAGAAGTCGGCATTCAGGCTTCCCGCCCGCGCGCCGGGGGTGCCGGTGCGGCGCCCGCCGACGAAGAAGTACTGCTGCTCAAAGGCGTAGTTGCCTGCCCCCAGCTCCTGCACGGCCAGGAAGCCGTCGTAGGTGCCGCGGCGGGCAACATATGGCTGGTTCAGCCCGTCCAGGGCGCCGGGGATGGCGGCGAAGAAGCCGTCGTTGGAGTAGGTGCCGGCGTTGACCGGGTCGCTGGAGATAAAGCCATTGTCCAGCTGGTCCAGCGGGTTGGGGAAGCTAAGCAGCATGCTTCCACCGGAGGGGAAGATGCCGCCGCCGTCCACCACTCCGTCGGCGTTCACGTCGGGGAAGTAGCTGAGCGGAGCGGCCCCGCCGTAGGCCCGCATGCGCATCTCAGCCACCCCGCCGCCGTTGGTGAGGAAGTAGGGCGGGTCGGCCACCAGGTTGGCGGAGACCTGGGCCGCCGCCGGGTTGGAGGGCCCGCCGCTGAGGAGCACTCCGCTCCAGTCGATCTGGCGGGTAAAGACGTCGTTGGGGAAGCTGATTACGGTGGTCTCGCCGCCTGAAAGGGGTGGTGGCGGGTTGCCGCCGAACTGCTCGGTGAGGAGGGCGCTTGAGGCGTTGAAGCGGCTCGGAGTGGGCTGGCGCTGGGCGAGGAAGGCGAAGCGGTCCTCCAGCGGAGCCACCGCGATGGAGATGTCTGCCACCTCGCCGGCGTTGTCCTGCTCCTGCCGGAGGTCGCTTCCGTCGGGCAGCATGGAGTAGACCAGGCCGGTGCCGCCGTCGTCCAGGATGAAGTAGATGCGGGTGCCGCTCCGGTTGTAGACCGGGCTGAAGGCGGGACGCGGGCCGCCGTAGATGGTCTCAATGGGCCCCTGGGGCTCGCCGGTGAGCGGGTTTATGGCCCGGCTCATGATCTGGCCGCTGGCCGAGGCCCACACCACCCGCCGGGCGTTGGGGCTAAAGCTTGGCGCCGACTCGCGGTCCACGTCGCCGGCCGAGATCTGGAAGGCGGTGGAGCCGTCAAGCCTCCCTACCCAGACCTCAAAGGCGCCGCTGGCGTCGCTTACCCAGGTTACGAGCTCCAGGTTGTCGGCGATGTCGCCCAGCCAGTTCTCGGTGCCGTTGTTGCCCACCCACACCTGGGCACCAGCCGGGTCGGCCGGGTCGCCGATCCAGATCTGGGCGCTGCCCACGCCGTCGGCGCGGGTAAAGCCAAAGGCGGTGGCGTTGTAGGTCACCGCCGGGTCAAAGTCACCGGCGGGGAAGGTGCCGCCCGCCCCGGCATTTACGAACTTGAGTTGCCGGACACCCGCATCGTAGTAGCAGATTGAAGCCCTGCCCACCACCACATCAAGCGCGGGCCACCACCCTGTGTTGGGAGCCCCGTCCACCAGCTGACTGAACCAGGTGCCCGAGCCGTCGGGCTGGTCGTTGATGACGAAGAATTGCTGGAGCGGGAAGATCGCAGATCCGGCAGCAATACCAGGCAGGGCGGTTACTTCGGCCAGCGACTCACCACTCAGCTGATCTCCCCCCACGGGGCTAAAGGCGTTGTAGAAGGTCCAGGTGCCGAGCCCGTCTGGCTGGTCGTTTATGGCAAAGACTACCTGGTTGGGGGTGGTGGAGTAGACGATGGCGGGAAGTCCATTGATGATCGACAGAGAAACCCCCGAGTTGAGAATGAGGTTAGGATCACTTACCACCGTCACAATGGTCCAAGCTCCCGAGCCGTCGGCAGCCGAGTTGATCGCATACCTGATCTCGGGCAGGGAGTTGACCCGATAGGCGATGGCCGGGCGGCCCTGAATCACCTCCATGGAAAGGTGAGAGATGTTTCCTGAGCTATCCACCACTTGAACCGACCACGCTCCCAATCCGTCAGGCGTAGCCGAGTAGGCAAACCTCAACTCATTGCCACTGAAAACCCCATAGGCCACCGCAGGACGACCGGCATTCAGAAGCTTCAGGGTGACGTTATAGGGCTGAACCGTGTCGATGGTATTGAACTGCCAAGCCCCTGAACCGTCCGGCTGAGTGTTGATGGCATATCCAACCCCCGCCGTCAGGGGATAGGCGATGGCTGGCCTACCCTGGACAACTTCAAGGGAGGTGCTGTGGGGGATGAGAGGCGTGGCAGTCGACCCAACCACTTGGGTCTGCCAAACACCGGAAGCATCTGGCTGGGCGTTGATGGCAAAGCGTAGCTCACCAGGAAACGCCATGTAGCTCATGGCCGGCCGTCCGTTTACCTGCTCGATGGAGCAATGGAGCCCCACATTCCCAATCGAATCAACCACCTGGGGTGCATTCCACCCACCTCCGCCTCCGCCGCCGGGCGGGGGCGGGGTGGTGAGCTGGGTCTCGCCGCCGGTGGTGGGGTCAACCCTGAAGACCGCCGACACTCCCGGCGAGACCTCCCGGCTGTAGTAGATGTCGCCGTTTAGCAGCTGGCTTGGCGGGACGGTCTGGTTCTCTTCGGTGGCGGGGATGATGAAGGTATCGGTGGCCACCACCTTGGTGGTGAGGGCCTCCCCCGGCGCCGGCACCACGTCCAGGTTGAGCTCGGTCCCCGCCTTGGGCCAGCCGGGAAGCAGTGACTCAGCCCCGCCGGTGGCGGGCACAGTGTAGAGGTCAGAAGTAAGCCCCACCCGGCGGGTAAAGACCACCGCATCACCGGTGGAGTTGAAGTCGGCCCCGAAGTCGTCCTCCGGCCCGGAGGTGAGCTGGAGGAGGCCGGTCCCGTCCACATTCACCACCCAGATGTCGCCCGGGTTGCCCAGGGAGAAGACGATCTGGGCGCCGTCCGGGCTGAAGCGCGGGCGGCGGATGGTGGTCTCGGGGATGCCGGCCAGGCTGGTGAGGTCGGTTACCCCGGTGCCGTCGGCGTTGGCCACCATCAGGTGGTGGATGCCGGGGGCGATCTCCTCCACATAGGTGAGCCGCCCGTCGTCCGGCGACAGATCGGGGTCAAACTTGGGATTGGGTCCTCCGGTCACCTGCTGGCGGTTGGCCCCGTCGGCGTCCATCCGGTGGATCTGGAAGATGCCGCTCTCGTCAGAGGCAAAGTAGATGCGCGACCCGTCGCTTGAGAGGGTCGGGTTGGTGTCGTTGAAGGGGCTGGCGAGTATCTGTTCTCCGCTGCCGTCCCCGTTGGCCACCGCGATGTTGAAGGTGGGGCCGCTTACCGTGTAGGCCAGCACCGACCGGTCACCGGTCACGTCGGGGGTGAACTCTTCACTTCCGCCCGGGTCGGTGATCTGGATTACGGTGGCCGGGTCGCTCAGGTCCACCGCCTGGATGGAGTTCTGGCCGGTGGCGTTAGTGGCGTAGTAGACCCGCTCGCTGCCGGTGTTTACCACCTGCTGGGTGGCAAGATCGGCCACCACCTTGAGGGAGAGGATGCGCGCCCTGTTGGAGGCATCCAGCGCCAGGCTCAGGTTCTGGCCGGTGCCCACCACTCCCCTGCCCTCCAGGGTCCAGACATACTCCAGCCCCTCCAGGGCAGCTCCCGACACGCCGTCCACCAGCGCCCTGAACTGGGCGGTGGTGAGGCCGCCGGCGGGGAGGAACTGGTCGTTGGTAAGCGACTCGATCTGGGCGGTGAGGCCAAAGGCCTCCGGCCGCGGGCTGCCGGTGCTCACCGGGGTGAGGTCGGTAATCTGGATGAGCTGGCGGCTGTAGGCCACCTTCCCGCTGGCTAGATCGGTCACCTTGAGGGTGGCGTAGTAGTTGCCGAAGCCGTCCCGCGAGTAGTCGTGGACCAGGGTAAAGCCGCCCTGGCCGTTTCTCACCTGGCCGTTAAATCCGGGCAGCGCCCCGGTCTCTATCACCTCGTCCACCACCCCGTCGCCCTGGTAGTCCAGCTCAAAGCGGAGGTTTCTCTGCACCCCCGGGTTCATGGAGCCGATCAGGTCAAAGGCGACGGTGAAGTTGGTCATGAAGAAGACCCGGTTGGAGTTGCCCCCCGCGTTGGATACGGTGATAAAGCCGCTTCTCGCCGCCGCCGGCACGGTCACCGTAAGCGCCTGCAGGCCGAGGGCGGCCAGCCCCGGGTCGGGGTGGGGCCCGACGCTCCTCGCCGGCTGGGTGACGTTGCCGCCGAAGGTGACGATGTTGTTTTCTGCCACCGGGTCAAAGTTGATTCCGTAGATGGTGAGGTCCGCCCCCGGCGGCAGCATCACCGAGCTCAGCGGGAAGTCTGTCCCGAAGGCCCCGTTTATAAGCTGCGGCGTGTTGGGGCCAGGTGGCGTTGTGGGCACCACATTGTTTGGCGCAATGAAGGGCGACTGGGGCGGGGTGGCACCCGGGTTGTTGTTGGGGTTGGCGCTGCCGGGGACATCTGCCACCAGCACCGCGGTGGGCTGGTCGGCAAAGGGGCTGGTGGTGGCGCTATAGAGCACCACCGCCGCACTGTCCGAGGCGATGATGGAGTTGCTGTTGGAGCGCCGCCCGGTGGGCGAGGCGTCGTCAATCACCTCAAGTTTTACGATGTAGACCCCGTCCGAGCCGCTCCCGCTGTCAAACTGGAAGATGGGCTCGGGATCGGTGGAGACCATGGGCAGCGCCCCGGCCGGGGCGGGGAAGGTGCCGTCAAACCCCTGCCAGAGGGTGTTGCCCTGAAGGTCGGTCACCTCCCAGCGAAGCTGCACCGCCCCCACCGCCCCGGCCAGCAGGGCGCGGGTGCGGAAGCCCTTGAGGGGCGGGTCCAGCGGGATGACGTCCAGGCTGGCGGTGACCGAGGGCACATCCTGGAAGTTGCGCCGGTTACCACCCACCCCGAAGGCCACCTCAAAGGTGGTGGAGACCACCGTGTTCTGCACCGGGGTGGAGGAGTCGGAGATGTTTACCGTGACCGTGTAGGTGCCCGCCCGGTTGAGCTCAAAGGGAAGCGGCAGGTCGATCACGTTTGAGTTCACATCGTTTCTCAGGATGGGCGGGAAGGGCACCCCAGCCGGGTCAACCACATTGACCACCAGGTCATAGGGGGCACCGCCGCCGTACACGCCGATGCGCAGGATCTGGCTGCCGCCCCAGGTGACCACCGGCCGGGTGGCCACCACCTCGCCCACCAGGGCCGCCCCGCCCCCCAAGATCTCCAGCTCCACCGTGTCGCTGTCCTGCTCACCGGTGGGCGGCGGCGGACCGGCGGGGTCAAAGTTGGACACCCGGAGGGTGACAAACCGGTTGGCCGCGTTGTTCAGGGTGAGGGTTATCTCGCGCGGGTCGTTGAACCCCCGGTTGGTCAGATTGTCGCTCCCCCGGTCGGGGGGCGGCGGCCAGCGCCCGTCGGGGTCAAGGTCGGGCGGCGCCGGCGGGTCCACCCCCACGTCAATCCCCGGCGGGTCGTTGGGGGTGGCGCTGGCGTCGTAGTCCCAGTCAAACCAGATGGCGCCGGTGGGGTCATAGAAGGAGCCGGTGGGGTTCACTCCGCCCGCGGTGGAGGAGATGATGCGGAAGGTGTTGAGGTCCTGGCGGATGGCCAGGATGTTGGTCCTAAGCGGGATCTGGGCGTCGCAGTTCTCCTGCAGGTAGACCCGGACGATCTCGTCGGCCCTGGTCTCCTGGGGAGTGCCCGGGTTCTTGACCACCCAGATGCGGGTGGAGATGAAGGGGTTGCCGTGGGCGTCGTAGTAGAAGCGGCGCCCGTTGACCACCACCGCCTGACCGGCCAGGGCCGGGTTGGGCGGCGGCACATCGGCCAGGTTGAAGGTCCACTGGGCCTTGAGGTTGGGCGCCTTGTCGGCGATCTGCTCCCCGTCAATGGGGAAGCGCAGGCCGTCGCCGTTGTAGTCGTCCACCGAGCCATCGTCGGGCTCCTCATCCACATAGCCGCCCGCCACCAGCAGGGCGATGTTGTCCGAGCCGGGAAGCTGGATCAGGGGGAGGCGGTGGTCGTCGTTTATCTCGGCGGCGTTGGCCGGACTTGCCCCGCCGGTGTTGTTGAGGGAGAGCACTCCCACGTATGTGTTGGGCAGATCGGGCCGCTCAATGCCGCCCAGGATGGGGTCGGCGTCCTCCACCCCGTCGTTGTCCACGTCAAAGTGGATCTCATACTCGGCGGTGAGCTCATTGGGATAGAGGGCACCGGCAACGGTGGTGGGCCGCCACTCGCCCCGGTCCTTGAAGATGATGTCCGACATGGAGATGAGGTAGGTGACGGTGATCTGGTCGGCCCCCTGGATGTCCTGGCAGACGAAGCCCGAGGGCGGCGAGGCCATGGCGGATAGGCTCAGGTGATCAAACTTGTAGAGGGGCACCTCCAGTAGGTCGGCGATGGAGGAGACGTCGTGGGGCGGGACGATCACATCGTTGTTGGGGTTGTCAGGTACCCCATCCCCGTCCAGGTCACGGTTGATGAGGCCGGAGAAGGGGTCGTCCTTGGGGGTGCCGGCGGCAAGCTCAGCAAACAGCCAGTGGAACTGGAGCACCTGCCCCACGAAGGGAAGCGGGATGGGCAGGAAGCTTGACTTGGTACCCGGGGCGGGGATGCCGGGGAACTGGTTGATGAAGTCGGCCACCCCCGGCCGGCCCGCCGCCGGGTCGTAGGTGTAGTCGTCAGAGCTTAGAAGCCCATACTTCCAGATGTAGAAGCTGAGCAGGCTGTCCTTGGTAAGCTGGGGGTTAAGGTCGTAGGGCAAGGTGTCGCCGGTTACCGGGTCGGTGAGCGTCCCGTCGGGGTTAACGGTAAACTGGGCCCGCTCGCTGGGGGTGCGGCCCAGGCGGTCAATGGGGGGAAGAGCGATCTTCTCAAACTTGAACCCCAGGTGCTGCTGGAAGAACTCCCACAGCCGGTCCACCTCCCGCTGGTAGGTGGTGAGGGTGGGCGGGAAGATGGGCCGGTTGTCAATCACCCAGCGTGGGTCGTTTAGCCGGTCGGTCTCGGTGATCTGGCCGTCCTCGGTGCGGGGCGGCTCGTCCACGATGCCGGTGCCGATGTAGTTGGTGTCGTAGCTCCAGACGGTGACCAGATCGCTTATCCGACGGTAGTCGGCCTCAGTGAACCCCCTCACATTGAGGATCTCCCGCAGGGAGCTGAAGGGGTGGGGCTCGGGCAGGGGGAAGTCGTCGGTGAGAGTTGGGGTAGAGCCGGGGGCCACCGGAGGTCCCAGGTTGTCGGGACCCTGGTAGCTTCCCGGGGTAAGGTCAATCTGTCGCGAAACTGGGGTGGGACCGGAGAAATTGATGGTCACCGCTCCCGGGTTGGGCAGGATGACCGGTGCGTCCAACCGCGGGTTGGTGTTGGGGTCAATGGTGAGCCCGGCCGCATTGTCCCCCCAGTACTCTGGAGGCAGGGTGGTAATGGAGGGGTTTAGAGCCAAAAGCAGGTTCTCCGCCTGCTTGGCCGTAATGCCCAGGGCGTTTACCAGCATCTTCTTGCTCTTGATGGCAAAGCGCGCCCAGTTGCAGTCGGGGTTGTTGGGGTCCTGCCAGTAGACCTTCTGGATGGTCTCCCAGGGGTGGTTTTCGGGATCGCCGTCAATGTCAATCAGCGCCCCGGGCTCAAACCCGCAGTAGTCGGCCGGGTCGGTGGAGTAGCCCCGCGGGTCGGTAACCGTCTCGTCCCAGTAGTAGAGCCGACGGGTGTCGCGGTCGGGGAAGAGGGGGTTGTCAATCCAGGCCCAGTGCATGTCCCCCGGCGTGCCCCGGTTTACCGGGTCGTTCCAGTCGGGGGTGGGGTTGCCCTGCAGGTCGTAGTCCAGGTCAATGTCCTCCTGGATCCACACACGGAGCTTCTTGACGAAAAGGTTTAGGTTCAGCCTGCCCGCTTCGTCGGTGACGTTGGCGTAGCTGAACAGGTTCTCCATCCCCAGCGGGCCACCGCCCAGCTTCTCCACCAGGGGCTTGTAGTTCTCCGCCCGCGCACCAAGTAAGTTGCGGTTATAGTCAAGAATATCGGCCGGATTGGGGTTGGGCAGCCTGAGTCCCTCCTCCCCCTGGACCACCTCGGGGACCAGCGGCTCGCTCATGGGGTAGTAACCGGGCAGGCGGGCCATCAGAGTGTCGGTGTCGCTGCCCGGGTTGATGAGGCTTATGATGGCCGGGTCGCGGGGGTCAAAGCCGATGGGGAACCCGTTCTCAAAGGCGAGCAGACCAAACTGGTTGAAGGGGCGGGGATACTGCTCCCCGAAGCCCGGCGGCAGGGGCGTGGTAAGCGGGTTGTTGTAGTTGTTGAAGGCCCAGTTCTCCACCAGGTAGGTGGGCCTGTGGGGGTTGAGGAAGCCGAAGTCAAGCCGGTAGTTCTTGGGATCGTTGGGGTCGTCGCCGGGGCGGAAGGTACGGTCCCCGCGGGGGCCCACCCAGAAGTCGTCGTCGGTGCCATAGACCCCGTCGGGCCCCGCCCCGTTGTTGACGATCATCCAGCGAAGCTGACCACTTCCGTCTGGGCTGGTGGTGGAGATGATCCCCGCCTGGGGCTGGGCCTGGGAGGTCTCCACACTGGGGAAGCTCTTAGATAGCTTGGTCTGGGTGACCGCGTTGCCGATGGCCTTCTCGGCGGCCGCCCGGGTCTTGCTCTCAATGATCTCGTTGGAGATGGAAACGCTCTCCTGGTTGACCAGGGCGATGGAGACCACCACCACCGGCAGCATCAGCGCCACCACTGCGAGGACCACGATGAGGGCCACACCGGGCCTCGCCCGCTTAGGGGTTCGCTCTCTCATTGGGCTTCTCATCCCGTTTCTTGTTCAGGCCCCAGGGTGAAACTATACCCAGGCCTAGGCCGGTAGAAACCTGCAAAATTCCGCCATTGACGGGGCTCAGGGACCAGCCACCTGACCCAGATTGATCCCCAGCCTCATGGCCAGCCTTCTTACCAGCTCAACCGGATCGGTCCTCACCTGGCGCTCACCGAAATCGCTCAGGGAATAGATGACCCCCACCAGATAGTTGAAGTCGGCCCTTCTGGTCCCTCCCAGACGCGGGTCAAGGGGGTCCAGCGCCGGGGTGAGGGAGGGCATGTTCTCGGTCCTCACCGTACGGGTTACGATGATGTCCTTGTTGGCCCCGATCATGAGGTCGGGCCGGTTCTTGATGGGAACGAAAGGATCCGCTATGCCTCCCGCCAAAGCGGGATCATAGAGGTAGGGATAGGGGCTGTCTAGCTTATAGTAGATGCGCTCCAGGGTGCCGTCCCCATCCACATCCACCAGTCTTCCGCTGTTGTTGCGGCGCTCCTCAATCACCCGGGTGGGGGTGGCCACCAGGGTTACCCGGATCGCCTTGATGTAGGGCACCCACCAATAGGGAACCGGGTCGTCGGGGATGCCGTCCCCGTCGGGGATGCCGTCGGCGTTGCCGTCCGGTTGCCCATCCAGGGCAGGGTCGCTGTTGTCAAACCCAATTAGGTCCTCCACGTTGTAGGACATGGGAGCAAACTGGACCTTGCCTGCCCCGCAGCGGAGGTAGGCGTTGAAGTCGGGGGGTTCGCGATCCTCTTCGCCCACCAGGTAGTAGGCGTCCATGTTCCAGGCTCTGAAGCTGTTGGCCCGTTCGGTTGGGCTCAGGAGGCGGTCATAGACCGCATCCAGGTCGCTAACCATCCGCCCATTGCCATTCTCCGCCACATCAATGGGCACCAGGATCCGATCCACCTCCACCGGGCTGTCGGGGATGCCGTTGCCGTTGGTGTCCACCAGGACCGGCTGGCAGTTGCCGCTGCCGTCCTCTTCCGCCAGGTATACCGGCACCTCGTGGAGATACTCAAAGCGGATGCGGGTAATGTTTGAGGTGACGGGCTGCTGGCGTACCACCACCGTCTCCACCGCACTGGAAAGCCGCGGCACTCCCCTTACAGGGGGCTGCTCCACTCCGGTGTTACCCACCGGTGGGGTGAGCCCCATGGCGGTGGCCTGGTTGAAGGTGTCAAAGGTGGTGAGGTCGTAGAACAGATCCTCGGTTAGCACCGCTGTATTTGAGGTGCCGCCGAAGTTGACCACCGCGGGATAGCCATCAATGGTCATGTTGTCACTGCGGCTGCTGTTTATGGGTGCCATGTAGTAGGGTGTTCCACCGACACCCTCCTGAAAGTCGGCCGGGATGGCGAGCTGGAAGAGCACCCGGCGCGCCGCCACCCGCTGCCCCGCCCGGCCGGGGATCTTCAGGGTAAAGTCGGAGCCAGAGTAAATGTCTCTGATGAGCAGGCCACCGAAGTTGTACTCAAACCCGGAGCGGTGCTCAAGCATTAGCCGGTCGCTAAAGGCCTCGCTTTGGAAGTTGGTCACCGGCAGATCGGGCTGACCGATGATATTTAGCTCACCAATCACCCAACTAGCCAGAGAGCCAAAGTCGTTGGGATCATCGTCGGGGAGTCCGTCCCGGTCTCGATCCACCGCCCGCGGGATGCGCGAGGCGGTGCGGATGGCCTCGGCGATCTGGTTTAGGGCCGCGCGGGCATTGTTGTTGAGCTTGGCCTTCTCTTCATTTAGCCGGATGACCTCAAAGGTGCCGGCAAGAAATGCCCACAGCAGTACCGCAATCAGGCTGAAGATGACCAGTACGGTCATCAGCTCTATCAGGGTGAAGCCCTGCCGGGCAGGGGGGACCTTCCGGCCAGAGAGCAGTCCTTTCCCGATTCCTCTCATGCTCACCTCACCCCCACCTTCTCAAAGTAGACCGCCCCGTTGAAGAGGGCGGCCACCGCCATCTCGTACTGGGTATCCACCCCAGGTCCACCGAAGCCGGGGATGCCACGGGCGTAGAAGTCCTGCTTCTCCTGCTCAAAGCGGAGCTCTTTGGGGTCGGCGTCACCCCGCCCAAAGCCGAACAGGTAGTAGCCCGAAACCAGCGTGCCCGCCTTGAAGCGGTCGTCCTCAAAGTTGGAGCTGTCCGGGTCAATGGGCGACCCGATGTAGGAGGCGTAGGGGCCAGCGGAGAGCACCGGCACGTAGGCAAAGTCCCCGGGAGCAAAGAAGTTCCTCACCCTGCCATTGGGTCCCGCCGTCTCGCCGGGGGCAAAGCCTGGCCTGCCGTCGGCGGGGCTGGGCTCAAAGGGGTTCTGGGCCCGGTTGGCGTAGGTGATGGGCAGCGTGGGGAAGGGAACCCCTCCGTTGGTGATGGGGTTGAACTCAACCCGGGCGGCAATGGGTCCCAGGTTGAAGCCGGTGGTCACCGGATAGATCCCCTCCCCGTTGTCGGGCACCAGCAGAATGGGAATGGGGTTGTTTACCCCGATGGCCCGGGTGGGGTCAAAGAGGAACTGGAAGATGTTTACCATTCGCTGGGCGCCACCGGCGCCGGCGGCAAACAGGTTGACCGGATACTCGGTGAGCGCCTCCTCGGCGGCCAGCACATCAAAGAACTTGGGCACATTGAAGCTACCCGCCTGCTTGGCCGCTGCCAGGGCGTTGCTGTCAAAGCCGTCTCCCACCACCCCGTTCCACACCGCCGCATTCCCCGGCAGGGGGGTGGCGGCGTTGTAGGGGTTTATGGGGTTTCCCGCCGGCCACAGGACACCGCCCCCCGAGATGATGTCCCCCAGGGCGTGGGGCTTAAAGGGGACGGTGATGTCCAGCATCACCCCGGGATAGAAGCCGTCGTGCTGGGAGGCGAAGTTGTTCAGCGCCTGGGAGATGGCGGCGGTGTTGGTGCTTACCGCCTGCTCTTTGCTCCGCTCCCTCACCCCCTTCACCACCGGCACCAGCACCACCACCAGGATTCCGATGATGACGAGAACGACCATCAGCTCAACCAGGGTAAATCCCCCGCCGCTACCGGTGGTGGTGGGTCGCGCTCCCATTGTCATCCCTTTCCCTGTCAGCGCCAAATCACTTCACCTACTTAGCACCTTCGGCGTGGAAGTAGACTGCCCCGTTGAACAGGGCGGCCACCGCCAGCTCATACTGGGTGTCCACCCCCGGTCCACCAAAGCCGGGGATCCCCTTGGCGTAGAAGTCCTGCTTGGCATCCTCAAACCGGCCCCGGTCCTTGCCGTCTGCCCGGCCAAAGCCAAACAGGTAGTAGCCGGTAACCAGGGTGCCCGCCTTGAAGCGGTCATCCTCCGGGGTGGTGGTGTTGGGGTCGGAGGTGATGCCGATGAAGTTGGCATAGGGACCGGTGGTGAGGATGGGCACATAGGCAAAGTCCCCCTCGGCGAAGTAGTTGCCGATGGTGTCGCCGGTGGGCAGGGTGATCTCGCCGGGGCCAAAGCCGGGCCGGCCGGCGTCGGGGAAGGGCTCAAAGGGGTTGTCCACCAGGTTGGCGAAGGTGACCGGCAGGGTAGGAACCGGGGCGCCCCCGTTGGCGATGGGGTTGAACTCCACCCGGTCGGGCATCCCCCAGGCGGTGGCGGCAGGGTAGGCTCCCTGACCGTTGTCCTCCACCAGCAGGATGGGGGTGGGGTTGTTAAACCCGATGGGCTGGGTGGGGTCAAAGAGGAACTGGAAGATGTTGATCATGGGCATTCCGCCGCCGGTGCCGGTCTTGAAGGGGTTCTTGGGATAGGGGTCAAGGGCGTCGGAGGCCACCAGCACATCAAAGAAGCGGGGCAAGGTGGGGTCAAAGGAGGAGTTTTTAATCTGGGCCAGGCAACCCACATCAAAGGAGCCCCCCACCACCCCATTCCACAACAGGGTGGTCCCCGGAGCAGGGGTGGCGGCGTTGTAGGGGTTGATCGCCTGGGCGGCACACTGGGGTCCCAGCAGCCCGCTGTTGGGAGCACCGTAGAGGCCTCCCCCACCGCTCAGGGTGTCGCCCAGGCCGTGGTCGCGGTAACTTACCGCCACATCCTGCATCACCCCTGGGTAGTTGCCGTTGTGGTTGGCGGCAAAGGAGGCGATACCGCCATTGAGATCAGCGGTGGAGCGAGCCACCACCGACTCCTTGGCCCTCACCATGGCGTTCTTCACCTGGGGAACCAGCGCCACCACCAGAATGCCGATGATGGTAAGCACCACCAGAAGCTCCACCAGGGTGAATCCCCCCCGGGGGGCACCCAACCTTCTGCTCACTTCTGCGCTCCTTCTCCTGTTCACCGCTTGCCCCTCCTAGAACTCGGGAGTAGTCCCGCTGGCATTGCGCTCCCCGCGCCCTCCATAGCCTTGGGTGCGGAGGGCGATGGCGTAGCGCTCATAGACGTCCAGCTTTCCGTTTCCATCCAGGTCCTGCAGATTGCGGGGAGCCTCACCGCCGTAGGCGGACCAGCCGATGCCGGTCTTGGGCATGTCCCCATAACCCCAGAGGATGTAGCCGTCCACCAGGTCAAGGGTATAGACCCAGCGCAGGCTGCCCCCCTCGGGCAGGGTCACGTTGTACTTCACCGCATCCTTTCTTATCCCCTTGGCGCTGAGGAAGACATGCCCCTCCTGGGTGTAGGTGAGCGGGTTGCCGTTCTCGTCCAGGTCGGGAAACTGGGTATAGACCATCTCCCCCGGAATGGTGATCACCCCCCCACCCGGCGTAGTGAGGTCGGAGGTGCTCCAGCTCCAGGCCGTCATCCCGGCCGGTTCCTTGAGGAAGGGGTTGGGCGGATAGCCCCCCTGCATGTAGCCCAGCGCCACCAGCGGGTCGCTCCAGTTGTTAAAAAACTGGTACTTGTCGGCGTCCAGTCCATCTCCGGCGGGGAAGCGGGGGTTTACCACCTTGACGAAGTCAAAGTTGGTGGGGAAGTCAGTGGTGGTCTCCAGGTTCAGCTCTCCCCGCCGGTTCATCACCTGCTTGCCACCAAAGAGCCCCAGGGGCATGGCGATGGAGCCGCTCGGGCTGGGCCAGTCGGAGGAGTTGATCAGGTTTATGGGATTGCCCTGGGCATCCACCTCGGCCCATGCCTTGATGCGGAAGGGGTAGCCCCCGTAGTCGGCCCTAAACTGCTCCAGCGCCTGTTCCACCTGCCTCACTCCGGTCGCCACCTGGGTCTCCCGCGCCTTGTTCTTGTACTTGGTGGCCTGGGTAAGCAGCAGGCCCATGAGTATCCCGATTACCGCAATCACCACCAGAAGCTCCACCAGGGTGAAACCACCCCGGCAGATCTCCCTCTGCTGCCTGATCACCTGTCCTCTCGCCTGCTTCATGACTAGCTCCTCGGGTTGCGACTGCTTGAGACCATGATCACCGCCCCGTAGAAGCCGGGGTCAAGGTTCAGGACCGACGGACCGAGCAGCGGATCGGGTTGGCCAAACCCCTGGGGCAGGTTGCCCCCCGAGTCGTAGAGCTGGCGCTGGATGATGGTAC
>Ga0256839_1003429_pt1 | contig 16355 bp, 16 predicted proteins | sample 354166metaG_FD_185968 | JGI IMG/M metagenome (GOLD analysis project Ga0256839, IMG submission 185968) | Hydrothermal vent microbial communities from Mid Atlantic Ridge, Atlantic Ocean - 354-166 | ecosystem: Environmental > Aquatic > Marine > Hydrothermal vents | place: Atlantic Ocean: Mid... | reverse complement strand
GTGTTTCCAATTGCTTTGCCAAACCTTTACCGCCCATGGCAAAAATCAATACCGACACCCCAGGCCGACCATCCGGCGTTTCAGAAGCCTCTAAAACACGTTCTATACCTGCTTCACAGCCACACGCAATCACTGACGTTGCAAAGCCTGTCATTGCCTGCGCCGAAATCATTGCCCATTTTTCATTTTGTGCGGTAATAATCGCACGGGTTGCTTTCATTGGAAACGCTTCAGCGAAGGTTTCATCAATGCTTACACCATTAATAATCATAATCCAGAACTCATTTTAAGTAATAACGCAGCTATCAATGTAGTTTGTAAAAAACCCGCTCCTACAATCCAGCGTATTAATTCAGATTTTGTATCAGCAATTTTTATTTCTAACTTTAATTCAGTTTCTCTAAGATCATGCTTTAAGGCTAACTCTGTTTCCCTAATATCATGTTTTAAAGCTAACTCAGTTTCTCTTAGGTCTTGCTTCGTTGCAACCTCTGCGTTATGAACTTGCTCCAATGTTGCATTAACTGACTCTTGCTGCAATCGTGTTAATACTTCCGCTTGATCCTCAGAAAAAACCGCATCATGTAATCGCCTTATAAAATCATGTGTATCAAACACTAAAATACTCATGACACTGCATTCAAACTATGCGTTGTTAAACTGCCACGCCCATCTTCAGTTATTTCATCATCACTGATTTTAAAATTACCGACTTTCATGGTCATAAAGCGTTCAAAATACTTTTGTAAATCTTGTTCAACGGAAATATCCCACTCAGGACGAACAATATGCGTTGTTCCCCATTTTGTCTGCACGACTTTGCCATCAACAACCACTAATTCACCGTCTTTGAAAACATAATCCGGCTTTTCAAACATTTTCTCGCGATCAACATTTTCGGTGTATACCGTAATATCCGCCCACGCACCTTCGCCTAAACTACCACGATCATCTAAGCCAACTAATTTAGCCGCGCCGGCACGGGTTAGAATGGCAATTTCTTGTAGACTATATTCACGATCAATTGATGCTAATGTCGTCATTTTCTGCGCTTCAGGATGAATAGTCGCCAACATATCATTACGGAAACTCTTATCCATCAATAGTCGAATCAAATGCGGATAAGTCGTAAATGGCGCACCATTTGGATGATCTGTGGTTAAAAATACTCGCCAAGGATCATCAACCAATAAGAAAATCTCTAAGCCAATCGCCCATTGCAAGGCATTGACAAAATTCTGGTCGCGATATTTAAACGGCACCACACCACAACCGGCATCACACTCAATATCCATGCACACCCATTTATTTGGGTTAGCAAAACCATGATTAGCATGTTGGCGCATATTATCGCCTGATGCGGTAATGGTTTGCCCAAATAAAATCTGCCCTACATCAGCGGTAATATTTTTATTTTTATTAATCGCTTCAGCAATCTGTGCGCCTCCAGAAGAAAATTTAAAATCCCCTTCCGTGCCATAACTATGAAATTGAATATGCGTTAAATGCATCGGCAAACCGCCAATCCCTTGAATAGTATCCAACGTCGTGTCAACATTACCCGGCACGCCTAGATTACAACCATGTACATGCAAAGGGTGTTTAACGCCAATTTCTTTGACTGCCGTTGCCAATACCTGCAAAATCTCACGCGGACTCACCCCATAATGTGCATTCTGCTCATCTAATTCCAGTTTACGCTGGTTAAATTTAAAAGCATTAATCCCACCAGGGTTAACCACTTTAACACCGATAGCTTTTGCTGCATTCATTGTCCAAGCAACATAATCGTTAATGGCTTTCTGATCTTTTTTCGCCGTCAACATGCGCAATAAATAATCATCACTACCGAGCATAACGTAGCCACCTTTATCCAGAATAGGAATATCGGCCATTTCCATATGTGCTTGTCGTGCATTCACAGGTAATATTGCCGGTTCAAATCCTGCGGTATAACCCATTTCCGCATAACGGTAACCCGTTGCAAAGGTGCTTGGCATGGCATGTCCACAACCAGAACGGGTAATATCAGAGCGATATACCGGATCTTTGCGGTGGTCTTCAGGAATCAACATACGCGCTATATTGCCCTTACCGCCGCCAATATGCGTGTGCATATCAATCGCACCCGCCATTAAGACTTTACCTTTTAAGTCGTATTCTTTATCGACTTTTACATCAGCCGCCGGCGGTTTAATAAACTTGCCGTCTTGCACATAAAGTGTTGTTACCTGACCATCAATCCCACTTGCAGGATCATAAACCGTACCACCTGTTAATTTTATCAACATGACTACTTAATCCTACAAAGCTTGTTCAATTGCATTCAAGACCTCTGCCGTACTTGGCAAACCTGAATCACGACATTTTTTAAGGCGTATTGCCACCACATTATCCAGCCGATAGGCATGGCCTGCATGGTCAATTCCTGGTGTACCCACCGGAATAAATACATCCGGCTCTTGCGCAAAACGCATGCCTGAGCGTGCCACAACAATCGTGGGTAAATCAGTGACAGGCGGTACAGATTCGGTATTAAAGGCTTGTACCCACACTAACACATCCGCCTCTCCATTCGCTAACATCACATTGCTATCATAGAGAAAAGGGTCGTATTCAGGAAAACCACTGGAAAAACGTGCCCGTGCAGGAAAAGCCGATATCCAACCACACACCTGATTTGCCGTCTGATCGCCTTCTTTACCCCCTAGTGGAAAACCGGAACACCGCGTATCCATAGTATTAATATCTTTCACCATTTCCGTCAACATCTGTACGGTCAACTCAGCATGATCGAAATTTAAGCTACCGGCCGCCCAAGTGACTACGCTGTATTTTGCTGCTTTCAGCTGCTCAGCAATAGCTCTTAATTCATGCGTAGCAATCCCAGCAACTGTATCAGCAACTATTTTACGACCTTTAACTAATGCTCTTAACACTGCCGTTACTTCCGGTAAATCTACATCGGCACACTCCAAGACTTTAGCCGATACGCCTTTAGGTGAAGTCGAAGCATTACCAGAGGGAGCTTTACCTAAATAAACAATTTGACGCTGACCGGTATCATCCAAAAACATGGACTCTTTATTCCATAAGTAACGCTCAAAAAAACGCGGTGCAAAACCTTCTAAATCAACCCCCACGACTAATAAATAATCACAACGATTCTTAATTTCCGCCAGAGTCGTGGTCATCCAACCCGTATCTTGCAAAGCCAAAAAATTACGCCGTGCCGCCGGGAAGTTAACATTATCAACTACGGCTCCCGCCTTATCAGCCACAGCCATCACACCACGCATGCCATTAACATCGGTGGCACAGCCGCCAATAATGGGTTGGTTACTCTCGCGCAACAACTCAGCCGCTTTAGCAATAGCTAGCTCCAAACTTACCTCTTTGCCACCGACACGCGCACTGGTATCGGTAATTTCTTGCTCAAATGCAGGCGTATTAATGGCACACCCATTTTCGCTTACTTTGACAGATAAACCCTCAACTTGCAGGGTCAGGTCATCGGTACCAATACCGCAAAAAGGACTGGGTACTTCAGTTATTTCAATCACTCACTGTTCCTCTGTGTATCTTGTTTAATATATTTAAATCGCGGATCATTCGGTGTACCTTCTAAAACACCGGCAGATGTTGCCGCCGCATCCCACATCACCACTTCTTCAATTTTTTTCGCTAAGGCAAAGTCTTTTTCAGTAATGCCTTTCGCTGAATGGGTCACTAACTTGACGATTACAAAAGCATAAGACACGGTTAAATCAGGATGATGCCAAGCCTTTTCTGCTAAATGTCCAACTGTATTAACGACCATTAAAGTCGCTTTCCAGCCACTGGTGTGAATTTTACGCCGAATCCAGCCTTTTTCATAAGTCCAATGGGGTAATTCAGCCATTAAACGTGCTTCAATTTCTGCTTCCGTATATGCTTCAGTCATCACTTACCTCTTTTTGCTTAAACTGCAAATAATACTCCGTCTTAAAGAGTGCATTCTGCCAGAAAATCCTGTAAAGAAATCAATTGAATCTGCTTCTCTTGGGCGACTTGCCGATCTTGCTCTGTATTATACCCCCAATCTGCCAACTGAATATTAACTGCGCGCAAATGCACACTCCCCATCACATTCAGTAAAGTAGGCAAGCGATCTTCTATAAAATAAAGTGTTTTTCCTGGGTATTGCCCTATCAATTGCTGCAATACCGTGACTTTACTCATTTGTCTATCCAAGCCAAAAATATCATTGGGTAAAGCAATATCATTCGCCTGTAAAATTTGCTCTACAAAGCGTTCTTGCTTGGTGGTCACAATAAACCAATCTCGGCCTTTAAGCGGACGTAATTTTTCTGCAACGCCTACAAATAATGGGTTCATTGCAATCCACTCATCGCGTGCTTGTGCAATCCACTGATCGCGCGTTGTGCCAAACAACTGTTTTAAAAACGCAACATCTTGTGTTAACTCGGCGAATAAGCTCTGCACCCTTGCCATATTATTAGCCTTAATTGCCGCAAGCGTCACCCCTTGCTGTAACAGGCGCATCAATAAAATAGCTTCATACCCTGTTTCCAACACGGGGCGCAACACACGAAACTGATCAATCTGCACGGCAGAGGGCTCAGACCCTGCCATATCAGGCCAAATCTGAGCGGCCGCTTTCCACCCCGTCATTGCCGTTTCCACCGCGCTATCGCAGATAACCCCATCAAAATCTAAGGCATATATAATTTCTTGCCACTTCATATGGAACAATATTTAAGGGAAGATAAGACAAACACCATCACAGGCTTAAGCTGCTAATACACTACGAATCACGGCCACCACCTCACGCACCGAGTCATCACTCAACTCAGAACAAATCGGCAATGAAACACAACGTGCTGCAATCGCTTCGGTATTAGGCAAGCTTAAATCTGCACAATCTGCTTTAAAAACATTTTGCTGATGTAGTGGCACTGGATAAAATACCGAACAAGCAATCTGCTTAGCTTGTAAAGCCTCAAGAATCGCATCTCGTCTATCTGACAATAACGTATATTGATGATAAACATGCACTCCAACACCATCTTCATAAGGCGTATCAACAGGCAAATCAGCCATTAACTCAGAATAAAGGTGCGCTACATGCCGGCGGCTCTCATTATAACGATCAATACGTTTTAATTTAGCCCGCAAAACCACGGCCTGCATTTCATCCAACCGACTATTAAAACCCACAACATCATGATAATAACGTACATTGGAACCATGATTACGCAACTGTTTTACCTTAGCCGCAGTCGCATCATTATTAGTGCCGATTAAACCACCATCACCAAAAGCACCTAAGTTTTTACTGGGGAAAAAACTGTAACCAGCCGCATGACCAATACTGCCCGTTTGCTTTCCCGCAATTGACGCACCAAATGACTGCGCACAATCTTCAATAATTTTCAGGCCATGCTGATCGCATACGGCTTTAATCGCTTCCATATCAACAGGCTGACCAAATAAATGCACCGGCATCACCGCCTTAGTTTTCTCCGTAATGGCAGCTGCAATACTTTCTGCGGTAATATTAAAAGTTTTCGGGTCAACATCCACAAAAACCGGTTTCGCGCCCACATAGCAGATAGCCTCGGCAGTCGCAATAAAGGTAAAGGCCGTCGTAATCACTTCATCCCCCGCACCGATGCCTTCCGCAACCAAAGCCAAATGCAAAGCATCCGTCCCTGATGCCACGCCAATAGCATGCTTTACACCTAAATAGGTAGCTGCTTCTTTTTCAAAAGCCTGCACATTTGGCCCTAAAATAAAGGAACAATTTTCTATGGTTTGCGCTAAACCTTGTTCAATTTCTGCTTTGATTTCCGCGTACTGAGCTTTCAGATTAACCATTGGAATCATAATATTTACTTACCCTTAAATTATATGCTTAAATTATTTTAAATCGACCTAACTAGATAATATGATGCACTGCTATTGCAGCAGCTCAGTAATCTGGATGGCAGTTGCCAAAGCACGGCGACCTGCTTCACCGGAAACATCCGGCGTATTACCGGTATGAATACAGTCTACAAAGTGCTTAATCTCTTCTAATAAAGCATCACCACTGTCAAAAACAGATTTATCCGTTTCTATCTCAGGCACACCGGGGAACATTTCTTTACTGCCGGCATAATGCTTGGTCAGTACTCTATTTTGAAAATCAATCGAAATATAAGCATTCGGGCGGAACATACGCATTTTACGTTCCATTTTCATACTAATACGACTTGCTGTCACATTGGCGACACAACCATTAGCAAACGTTAAACGCGCATTGGCAATATCCGTGCCTTTCGTTAACACGGCCGTACCACTCGCTTCCATGCGCACCACTTCCGAATCAACAATGGCCAGAATAATATCAATATCATGAATCATTAAATCTAGCACCACACTGACATCATTAGCACGCGGATTAAATGGTGATAAACGATGTGACTCAATAAACAAAGGCTTATCTTCCAACTCACCTAAGCCTAAGACAGCAGGATTAAAACGCTCTAAATGCCCTACCTGTAAAATCAAGCCCTTTGCTTTCGCGATGGTAATCAATTCATCCGCTTCAGCAACAGTAACGGTAATCGGCTTTTCAACTAAAACGTGCGCGCCTGCATTTAAAAAATCCTTGGAAACCTGGTGATGTAACGTGGTCGGTACCACAATGCTAACAGCATCCACTTTACCTAATAGAGCCTGGTAATCAGCCAACGCTTCTGCGCCATGCTTCTCTGCAACGTCTTTAGCTGCTTGCTCATTAATATCCACTACAGCCACTAACTCACAATCAGGTAAAGAGGCGTATTTTTCCGCATGGAATTTACCCAGATACCCCGTTCCTATCACAGCACATTTTAGTTTACTCATATCGCTTCTTTTATAATTCAAAAAATCCTCGTATTGTAGCCGATTTACGCCTTACACCAAAATAGTCACGCTAAAAATCCACTGTAGCCCACCACAAACGTACTCTTAAACCAAGCTCTGTTACATAACCAAGAGTCACCGCCTCAATTTGCCCCTTCGCACCAATAATAAAAACAGCAGGTACTGCCGTTACCCCAAAGGCATCGGCTAACTGCCCATCCTCATCATTTAAAACCTGCCAGTTAAGTTGCTTTTCCTGTAAGTAATGCCGAACAGTCACATCATTGCCTGAACGCAGTGCCACACTAATACCCGCATACTCTTGAAAAATAGAGCTCATCGTCCCTGAAATTGCCGCACAAATGCCGCACCAACTTCCCCAAAAATAAATAATGCTAGGTTTATGCAAGAGTTGTTCTGCGGTCAAATCTCCCGTCATCGTATAGAGCGGTAATTCAGGCATCATTCCTACCTGCATATTGCGTTGCGTAAATTTTTGCACGACACTCAATATCACCACCAGCAACAAAATAAATTTGATATTTTTCATAAAAAAAGCATTAAACTCGCACCATGTTGTTTTAACCACTGCCGTTGCTGCTGATAGGCGGGGCAATGCTTAGCAACCAATTGCCAAAATTCAGCCGAATGATTACGGTGCTGTAAATGACATATTTCATGTATCACCACATATTCAAAAACCGCGACCGGTGCTAATATTAAGAGCCAATTTAAATAAATATCATTATGAATACCGCAACTTCCCCAGCGGCTTTTTTGCGTTTTAATGCGCACTGAACGCGCCTGCAATTGATAGAGCGTTTGATATTGCCGAGCATACTGAACAGCTTGCCGACTGGCCATATCCTGCATCCAAGCAATCAATGCCGCCCGTATTTGCTCACTTAGCTCTGATGTTGTGAGTTTTTTCTGCATAACGGCCGGTACAGAAACAATAAATACCTGATTAAATTCTATTGCAATGCATCGCGTATCATTAACAGGCTTCACTTTAAGCAGGTAGTTTTCACCCTGAAAGAGAATCATCGCACCTTGCCGATAGATTTTAGGTGCAAAGCAAGCGGTCTTTGCAACATGATCATCCACCTTAGCCCGTGCAGAAGCAATCCAGTCCTGCTTGGATTTAACAAATTGTTGCACTTGCGCAATCGGCATACGCACAGGCACCACGACTTCCACCTTATCCACAGAAACAACAATTCTGGCACGCTTCGCGCGCGTACTGCGCCGTATTTGATAGGACTCGTTATGACTCATGTATGCTCAATTCAGATAAAGGATGCGGCCGACCAATATGATACCCTTGTACGAAATCAACGCCTATCGTATTTAAAGCATCCAATATTGCCTGATTTTCAACAAATTCAGCAATCGTCTGTTTACCCATCACATGCCCAATTTCATTAATTGATTTAACTAAAGCCAGATCAACAGGGTCATCAATAATATCTTTTACAAAAATGCCATCAATTTTTAAATAATCGACCGGTAGCTTTTTAAGATAATCAAACGAAGATAAGCCACTACCAAAATCATCAATTGAAAATCGGCAACCTACATATTTTAAACGCCTAATAAAATCAGATGCCGCAGATAAATTAAAAATAGTCGCTGTTTCAGTAATTTCGAAACAAATATTTTTATACTGAATTCCTGTCATAGAGAATTCATTAAAAATAAACTCCAAAAGTAATTCATCCCCCAAGTTTTGCCCTGATAAATTAACTGAAAAGATAGTATCCTCTCGATATAATTTAGGGTTTTCTTTTATCCAAATAAAAGCATTATGAATCACCCATCGGTCAATTTTTGCGGCTAAATGGTAGCGTTCAACAGCAGGCAAAAATGCCCCAGGCGAAATGATTGCATCATTTTCATCCAACATTCTAATTAATATCTCATAGTGAGGCTCCAAGCCAGAGTGTAATGGACTAATTAGTTGTGCATATAAAACAAAACGATCATGATCTAAAGCATGGTTAATTTTATTCACCCAACTCATTTCACCATGATGTTGCTGCATATAATGATCATCGTGCTGCAAAAACACATGCACCCTATTTCGTCCTGCATCTTTAGCTGCATAACAAGCCACGTCGGCTTGTTTCAAAACCTCCCCCACGCTACCACTTTGTTCCGAAATAGGCACTAAACCAATACTGACACCAATGCGAAAACTTTGCTTATCCCAAACAAACTGAAACTGAGCGACCGTATCCAACACATTATCAGCGGTACGCCGTGCTTGCTCCAATGAGCAATGCTCCATCAAGATAGCAAACTCATCACCTCCTAAACGCGCTAAAGTATCGCGCTTACGTATACTTTGTACCAAATACTGACTTAACTGGCGTAATAATTCATCGCCCGCCGCATGCGAGCAACTGTCATTGACAATTTTAAATTGATCTAAGTCCAAAAAACACAAAGCATGTTGTGAACTATTGGCATAAGCCGTTTCCAGAACTCTATCTAAACGTTGTTCAAAAGCCTGCCTATTCATTAAACCGGTTAAATCATCATGTTTAGCTTGATAGGATAATTTATCTGATAGTTTGCGAGCTGCAGTTACATCTTCTTGAATGGCAACAAAGTGAGTAATTTCCAAATTCTCATTTTTGACAGGTGCAATCGACTCCTGCGCCCAATAAAGCTCCCCATTTTTTTTCTTATTCTGCAAAACGCCGCGCCACTCTTTACCCGCTTTAATTGTGCACCAGAGTTCTTGATAAACAGATTTCGGTGTTTTACTCGCATTAAAAATATTAGGCTTCTTACCAATCACTTCTGCCGACAAATATCCTGTCATTTCAGTAATTTTATGATTAACATACTCTATAATGCCGTCAGTATTAGTAATCACAACCAAATTAGGACTATGGTCAACTGCCAAACTCAATTTCTTTAAATTCAATTCAATCTCTTTGCGCTTACTAATATCTGTAGACATGCCACAAACCCCATACACTTTTCCGTTCTGATCAAACAAAGGAAATTTCGTTGACATATAAATATGCAAACCATCTTTTTGCGCAATAACTTCTTCAAAATCAATATTTTCCTTTTTAGTTAACACCTCTCTATCATGTGCACGTAACTTTTTAGCGATATCATGAGGATGTACTACATAATCAGTCTGACCCAATAAATCTTCATTGGTCATACCAAATATTAATTCAAACTGCCTATTAATAAATAAGTACCTACCCTCAGTATCTTTCAAATAAATACAAGCCGTAGCATGATTTAAAATAGCCTCTAATAGTTGCTGACTTTCTTTAATTTCCTGTTCAGATTGTTGCTGTGTAATAATAGCACCTCGAATCACTCCTGAAGAACGAAGAATAACAATACTCCACATCAGCAATAAAGCGACACCAAGCATAGAAACACTCCACACCATACGGTGCGTCGCCTCTTTCTCTACCATCGCCACATAATCTGCAGAACGCTCATGTAAACGCCTAAATTGCTCAACAGTTATTTTAGCCTGTTGCAAATCAATACTAATCGCCGCCGCTTCAATTCTGAGTGCCGTCTCATTTTGCCTTAACGTATCCAACAAAAGAACCAGACTTCGTTCAAGCCGCTGATACGCATTCAAAAAGCGAGTGATCGCCTGCTCATCTTGTAATGACTTTAATTTTGTCAGCAAATCACCTAGTATTTTTCTTTGATAAGAAAAATGTGTTTGATCCTGTATATCGGCATTATATTCACTCATCATTTGCGCCATATACAAACTGGCAATATCATCAGGAACACGTTGCCTAATATTGCCCAACTCTTTTTCTAACTGATACGTAATAAAAATACTGGGTAAATGGTACTGACTGCGTAACTCAGCATTAAAAGCAACAAACTTCCATTGCTGTAAGATAAAAACCAAAAAGACTCCTACAAAAATGATGCTCATCACAATCATATGATTAATCAAAGTAGGCAAATTAGCCAAGTCGGCCGACCTGCTTTGCTTATTGCTCACGAAGGTTTCCAGCTAATTGTTTCGCAATTTTTCTTATCACTTGGAAGTCAGCCAACTTAGCAGGAAAGTAATGGTGAGCCCCAACAATCTCCAATAACTTACGCTGTTGCCGATTTTCTAGTGTCAATTTAATAAAAGCCTCAATAATTTCTTGTTTTAATGCTTCCGGCAACTCTTTTCTTGCCACCCACACATAGTCAGGATAAGGCGGCGTTTCCCAAATAATTTTGATTTGAGTGCGCTGAACAAACTTATTGTTCAGCAACTTCTCTAAAATATGAGCATTAACCACACCAGCTTGTACCGTGCCATCGGCCACCCACTTAATAGTCACATCATGCTTACCTGAATAGCGAACTTTGGCAAAAAAACTTTCCGGAATAATCCCTTGTGTTGATAAAAAGAAACGCGGCATCAAATGCCCTGATGTGGACAGTTTTGAACCAAAACTAAATACCTGACCTTGTAACTCAGAAATACTATTGACCAGACTATCAGCTGCCACAATAAAAACACTTCTAAATTGAAAATCAACATCCCGCATAACCAATGGATCCGCCCCATCTCGCTCATAAGCTTGTACAAAAGCATAACCACCAAATAAGGTTAAATCTATTTTCTGATCATGAAACTTATCAAGTTGATCTTGATAATCATTTAGCGGTACCCACTCCACAGCAAGTTCCAGCTCCTGCTCCAAATAGTGCAATAATGGCAAGTAAAGCGCATAAAAATCCTTTTGTTCTTGAAAAGGTTGCACTCCAATGCGCAATACTTGATTATCGGCAGCATCATTTTGACCGCGACACGCGCCCAACCCTAAACTAACCAATAGAAGCAGTATAAAATGAAAAAAACACTTCATTTCCACCCTCATTAAGCACTGATACCTCATGCCAAAATTTATCCACTCAAACACCCCATGACTGCATTATAGCCAAATACACAACATTTGACACAAAGCAAAGCCCCATTTTGCTATATACTTCACTGCAAGACTTAAAGCAATCGCCGCAAAAAATGCCATGAATAAAAAAATTTACCCACTCCTCATTGCTCAATTCTTATCTGCTTTTGCCGACAACGCCATTTTATTTACCGTTATCGCCATGGTTATGCAATCTACTAGCTTAGCAGCTTGGTATATACCTGCTTTGCAAAGCATGTTTCTTATTGCATTCGTCATTTTTGCACCCTGGGTTGGCGCACTTGCAGACCGGCACGCAAAATCTTACATCCTAATTATTGCCAACCTTATTAAAGCGGCCGGCGCCGGCTTATTGCTATTAGGCATTGAACCCCTAATTGCTTATGCTTTAGTCGGTGCCGGAGCCGCACTCTACAGCCCAGCTAAATATGGCATCTTACCCGAACTAGCGCAACATCACTTATTAGTCAAAGCGAATAGCTGGATAGAAGGCTCCACCATACTCGCCATATTGCTCGGCATGGTCTTAGGCGCGCAACTAGCCGACCACTCTATACACATCGCCCTAATCAGTATTATTGTTTTATTTTTTCTCTCCGCACTAATTACCCTATTCATACCAGGAAAATCCAGCAAAACAGAGCACACAACATCGCAATTTATTCAATTTGGACAGCATATAAAACAATTTCTAGCCACGCCACGCTCACGCTTTGCCATTTTAGGTGCGTCCATATTTTGGCTGGCCGCCGCCACCTTACGCGTTATTTTAATCGCATGGGCTCCTTTCATTTTACTCAGCCAAACCGCCAGTGAAATTGCTCAACTCACTCTATTTCTCGCTATCGGCATTATTATCGGCTCGGCACTTGTTCCCCGTATCATTCCACTAGAACATATTCGTCGCGCGCGTATTCCGGCAGGACTTATGGCTCTGTTTATTATGTTGCTCAGTGCAACCAGCACACTCTGGGAAGCACGTACCGTTTTATTAATGATTGGTTGTGCCGGCGGCATGTTCATCGTACCCATCAATGCCGCCTTACAAGAAATCGGCCAACAAAGTATCGGCAGTGGCGCAGCCGTTGCCATGCAAAATTTCTTTCAAAATGTTGCCATGCTGATTGGCGTAGCCTGTTATACCTTAGCCGGCTCCCTGAATATTGACCCTGTAATTGCCATGTTAAGCCTAGGTCTATTCACATTGCTGGCAACACTGATTATTTCTTATTGTCTTCCTAACACAAAAACAGTGCATTAACCGAGTCATCAGCGTTGCAAATAGCCACGCAAATAGCAATGCACTAATAACAACAGCTCCTGCCGCGCCTTATCAAAAGATTCAGGTGTTAGATCATGCATTATCAACTGCATACAAACACCTTGCAATGCTTTCGTAAATACTTGTACAGCCGGCTCTATTTGCGCATTAGGCACTACCGGTAACTGCCTAAACTGATTATAAAACAGTGCTGTGACCGACTCACAAGCTTGTAAATACTCATCAGGGACACTTTCCCCTACAGGTAATTGATGCTCAAACAACATACGCCACAAACCGATATTTTGCCCTGCAAACTCAAGATAAGCCAGCGCCATATTTTCAATATGCTCAGCGGCCGATACAGGTGCCTCAAGCTCACTAAGACATATTGCCAATTTCTGCCATGTCCGTGCTTTAATCTGCATATGCAAATCACTCATACAACTAAAAACCATATAGATACTTCCTACGGTATAGCCAATATCAGCAGCAATCTTACGCACTTTTAAGGCTGCAAAGCCTTGTTCTTGCACAATCTCTTCGGCCGCACCCAATACCAATTGTTTTATTTGTTCGCGACTATGCTCACTGCGCCTTGCCATAATAATATTTCCCTATTTTATTGTGATTGCTTTAGAATACCCTATATCTTTAATAGACTAAACCCTTTAGCTTTTGTTTTTTGGAGCATTATGAACCCAGAGCTTATTCCTGTGGTCGATGAACATGACGTATTAATTGAAAACAGGCCGCGTAAAGAAGTCCACCGGCTCGGCTTGCGTCACAGAGCGGTACATATTCTGGTCTTTAACGATTTAGGACAACTCTTTTTACAAAAACGCGCCCTGACCAAAGACATTAATGCAGGCCTTTGGGACACCTCGGCAGCAGGCCATGTGGATGCCGGCGAAAGCTATGATGCCTGTGCCCATAGAGAAACAATAGAAGAATTAGGGGTCTGTGTCAGTGCAACACTGCGCTATCTTTGTAAAATCAGTGCCAAACCTGAAACAGGTATGGAGTTTGTACAAGTTTATCGTTGCCAACATAACGGCCCTTTCATATTAGAAGCCACCGAAATAGATGACGGCCAATGGTTTAACACGGCTGACATTTCACAACGAGTCGCTAATGACGACTCCTCTCTAACCGATACCTTTAAAACACTATGGCTAAAATTCCAAAAATTAGCTCATGCATAGAACTGAATTAGAAAACACCTTAAGCACATTACTTGTCCCTGCCAGTTTTCAAGATTATTGCCCCAATGGCCTACAAATTGAAGGCTCAAAAACAATTAGTAAAATTGCTTTTTCCGTCTCGGCAACACGCGCTTCCATCACAGAAGCCATTGCGGCAGGGGCGGACACCTTAATTGTACACCACGGCTTATTTTGGCACTTCCACGGAGCACGTACCTTGACCGGCAGTTTTGGCAAACGCATTATGCCACTGGTGCAACACAATATTAATTTATTGGCTTATCACCTGCCCTTAGATGCCCACCCTAAAGTTGGCAATGCCGCCGTATTAGGCCAGCTTATCAACTGCCACCAACAACGCCCTTTTGGTGATTATAAAGGCAGTCCTACGGGCATAGAAGGCTTACTAACCCAACCCACTTCAGCCAAAGATTTAAGCCTCTTATTAACATCCGTGTTAAACCACCCAGTCATTTTGGCAAGTCCCGATGCAAACCAACTGATTGAATCTGTCGGTATTATTACAGGCGGTGCAAACAGTGATTGGGCATTAGCAAAACAAGCGGGGCTAGATGCCTATATTACAGGTGAAATATCCGAACATGACTGGCACGAAAGCCAAGAAAATGGCATACATATGTTTGCAGGTGGCCATCATGCCACTGAAAAATTTGGTATTCAGGCATTAATGCAACATATTCAAGCACAATACCCTTTAGAATGCTTCTTTATTGATAGCAGCAATCCTGCTTAAAAAGCCAGGCATAAAAAAACCATAGCTACCAAAATAATAGCTATGGCTTTCTTTTTACAACAAAAACAAACTAGCTCATACGTCTACGCCATAAAGCAGAACAAAAGCCCAACATACCTAAACCTAATAAAGCTATCGCGCTTGGCTCAGGAACAATAGTTTTAGATATAGACTGACCATTCCCACTCTGTGAATAGCGTGGTTGTGCCGTTGTAAAAAAAGCACTCGATCCAAATTGAGCATCATATCCCAAAGGCTGAGTACCTCCTTGAAAATAATTTGCTGCCAAGCCGCCGGTGACCATTTGCAAAGAATTAGAAAAGCCGCTTTCAACCGTTCCAGTAAAATCAAAAGTTCCTAATGATAATGAAAGCCATAACTCACCATCAACAGCCGCATCTACATCAGCTTGTGATGCCGCATCTGCAGGCCAAGGGTAATCACCTGGTGGAATAAAATCAACATATAGGTTAATAAAGGCATTTGTTGTATCAAAAATAGGGTTAAGTGCTGCATCTACCCCAGCCAATAAAATCCCCCCCATCGAAAAGGTCAACTCACACCCTGGACAAAAAGTAGCCGCATTTGTACCATTAACCGAGTAAACCTCACCAACACCTGTTAAAGTACTATCACCAAAAGTTAAACCGCCTGGTACACTCTGTGCCGCAGCAAAATTAGGTGCCGCATTAGGTGTATTATTTATTGCATTAGCCGCCGATGTATACCACTGAGTAAAATTAAACTGCATAGTGAAATCATTCGTAGCACCAGGATCCCACGTCACCCCAGCAACCGTTAATGCATTCGCACCCGCACTTAAAGTCAACGCACCTGCAAACCCAACTGCTTTAATTATATTATTCATATACTCCCCCATAAATAAAAAATAAACTCAAATAAACTCAAGCATCAATTATGCCAAGACAACAAACACATTCCATAACACAATAAAATTAAAAGAGAAAAATAAAATTAAAAGCATAAAAGCAATATTAGAAAATTCAAATTTGTAAAAAATATTGACACTCTACCAGCCGCCTTCCTGCCCGTTTTTACCCAATTACCGGTATAATTCACCAACATACTTAACTATAACCCTTAAGGAAATACGATGCAAGAATCACTCAATTTAGCCCTAAGTGCTTGGTCTGCCTTGCTAAATAATAAAATACAGATTGACCCTGAGTTAAAAAATTGTCTTGCCATTCATAAATTGGTTATTGCCACCCTGTTTCCAAACACGACAAAAGAGGTGATTGAATGTGTAAAAATAGCTGACACTTATAACATCTCCCTCTACACCG
>Ga0256839_1003428_pt1 | contig 16355 bp, 9 predicted proteins | sample 354166metaG_FD_185968 | JGI IMG/M metagenome (GOLD analysis project Ga0256839, IMG submission 185968) | Hydrothermal vent microbial communities from Mid Atlantic Ridge, Atlantic Ocean - 354-166 | ecosystem: Environmental > Aquatic > Marine > Hydrothermal vents | place: Atlantic Ocean: Mid... | reverse complement strand
GCATGGTCAAACCACCAATCACCAACCACCAATCACCAATCGCCAATCACCAATCACCAATCACCAATCACCAATCGCCAGGCACCTCTTTTTCCCAAAATCAAAACAAGAAGCATTCACCGGAATGCCTTTAAGGCCATTTTTAACAGCCGGTGCTCTCGCTTCCCCGGCTGTTCAACTCTTTAACTTCTCCACTTTTAACCGCCCATTCACCTCTCAACGAATAAGAACAAGTTTCTTGCGATACACCCTTTCCCCATCACTGAGTGAAAGGAAATACAAGCCCGGTGAGTACGTCTGCAGAGACAGGGTAAGGGGTTCTCCCGGGGAGAGGGTGAATGGCAGCAGTTCCTCTCCGGACATGCCGAAGAGCTGTCCCTGCAAAGGCCTGTTGCTTTGCGAGCTGAGCGTGACAAACGCGGAGGCCGGATTGGGATAGGCAAGAAAAGGTGCCGGGCGCTTTTCCTCGTTTTCGATACCCACGGTGCCGGCAAAGGTAAGGATGCGCAGGCCGCCCCGGTAGTTGCTGAGCAGATAGTCGGAGTGCCCGTCCTGATTGACATCGCGCACATCAATGCCCAGCTGCCCGCCCCAGTTCAGCTTCAGGTAGTTGGCATCGGCCAGGGTAAATTTTCCGTTGAGATTGCCGTCAATGTCCGTGTATTTCAATACCTGTCCGAGGTAGTTTCCTACCAGGAGTTCGCGCTGGCCGTCACCGTCTTCATCGCCCAGCCAGGGCACGGAATTGCCGTAAAAGTATCCCTGCCGGGCATCCACTTCGCCCCAGAAGTCATTTTCGAGACGGAAGTCGGGGTTGCCGGCTGTTCCGTCATTGCGGAAATAAAATATGCGTCCCTGCTTTTCGCCCAGGAGCAGGTCCTTCACCCCGTCACCGTCCACATCGCAGAGAAAGGGGGCCGGGTCGGAGAGTGCTTTTACCCCGTCAAAATAACCGTTTACTTTCACAAAGGAAGCCGGCTGCCCGGCCGGGGCGTCATTGCGAAAGAAGAAGAGGGAGCCGCCTTTTTCGGCTACGATCATGTCCTGATCGCCATCGCCATCGGCATCCTGAAAAGACGGAACAAGTCCCAGGCCCAGGATGCGCCCCAGGCCTGCGTAATCTTCATCGACCAGTGAAAAAACCGGAGCAGCAGCAGTGCCTGTATTTTCGAAGAGGACCAGGCCGGCATACACGCTGTCGGGGTCGGAAGCCGATCGCTGATAGCAGCGCCCCGAAACAATGTCCATCCGTCCGTCTGCATTGTAATCAAACCAGGCGGCATGGGCTCCGAATCCGATGTCGATCATCTCATCCGTGAGAAAGCTGCCCGCTTGCAGGCGAAAACTGTCGCGCCCGTCACGGCCCTCGTTGGCATACCAGATCAGGTCACGGTTGTACTGGGTGTCGAGGATGGAGTTGATATAGCAGGCCGGCACGGTGAAGGTGGATATGAGCAGGTCCTTTTTCATATCGTTGTTCAGATCAATATAAAAAGGCGCGGGAAAGATGTTGTAATCGACCGGCCGGTCGTAGGAGGGGAAGCTCGTATCGAGGGCGATGATGCTGTCGAAGGCTGTGATGAGATCGTTTTTGCCGTTTTCGAGATAGATGAGGTTTGAAAATCCGGCATCGCCCATCAGCAGGTCGGGGTCGGCATCGGCATCGGGGTCGAAAACGAGAAGGGTTGCTCCGGTGTGCCGGCTGCGGGCCGCCTCGCCTTCACCGCGGCCCGGGAAGCCGTCAAAAAGATGATGAAAACAAATGCCGTCCTGGTAGTTCAGGGTCATGGCATTGCTTGTCAGCGAGCACTCGCAGACGTAGCCCCAGCAGTTGCTTTTGGGGAGCAGCACGAGGGTATCGCCCGTGAGGTTTTTCTCGACTTCCAGGTTCTCGTAATAGCTGAGGGTACTGTAACCGAAATCCACCAGCACGATATCGAGGTCTCCGTCCCCGTTCATATCGTAGAAAGCCGGCAGGTTGGTGCGGTCGATATAGAGGGCCCGGCCCGTGCTGTCAGTCAGGCGGTCGCTCATGAGCTCAAAAGCCAGGCGATTGCCCTGCCAGCGCCCGAAGTAAAGTGCGATGCCCGCACCTCCCTGTGCCGACATGGTGAAGAGATCGGCCGCTCCGTCATGGTTGATATCCAGAAGGAAGGCATAATCGAGCACCGGGGGGAAGTGCGTCACAAGGCTTTGATCAGGCACATAATTCGATTCACCGGCCACGCCTTCATTGCGAAAACTCATGTAATGATTGTCGGATTTATCAAAAAGGAGGAGGTCGGCTTTGCCATCGCGGTCGAGGTCGGCCGCACTGGCGATTACGCTGTTGACCCCACCGGCATAGGGCATGGAGAGAAGTTTACCATTAACAATAAAGGCAGCCTCATTCAGGTCGCGCTGGGCCTGGAGAATGGTCGGGATCAGAAAAATGAGGAGGGTGCAAAGAGCACGCATGCGCTTTATTTTTTGATAAACAATTGACGGCCGCTTGAAGCCGAGCCCCTCAAAGTTAGGAGATATGCCCCTGCCGGCAAATGACTTATGTTCAGATTGTAGTTGCCGCTGATCACGACCTGCATCTGCCTGAGCAGACGACCATCGGGGGCAAAGAGCTGCAGGAGGTAGCGGCCCTCGGGGGCTTGTATCCGCAGCGTTGCACCGGCCGGATTGGGATAGAGGCTCAGCGGCAATTCCCGGCTCCGGCTTTCCATGCCGGTGAATGTCTGAATCCGGTAGCCCTGTATTCCTCCGCGTGAGTTGCCGACAAAGAGGGGGAGAATATCCACGTCAGCAATCATGCCATAAATGAAGGCAGGGCGCGAGAAGCCGCCCACATCGATCCGGCTCCAGTCGGGTTCCCGGCTCCAGCCTCCTTCCACTACTTCTACAGACGTTCCGGAGTTTCGAATGCGATAATGCCGCAGCTGCCCGCTTCGTGCGCCCATCAGCAGATCCTTTCTGAATTGAGGGTCTTTGCCCAGGAACGGAGCACTGTATCCCGTGATCTGGCCCGGCTCGCGGGTGTCAATTTCTCCGAAGAAATCATCATCGGGGAGGGTATTGAAAGAAGGGGCAGCCGGGGTTCCGTGGTTTTTAAAATAATTTACGTTGCCGTTGCGCTCGCCTACGAGGAGGTCGATGAGGGAATCGCCATCCACATATCCGAGGGTGGGACAGGCATTGCTGCCCACGTCAATGGGCGGATCAACCGGCTCAAGGGTGATGGTGCTGCCGGGCTGTTGGTAGCCTGCCGCCAGGTAGGCATAAAAAACTTTCCCGCTCTCGTCACCCAGCACCATATCGGGTATTTCGTCACCGTTGAGATCATCAAAATCCACGGCAATGCCTTTCAGCCCGTAGCGCGCTATATCCCCGTAGTTGCTGTCGATAAGCTCCCACTTTTGATAGACCGGATGGCTCTTGTAAAGAAAGATTCGTCCCGGGCCTTCTCCCTCCTCGCTCCGGCTTTGTCCGATGCTCACGGCAATGAGGGTATCGTTGAGGCGGGCCACGCCCGAGTAGCTGCCCCAGTCCATCGTCCACTCCGTCAGAAAGTTTTTTTGCTTCAGGGCAAAGTCATAGCCGCCTGCCGTATCGCGGTTTTCATAAAGCCATAGATTGTCCACATCAAGGCGGGTGTTTTCGGAGTTCGGAGCGGCCAGCAGATCGGGAGCGCCATCCCGGTCGGCATCGAGGAGAAAGGCAGCCGGAAACTGAGGGATGTTTACCGGGCTTCCGGTGGACGGAAAGGCCGTATCCTGCGCGGCAATGTGTGCATTTTGGAGGCTGCCGTGGTTGTAGAGCAGGTTGATATTGTCAAAACTCAGGTCGCCCAGGGCCACATCGGTGAGGCCGTTGCCATCGTAGTCGAAGGGCAGCACCGTACTGCCGGTGTGCATGCCCGGGGCATTGCTGCCGGGCCGCAGGCCGGGCGGACAAGTGTCGAGGAGTACGGCTTTGGTGATGCCGGTTTCGTAGAACCTGCCCCAGCAATCATCGGCCAGGACCATCTCGAAGACATCGCAAGCCCCCGACTCGTTGCGAAAGAACTGCAGAGCACCACCCAGGGGGGCAAAGGTGAGGATATCGAGGTCTCCGTCTCCGTCCACATCGGCCACTCCCGGTATGTCGATGCGATTGACAAAGAGGGGCTGCATGGCCGTGCCATCCCAATAGCGCAGGGTATCATAGAGCTCCGTAAGGTTTTGGTAACCGAAACCGGGAGCGGGACGGGCTTTCAAGATACGAATCAAGGATTCGCCCGAAGCCGTAAATATCAGCTTTTCCTGATCGCAGTTGCCCTCCGCTACAAAGACCCAGTGCCGGAATCCGGGCGGGTCCGCTTCCCATGGGGGCACTTCGGGGTTGGCGTAGGTATGTAAATTGCTGTGATGCTCCCATGCAGTGTCGTTCCAGCGCAGGAAATCGAGATGGTCGCCATCGCGATCGAAGAGCAGGAGCTGGGTGCTGCCGTTGCCCGAGAAGTCGTATACCTGAAGATTGCTTGCGCCCCCGAGCTGAAGCAGGCCGAGTGTACGGTCGCCATGGTGTACCAGGGGCGGGCCGGGATATATCTGTGCGCCAAGCAGCGTTGTCATCAGATTTGCAAGCAGAAGAAGGGCCCCTATGCGGGAAAGCGGGAAAGAGAATCTCATATCCGAAAGTTAGGTATTTCCGCTTTTCTTTTTGTCTGTATTGATTCATCTTCTCAGTGTCCCGCTTTGCAACTCCAAAGTACCCGGCAGCAAGCACGCAATACAAAAACCTGCCGTCCCTCGGGGACCCGGGAGATGAGGGAGCACTACCGGACTACAGAGCTGTCGTCCCTCCGGGACTTGTCTTTTGCTGACAGGGATGCTTCATCCGAAAAAAATAACCTTGACATCAGAATTGAAAACAAATTATCTCTTAGCTACGGAGGAGCGGCATCTCTGTAACAAAAAAAGAGCAGGCAAATGAGAGCTCCGGAGCGCAGCGAAGGAGCGAGTCCGGGTTTTTAATTTTTTACAAATTTTTTCACGGCATAAGCGCCCTCCGATTTGACAAAAAGCAAATAAAGGCCCGGGGGGAGCCCCTGCAGGGAAAGTGTGCTCTGCCGGCTGTGCGCCACGCTGCGCGAGCGGAGCAGGCGTCCGTCCATGCTGAAGAGTTTCAGCTCATAAGTCATTTCTCCGGGCAATTCCACCGTTATTTGGTCTGTGGCCGGGTTGGGATAGATATTAAGCTCAAACCGTTTTTCTAAGTCTCCAATACCTTCATACCAAAGGATTGAATACGTCAAAAATCCACCGCTTGCTGTTCCTGTGAGAATATCGGTAAAATATGGACGTAACAATTCATCTACATCGCTAATAACCCTTTTAAAACAAGGCGAGGAAAATTTAGCTGAATGTATTGGTGCTAATCGTATTGGATAAAGAATAAGATCAGCTCCATTCCTGTAAATACCAAAATGCCCTATTTTCCCTGATTTTGAGTCCAGCAACAACTCCAGTTGCCAACAACAATTATCATTAAATGATTTGCTGAGGGCAGGAGCACTGTAGCCTGCGCTGTCTCCAGGCTCCCGGGTGTCAAGTTCCAAAAAGAAGGAATCGTCCGGAAAAGACCTGAATACCGGAGAATCCGGAGTGCCGTAATTCTGAAAATAGTTAAGATTTCCGTCCCGCTCGCCCACCAGCATATCCACAAGGCCATCATCATTTATATCCGCCAAAGCGGGATTGGCAAAGGCCCCCACGTCAATGGCCGGGACAAAAGGCAGCAAATCCCTGATAACGGGAAATCCTCCGGTATCTTCCAAAAAAGAGTAATAAAGCCGGCCTTCGGCATCTCCCAGCACCATATCCGGTATTCCGTCATCATTCAGGTACTCAAAGTCCACGGCAATACCGAAGAGACCATAGCGATCAATGTTTCCAAAGTTTGAATCGACCAGCACATTCCGATAATCGCCCGTATGGTAACGAAGCAATCTGCCGGGCAAGACCCCGGAACACCCGGGACGGTAACCCGTTGCTAAAATAAAATATCTTCTGTCAAAGGCGGCCGGATCCGAACGGCTTCCCCGATCCACTGCTTCATGCCGCAGCCAATTTTCCTCTTCATTTCGTGTGTACTTAAAATTTTCCTTGCCATCCCTATTTTCATAAAACCATATGGTAAGGGAGTCTTTTTCAATGCCTTTGTCGTTGGGAGCAATTATTAAATCGCGGTCGAGGTCCCGGTCATAATCGAGGAAAAAGGCCGAAGGGGTACCGCAGATTTTCACAGGGTCCGCTCCGTGAGGGAATAAACTGTCCTGCTTCGCGATGTAGGCGCTGTTTCGCTCACCGAAATTCAGCAGCAGGGTGAGGCTCTTTTGTCCGGGCTTGCCGAGCAGAAGATCCATTTTTCCGTTCTTGTCATAGTCCAGTGGCGTCAGGGTACGTCCCCGGCCCGGCTCCCTGTTCCGGTATCCTGTATTGCACGAGTCGAGCCAGACCCCCGGAAAAGAGTCATTCACGTAGAAATCACCCCAGCATAAGTCCTGCAACACCAGGTCAAACTCATCACACACACCCGATTGATTCTCGAAAAAACGCAAAGGCGCCTCCCCAGGGCTCAAAGGAGAGAAGATCGAGGTCACCGTCATCATCGAGATCGGCAAATACGGGCCTGTCATCCGGATTGACACGGATCGGAACCTTGTTCAGGCCATCGAAATACTTTAATTTGGCTATGAATTGATCCCTACTCAATCTCGGGTTATTTAATCCGGGATGATAATAAGGTTTCCAGTACCCGAGACGGGTAACATTTAAAAAAGAATCTCGCATACTAAGTACCATTCTTCTTCCCAGACACAAGTCTTCAGCAAGCACAATCCAATTCTCCCAGATGCGGAAATAGGCCGGAAACTGCCAAAATGTAAGATCATTCGTATTGGTAAAACATCGCCATCGCCTCAAGTCCTTATCCCATATCAGATATTGAGGCGTGTTATTTGTTCGATCAAAAAGGATGATTACCTCGTAATCTTCCGTAGAAGCATTGTAAAGCTGCACACTGCCTAATCCACCAAGCTGACTTAATATTAAAGACGGGCCGTCATTTAACCCGTAGGGCCGGTTGAACACAGGAAGCTCCGGAAATACATACTTAATATCATATCCGGTTTGAGCAGATATTGAAGTAATTGTTAAATTGAAGCCCAAAGTCAGAGAGAAGATGCAGCTCAAACAGAATTTGAAGTTCATACTTAAAAATACACTTTTCTACTATCCCGTTTGTCTGATTATTTTCATTTTCTTATTGTCATCCCCGCTGCAAGCGCAGCAAATCCGAGGCCCCCAAAGCGCCCCCGGCCCGTTGCTCATCCACGATTTTTCGGTAGATGCGGTCGTGAGCCATGACGGATCGTGGAACCTCTCGATAAAAGCGCTGAACCGGGCAGGGCGCAATGATTTCGGAGTGCACGGGGCCTATCTTTTTCTCATCGAAAAAGACAGTGTAGAGCTCTACTTCACGGCCGGACGGGCCGTCAGCCGCATCGAAGCCACGAGCGAGCCCGTCATCATCAAATACCTTGGCCCGAAATCGTTGAAATCGCGCATCGGGCTGAAACCCATCGAAAAGCTTTACCGCTTTCGCGAAGAAAACGGACGCATCCGCGAACTGCACATTCCGCTCTGGCAATCCATTTTGCCGCCCCTGCTGGCCATCGGCATGGCCCTCCTCCTCAAAGAAGTCATTATATCCCTCTTTGCCGGCATCTGGCTGGGCAGTTTTATCATCTACGGATGGGATTTCCGTTATTTTTTTGTGAGTCTGGCACGGGTGGTGGATACCTATGTGATCCGGGCCTTTACCGACAGCAGCCATGCCTCGGTCATTCTCTTTTCCATTCTCATTGGCGGCATTGTGGCCGTCATTTCGCGCAATGGCGGCATGGCGGGCATCGTGCAGAAGCTTTCAAAATATGCCAATTCTTCGCGCAGCGCACAGTTCATCACCTACGGCCTCGGGGTGGGCATTTTCTTTGATGACTATGCCAACACCCTGATTGTGGGCAATACGATGCGCCCGGTTACCGACCGTTTTCGCATATCCCGGGAAAAGCTGGCTTACCTTGTGGACAGCACGGCCGCACCCATTGCCGCCATCGCTTTTGTGACGACCTGGATCGGTGCCGAACTGGGATACATCGATGCAGCCATTGATCATCTGGGCATGGAAAGCACGCCCTATGCCATCTTCTTAGGATCGCTGAAATATGCATTTTACCCCATTCTGACCCTGATTTTCATTTATTTTCTGCTGCGCTTCAACAAAGATTACGGCCCCATGCACAAGGCCGAAATGCGGGCCCGGCAGAGCGGAGCACTCTACGAAAAAAAGACGGGCGATGAACGGGAAGGCCCCGTTGACGACTCGCTGCGAAGCCTCGACCCCGTAGCCGGCATACGCTATCGCTGGGGCAATGCCTTCTTTCCCATTCTAACGGTGGTAAGCGTCACCATGCTGGGCCTGTATCTGACCGGCTATGATGCGGCCACCTGGAGCGGAGACGCTTCCTTCTGGCAGAAACTGATGGCCACGGTAGGCAATGCCGATTCTTTTGTGGCGCTTATCTGGGGCAGCACCATGGGCCTCTTGCTGGCCATCCTCCTCTCCGTCACCAGCAAAACCCTCTCCCTGCGCCTGGCCATCGAGTCGATGATGGACGGCTTCAAAACCATGCTCCCGGCCATCGTCATCCTCATCCTCGCCTGGTCCATTGCCGAGCTCACCAAAGAACTGCACACGGCCGATTTTCTGACACAGATGATCAGCGGCAACATCCCGCCCCATTTTATACCCGTGCTTACTTTCGTGCTGGCAGCCGTCATTTCCTTTTCGACCGGCAGCAGCTGGTCGACCATGGCCATTCTCTATCCCATCATACTGCCGATGAGCTGGATACTGGGCCGCGAAGCGGGGCTCCACGATGCCGCGCTGATGGAGGTCATCTACCATGCCACGGCTGCGGTGCTCGGGGGCAGTGTGCTGGGCGATCATTGCAGCCCCATTTCCGACACCACGGTGCTGAGTTCCCTGGCATCGGCATGCAACCACATTGACCACGTACGCACACAGCTCCCTTATGCCCTCACGGTGGGGCTGGTCAGCGTGGTCAGCAGTACGATGATTATTCTTTTCGATATTCCATGGTATCTGAATTATCTGCTCGGAGTCGGCATTTTGTTCGCTTACGTCAGATTGCGGGGGCGCAAGGTGCCGGTCACCTTTATCAACTCCAACGGGGAGGCCGAGCTTAAAACGGATAGCCGATTGCCAGGTTGAGGCGCAGGTGGTCTCTCCGCCAGTCGTAATCGAGGGGTGCAAAATCACGAAAAAAGGAGCGGATGCGCCATCCGTTGTCGGCCGGATCGAAGGGCACCCTGACGGGAATGCCGAGATCGAGGCGGATGATAAAAAAGGAGAAATCCATGCGCAGGCCTGCTCCCGTACCAATGGCTATGTCCTTATAAAAAGAGACGGGATCAAATACTTTGTCGGGGTTTTCTTCGTCTTTGAGCAGCCATACATTTCCCGCATCCACAAAGACGGCTCCTTTGAACACATCCGTTAGCGGAAAGCGATATTCCACATTGCCTTCCAGCTTCATGTCTCCCGTCCGGTCGTTGAAGCCCGCACTTGTTCCGCTGCTGCCCGTGCTGCCCGGGCCGAGCTCACGAATGCGGAAAGCCCGGATGCTGTTGGAACCGCCAATGACAAACTGCTTGACATAGGGCAGAACTTCCGACTGTCCGAGCGGCACACCCACACCGGCAATAAAGCGGCTGACCAACTGCCGCTCTCCGCTCATAAAATGGTAGTACTTCCATTCAATATCGGGCCGAACGTACTGCGAGAAGGGCCGCCCGAGCAAAGTATTCCGGCCTGCTGACAAGAGCGAAAAGGCCCCATTGATGAGATTGCCCGCCACATCGATACTGGCGCGCAAATACCAGAAATCATGGCCCGCCCCGGGGGCGGAGTTGTAGGTGATGCCGTATTTGCTACCCACAATCAGCTGATCCTGAAAACTCAGCTTCAGTATCGGATTGTTCTCTAAGCGCTCATTAAAAGCACGCGTAGTGTCCTCTACGCTGAGTACACTAATCTCAAGCGGTGAGAACTGATGAAAAAGGTGCTCATTCTGCGTCCACTCATAGCGGTAAGAAAAGTTGCTGGCATTGAGTGTGTAAAAATTGAGCCTGCGAAAATAATTGTAGCGTGCACTCAGAACGGTCTTGGGGTTGAAAGCCCGGTGGTCGATTTTGATGCCGAATGGATTGAGCAGGGTGGGAAAATAGAGGTCACCGCTCAGATTAAACTCCACGGTATTGAGCAGGAGGAGGCCCCCGCCCGAATCGGAAAGCGTTTCCACACCACCGTTGGCTCCCAGTCTAAACTGGTCGGTAAAGTGAAAAAGATTGTTGCTTATGTAATTCATTCCCACCTCGGAGCCGAGGAAGTAGTAGGAGCTGGAAGTGGCGTTGACATTGAAATTGAGGCTTCGCAACTTGGCGGGTATCAACTTAATGACGGCATCGAGTTCCTGCCGCTCGGGGTCTTTTTCCATATCGACATTGACAAAACGAAAGATGCTCAGCGAAGTGAGGCGCTGGATGGTCTGGCGATAATCGCGCTGCCGGTAAAGGGCCCCGGGCTCGAGAAAAACTCCGTTGATGAGGGCCTGGGGATTGTATTTCAGCTCCCCGCGGTAAAGAATGTGATAGCCCTTGAAAACGAGGGTGTCGTAATCGCCCGCCTGGTGAAGCGACTCGACATAATCGGGAATGATGTAGATATGGCGCAGATGCCAGGGCCGGTGACTGCCTTCGCGGGGTGGAAGAATTTTGACATATACATCGATGCGGTGTGAGGCAGCCGAGGTGTCGAGTTCAAAAACGACAAACTGCCTGGAAAAGTTAAAATAGCCGTTGTCGAGGAGGGTTTGTGTAATGCGCTGCCGCTCATCCACCAGCTTTTCCATGTCGAAGGGGGCAGAAGCGGCCGCTTCGAGGGTGCTGTCATTGCCCAACAGGGCGCGGATGGCAGAGTCGGCTATTTCGTAGTGCAGCGCTCCGAAGCGGTAGAGTCCATCGGGATTGATGCGGTAGCGCACCCTGACATAACCGGGCCGGACGGCCGGTTCAGCTTCGAAAGCGGCCCGTGCGTGGAGATAGCCTTTGTTAAATAGAAAGAGCTCCATGTTGGCGGCCGCGTGCCGGGCTGCAGCCGAGTCAAAAAGTGCGGGCGGCTCTCCGATGCGCGCGCGCAGCCAGCGGTTGACTTTTTTGGACGTATCCGCGGCCTGCTGATATACCCAGAGCCGGAAGGGAAAGAGAAAGAGCAGGCGGCTGTTCGGCACGGGCTCGGCCAGCGACTCCAGCTTGCTGCGAAGGGCCCGGTTTTCTCCCTCCGGCCAGGGCGGATCCACGACAACGCTGTTTTTCAGCACCAGGTGTTGGCCTTCTTCCGGATGCCGGCTGACACGGCAGCCTCCGGCAATAATCGCAAGGATTGCTATTATTGTAAAATATCTAATCATAAATGATATCCAAAGCTACGCTCAAATTTGTACATTCCCTGAAGCAGAAGAAGTTCCGATTACAAAATAAGGCATTTGTAGCCGAGGGAAATAAGCTGGTGCCCGAACTTTTGAACAGCCGCATCCGCCTGCGCAGCATTTTCGCTACTGAGGAGGGCTTGCGAGAATACAGGGCACTCCTGCCGCAAAGCGGGGCCGAGATTGTGTCCGTAAGCAAGAGCGAGATGCAGCGCCTCTCTTTTCTGAAAAGCCCGCGCGATCTGCTGGCCGTCTGTGAAATCCCGGAGGAAAGCAACGCTTTGCCGGAAAGCGGCCGCTGGAGTTTCTACCTCGATGATATCCGCGACCCGGGCAACCTCGGCACCATTGTGCGCACAGCCGACTGGTTCGGCATCACACGCATCTTCTGCTCGGCAGACACGGCCGAACTCTACAACCCCAAGGTGGTGCAGGCCAGCATGGGCAGCATCGCCCGGGTCGGGCTTGTGCGCACTCCATTTGGCGAAATCCCCGACACCGTTCCCCGTTATGCCGCCATGATGAAGGGCATGCCGTTCTCTGACCTGGGCAAGTGCCCTCCGGGGCTGATAGTCATCGGAAACGAAGGCCGGGGCATATCTGCTGACATTGCTGCTCAGTGTCGTGCCTTTACCATCCCCGGCCGGGGCGGAGCCGAGTCGCTCAATGCCGCAGTGGCGGCAGGCATCGTCATGGCTTTCCTTCAAAATCCCTGCTGAGGGCCGTGTATCGCCCGCAGTTTTTTAAATTTATAAGCTCAAGAAAAAACGGAACCATGAAGCCAGCCAACCCCGAAGCATATCGTATCAAATCTTTTGAAGAATATCAAATCAAATACAAAGAAAGCATCGAAAACCCGGAGGGATTCTGGAGTGCGGTAGCCGAAAATTTTTACTGGCGAAAAGCGTGGGACAAAGTGCTGGAATGGGACTTTGAAAAACCCGCGGTGAAGTGGTTTCAGAATGCCAAAATGAACATCAGCGAAAACTGCCTCGACCGCCACCTCGAAAGCAGGGGCAACAAGCTGGCCCTTATCTGGGAGCCCAACGATCCCAAAGAACGCTTTGTACGCTTCACCTACCGCGAGCTCTATCACGAGGTCAACCGCTTTGCCAACGTGCTGAAGAAAAACGGCATCGGCAAAGGCGACCGGGTCTGCCTTTATATGCCCATGATTCCCGAATTGCTGATAGCTACACTCGCCTGCGCCCGCATAGGAGCCGTTCACAGCATCGTTTTTGCGGGATTCTCCTCTACGGCTCTGGCCGACCGCATTCAGGATGCAAGCGCCCGGATGGTTATTACTTCGGACGGAATGTTCCGCGGAGCCAAAGAGATACCGGTCAAGCGCATCGTAGACGAAGCCCTCGAAAGTTGCGCGAGTGTGGAGACAGTCATCGTGGTGCAGCGCACCCGCTGGGCCGTGGATATGAAAAGCGGACGCGACAAATGGTATCATGAGGAAGCCCGCGGGGCGGATGACGAATGCCCGGCCGAGGAGATGGACAGCGAAGACATGCTCTTTATCCTCTACACATCGGGCTCTACGGGCAAACCCAAAGGCGTAGTGCACAGTTGTGGCGGATATATGGTTTACACCGCCTATACCTTTGAGAATGTCTTTCAGTACGAAGAGTCGGATATCTTTTGGTGCACAGCCGATATCGGATGGATTACGGGGCACTCTTACATCGTCTACGGTCCCCTGCTCAACGGAGCCACCACCCTGATGTTTGAAGGCGTACCCACCTGGCCCGACCCGGGGCGCTTCTGGCAAATCGTGGATAAGTTCGGTGTCAATCAGTTTTACACCGCCCCCACGGCCATCCGTGCGCTGATGGCCTATGGCGAAGAGCACCTCTACGAATACAGCCTCAATTCGCTGAAAGTGCTGGGAACAGTGGGCGAGCCCATCAACAAGGAAGCCTGGGACTGGTACCATATTCACGTGGGGCGAAAGCGCTGCCCCATCGTTGACACCTGGTGGCAGACCGAGACGGGGGGCATCATGATTTCGGGCCTGGGCGGGCTCAGCCCGATGAAGCCGACCTATGCGGGATATCCCCTGCCGGGGGTACAGGCCAAACTGCTCGATGAACAGGGGAATGAGATCAGCGAATCCGGCCGCGAAGGCTATCTTGTCATCGCTTTTCCGTGGCCATCCATCCTGCGCACTACCTATGGCGACCACGAACGATGCAAACTCACCTATTTCAGCCATTTCAAAGGATACTACTTTACGGGTGACGGGGCCAAATGCGATGAAAACGGCATGTATCGCATCATCGGGCGGGTGGATGATGTCATCAATGTGAGCGGCCATCGCTTCGGAACGGCTGAGATCGAGAATGCCATCAACAAAAACGAACACGTGATCGAATCGGCCGTCACGGGCTATCCCCATCCCATCAAAGGGCAGGGCATCTATGCCTATGTGGTGCTGCGCGAAAACGGAGAGGACGAAGAAAACCTCCGGGCGGCCATCCGCGAAACCCTGATCAAAGAGATCGGCCCCATTGCCAAGCCCGACCTGATACAGTTTGTGCGGGGCCTGCCCAAAACACGGTCGGGCAAAATCATGCGGAGAATCCTGCGAAAAATTGCGGAAGGCGAACCCGGCAAACTGGGCGACACCTCTACCCTCCTCGACCCGTCCGTGGTCGAAGAAATCGTCAAAGGAGCCTTGGTGTAAAATTGAGCCGCATTTCCCGGCCATACACTTTATGTTAAGAATTATGCATCTTAAGTACAAAAAACTGCAGCTTAGGTAAAAAGAATAGTATAAATTTGCCCCCCCTTTTTTCTAATTACATTAGTAGCATAATTTCTTAACCATTAAATTTGTGAATCATGAAATCACTTAAATTTCTTATTGCATCGTTCTTTTTTATGTTATTCCTTTCAATGCCCAAAGCCTCCAATGCGATAGTGATAGCTTTGGGTGGAGGAGTAGCTTCCATTGAAGGAGGTCCGATCACGTACACAATCCATTGCGGAAACAAGCCAAATGAAATATGTGCCATCATTATGCTGAATGAAGACGGAGGATGGGAAATTGACCTTAACTGCAATTTTCATCCTTTATGCGGTCATCACTCATCGGGAATTGCAAACATAGACTACTTCACCGGAGAGGATGGAAATAACGTAATAAACGTAACATTAACGACACCTTAATCAAAAAGCGGGGACAGTAAGTTATACCGTCCCCGCTTTATAAGCTTCCAAAGTATGAAAGGCCTATATCTGCTATTAATAATTATCATTATATGTCGAACGGGGCTGAATGCCCAGAACAGGGGATATCTCGTACTCAACCCGGCCACTTCCGTCTGCCAGAGCACTACGCTGAGAAATTTCCAGGACTTTTTTTTGGACAATGAAGTGACGCTGATCACAAAAAACAATGAGAACAGCATCCGTACCTACCTGAAAGAAAACGGCCTTGAAAGCTATCTCCTCCTAGCGATGGCCGAAGCCGACCCCGAAGACCTCCGCCCTCTCCTTTTCTCCGAATTCCGCATAAAGCGCAATGACACGCTTCTATCAAAATACAATGTGTGCAAAATCACGAGCATTGCCGACATTAAAAAGCTGGAAATGGAAATGGCACACCTTCTCCGTACAGAGAAGATTCCCGACACCTTACAAGGCTTTTCATTCATTGACTTTGATATTTGCCCTTCTTCTCTGGTTCTCAGACGATTTCCCGAGGCCTCCCTGCACCTTAGAGATAAGAGCAATACGTGGCATACCCTGAGATTTGAAAGCATCCCCTACCGGCAATTTATCAAAGTGCTTTTCTCTGATGAAAAAGATCGTGATACATATCTTGAAAACTATGAGATCGTTAGAAAAGAGTTTAAAAAGTTTATTGATATCGAAAGCTTTTCTTTGTCGGATGAAATATTATACACGGGCTTACAAGTCTATGTACCTTATTACAGCCGGGGCCGATACCTTCTCAATCCACATCATGTTCTGGTCATTTATGATGTACAAACAGAGCAATTCGAAATTCTTGGGGTAAACAGCAACATTTCAATTTCAGGAAGTGACTTTAACAGCAGCTTCCGGGGAGGATTCGGTTTATTGCATCCGGACTTGCTCTATCTGCCTCTTGAATCACAGAATAGCATCAGGAAATATGTTCTTGGGAAGTTTATTAAGGAAGGGAACGGCTTTCAGTTTCAGTCCAATTTTAAGATAGAGTTACCTGAATTTTTTCAGTCTAAGAATCTCGGTTATAATTTCAAAGACAAGCTTTTCTCCGGGGATTATATGCTTTTCAAATGGTCATCCGATCTTTATAATTTGAAAAGCGGAAAACACATTGCTCTTGAACCCGCGGCAATGGACAATGAGCCGGGGGTATCTTCCGATGTTCCCTTTTTCGTAACAAGCTTTCGGGCAGGTCCGGATCATATCGAGCTTATGGCAATAGTCAACAACTACTATGAATACCGGCAATATGACCGGGAAGGAAAAATCCTTGAGTCTATCACATACCCGATCACATACCGCGACTATTGCTCGTACCCTGTTTTCTACGGTAAGGATCAATTTGCGCTAATTAACTGCGAAAAAAATCAACTGGAAATATATTCTATCCGAAAAGCCGGTAATTAAAAGAAAAAAAGCCGCTCCCCGGGGGAAGCGGCTTTGAGCTTGCACTCGTATCTATGCCGGATATCAGTATCCGGGGTTTTGGGTCAGGTTGGGGTTGGCTGCCAGGTCGGCCTCCGGAATGGGG
>Ga0256839_1003427_pt1 | contig 16357 bp, 14 predicted proteins | sample 354166metaG_FD_185968 | JGI IMG/M metagenome (GOLD analysis project Ga0256839, IMG submission 185968) | Hydrothermal vent microbial communities from Mid Atlantic Ridge, Atlantic Ocean - 354-166 | ecosystem: Environmental > Aquatic > Marine > Hydrothermal vents | place: Atlantic Ocean: Mid... | reverse complement strand
TTTAAAGAGGTAGAGCAGGATAACAAACTCTACCTGCGCTACTACACGGCTGACAATGCGGTTGTTCAAGATTGTGCCAGCTGCCATATCGCCATGAAAGGCAAACCCTTCAAAGTGGGAGACATGCTGGGCATTCGGCGTTTCAGCCTCCTGTTTTCAGACAATATTGCACAGGGACACGCGCGCCTTAACCCCAGCCTGGAGGAGTACGAAATGGCCACTGCGGTCTTCACACAGACGCTGAAGGCACTGAAATCAGGCGGTGAATACCCCACTAATCTCAAGATGACGGAATTCAACTTCTACGCAGGCAGCGATGATCCGGCCATTCAGGCCAATATCTCCAAGATCGAAGAGGTGTTTGCAGACTTTACAAGCGCTGTAACCCGGCTCACCACGGCCAAGATCGGTTCTGATGAGTATTGGCAGGCGCAACAGGATGTACCCAGTAATGCGAATAAACTGCTGCAACTGAGTGATAAGTTAACCACCCAGTTTGCTGACATCGCCCATGCCAACCAAAGCAATGTCCAATGGGCGGTTGCCATCATGATATTGACAGTCATTGCCGCATTCATCGGCCTGTTTCTGATGATCAACAGAACTGTGCTGAGCCCTGTCGAGAAGATCACCCAGGTAGCAAACAGCATTGCTCAAGGTGATCTGACCCAAAAGATCGACAGCCACCGTCAGGATGAGATTGGCGCACTCTCGACTGCTCTGGATCAGATGTCTCAGAGCCTCAACAGCATGATCACCAAGATTAACGATACCGCTCACAGCCTGGTGCTCGCCAGCGGCAATATCCATGAGGCGACACAGCAGGTGACCGATGGTGCAGTGGATCAGTCCCAGCAGACAGAGGTGGTTGCCGTCTCCGCCAACGAGATGGAGATCGTCTCACAGGACATCTCACGCAACACCACCGAAGCGGCCGATGCGGCGAATCAGGCCTCGCAGGTAGCCGTTGAAAGCGGCAGCATCGTGCATCAGAGCGTCGATGGCATGGCGCGCATCTCCAGCTCGGTGGCCGAGGCTGCCCGCAATGTAGAGCTGTTGGCCGAACACTCTGATCAGATCGGCAAGATTGTCTCTGTAATTGATGACATCGCCAACCAGACCAATCTGCTAGCGCTCAACGCCGCTATTGAGGCCGCCCGTGCAGGTGATCAGGGACGTGGGTTTGCGGTGGTTGCCGATGAGGTACGCCATCTGGCAACCCGCACCACCGATGCCACCAAGGAGATTGCCGAGATGATCCGCAATATCCAGAACGGCACCGAGGCTGCGGTCACCTCAATGCAGGAGGGTCGCACCGAGGTTGAGGCAGGCTCTACGCTGGTCAGTCAGACCGGCCAGTCACTGGAGCAGATCGTTGAAGTGGTGGAGGGGTTGACCGACCGGATTCAGCAGATCGCCACGGCCTCTCAAGAGCAGAGCGCATCCATGGCTGAGATCACCACCAATATCACCAACATCTCCGGTGTAGCCCACACCGCAAAAGAGCAGGCTCAGCTTAGCCTGCAATCCTGTGGTGAAGTGGCCGGCCTGGCCAATGAGATGCAGAACATGATTCGTCAGTTTAAGATTTGAGCAGGGGGGTAGGGGGAATGGCCGCAGGCAACTGCCTGCGGCCTTTACCTGCAAAACTCTCTGAGATAGGCCTCAATCTCACGCTGCTTATAACGCATCGTTCGCCCCTGCCCCGCCTTGTAGCCACGGCGCAGACGTTCTTGAATCTGATCTACCTTCGCTCTTTTCTTCCAGCAATCCCTCTTTTTACGCGCCCTCTCTTTTTTTGCCACCCGCAGCGCCGCTGCCTTTCTGCGCGCCTGCTGCTGCTTCTCTCGCTTTGATTCGCGTTTGAGTTTTAACGGCGTGCGGGGTGCCTCCCACCCTACCTTCTGATCTTCAAACTCCAGCTCATCCTGAATACCGGAACGGCAGGGACGATCAGAAAAACTCACCCGCCCATCCGGCAACTGGCAGCGTATAACGCTCTGTGCCGCATCCGCTGGCAAAGCTGCCAGCAGACCAGCCCCTGCAAAAAACCCAAACCAGGATACCGCCCATTTATTCTCTTTATTGAACACCGCGCCTCTCCCTGTCATTCAATCGCGACATACTACGGGGCTGCACCAGTGCCTGTATCTAGGAATATTCTGAATACCGCTCAGAAACGCGCCCTGCTGATACTCTTTCCGGGTTCAAGGGATCTCTAAAGCCTCGACCTGACCCTGCTTATGAATTAACCTCCCAAGCTGCTAGACTTTAATAAAAATGAAGCACTGTTAATTCCCTGGATTTTGAGGTTCAAGCACATGCTCGATAATCTGCGTAGCGTTTTCGAAAAACATAAACAAGATCTGGTAGACGACGAGATCATCACCTTTCCAGACTACCTCTCACTGGTCACCAAACAGCCCTGGATTACACGCAACACCTTCCAGCTGATACACGACATGATGCTCAGCTCTGGCGTCGAGCACGCCATCATGCCCGGCAAACCGATCAAGCACCGTTACCACTTCTTTGAAGATGTGCAGTACGTTGGGCCTTTTTCCGTCTTCGGTCAGCAGAAGGCCAAAGAGAACCTGGTCGAAAAGATCGACAACGCCAGCCGTGGGCTGGAGGCCTCCAAACGGCTCTGGATTCTGCTCGGCCCTCCCGGTGCAGCAAAATCACGCTCGATGGATGGCATCAAACGTGCCCTGAGCCTCTACTCCGCCAGCGACGAGGGACGCACCTATACGCTGCTGCTGCCAACCGTCGATGAGCGTCTCAAAGACAAGGCGCTGTTCGAAGAGGATGGCATCTACTACCTGCAAAGCCCTATATTCGAGCGGCCACTGCAAGTCATCCCGCCGGCGCTGCGGGAGGACTTCTGCACCCAGCTCAATGCCGAGATCAACAGCGATGAACGGAAGGCCTTTCTGGAAAAGAACCCCCACTACGATGACAGCTTCAACATCCAGATCGATGGCCTCATGTCGCCCTACTCCGACCATGTGTTAAAGGAGTTCATGAAGGCCAAGGGGCTGGATCTGTGGGAACTGCTCCCCTATCTGAAGGTGAAACGGATGGTCTTCGATGCACGCACCAAAACCGGCATCGGTTCCTACACACCCCGCGACGAAAAGAGCCAGGAGGCCGGCTCACTGGTGGGCAATATCGACTACAGCCTGCTGCCCCGCTTCGGCAGCGAATCCCATCCGCTGGTACATGACTACCAGGGCGAACTGTGCGCCGGTGCCAACGGCCTGGTCGAGATCCACGAGATTCTGAAGCTCTCCGACAAGTTTCTCTACGAGCTGTTATTTGCCACGCAGGATCGCTTCTTCAAACCCGAAGGCCAACCACCCGTACCCTTCAATGGCGTCATCATCGGCCACACCAACTTTCATGAATTCAACATGTTCATCGGCAACGAAAGCTTCGAGGCGCTGCGCTCACGCACCACCTTTATCGAGATGCCGCTGTCGGTCACCTTTAAAGAAGAGCAGAAGATCTACGACATCACCTACTCCAACGAATACCGCAACTGGAGTGACAAGAAGAAGCATGTCGCCCACGTCGCCCCACACAGCATCGAGCTGCTGAGCCTGGTTGCAGTGATGACCCGGCTCTACCAGTCGAAACAGAACCCCAACCTCTCGCTGTTACAGAAGGCGCTGATCTACGCCGGGCGAGCCGACAGCGGGGTCGACAACAACATGGCCAAGGCGATTCTGGATGAGTTCGAATTCATCAAACCCTCCGAGGGCACCTTTGGGCTCGACCCCCGCTTCATCCAGAATATCTTCGAGAACACCGAGCATTTTCAGATCAACGAATTTGCCGCCAACACCCAGCGCATCGAGAATGAACAGAGCGAACCAACCATGCTCACCTCCATTGCACTGAACAACCCCTGCGTCTCCCCGCTGGATCTCTACATCCGCATGGAGCACGCCATTAAAGATGCCTTCGCCACCAATAAAAACGTACTCAACCACTATCTGACCAAGATCCTGCCACAGGCCAAGGGCTGGATATTTAGCCAGATCGCCAGTGATGTCTACACCGCGGTGCTGCGCGATACCACCATCGTCGAAAGCACCTGGAAAAAGTACACCGACCATGTGCGCGCCTACGCCCACAACACCAAGGTCACGCATGACGTGACCCAGATGGATGTGCAGCCGGACGAGAAGTTCATGCAGACCATCGAGCAGTATCTGGGCATCCCGGAAAAGGATGTCTTCCGCAAAGAGCTATCCGATGCCATCGCCAGCGTCAGCGGCAAGGTGCTGCTGGCCGATGAACCCTCCTATCAGGCCGCGATCAAACGCTTCGTCTTCGAGAACGAGTTCAAGTCTGGCGAAAACATCAAGCTGCTGGGGTGGATCAAGAGCGGCAGCAGTGCTGCCAGTGTCGACTCCAAAGAGCAGGAACAGCTGAATGAAACGGTCAAATATCTGATGGAACACCAGGGCTACTGCGGCAAGTGCGCCTTCCAGGCACTGACCATTACGGCCAATGCATCGAGTATTGATATTTAGAACGAGCTTTGAATTTTAATATGTCCAGCTAACGCCTTGCTTTTATCATTGCGCGATATATACTTTAAGGTATATATCAACACAGCTGGAGTACGCCATGAAGCACCAGACAGCCAAAATCTTTATGAATGGTCGAAGCCAGGCTGTCCGCCTGCCTAAAGAGTACCGTTTTGACACCGACGAGGTTTACATCACAAAGCAAGGCTCAAGCGTCATTATTAGCGAGAAAAGACCCACATGGGATGAATTTTTTGATTCCAAATCCGTCTTTGGTGATGATTTTTTAAAGGACAGATCAGATGTCAAGCCCCAGGAAAGGGACTTTGGCTGATGTATATGCTTGATACAAACATCTGCATTTATGTTCTCAAAAACCACTCCGATAAGCTGCGGCATAAATTTAAGGCGATTAAAAACCTCTGCATCTCTTCAATAACCTATGGCGAATTAAGTTTTGGAATTGAAAATGGCGACAGTTCGTTGAGAGAAGCCCGCTGGGGGCAACTTGGTATTTTCACACAAAGACTGCTCATTGATCCCTGGGATGAGGATGCTGCAAGACACTATGGAGCCATTAGAGCTTTGCTAAAAAATCAGGGAAACCTCATTGGCAATAATGACCTGCTTGTTTCTGCTCATGCACGCAGTATGAATGCGGTGCTGGTTACAAATAATGCCCGAGAATTTTCAAGGATCCCTGGTCTCTCTATCGAAAACTGGATAGCCGAATAATGCATCACATAACAATCAACCAGCCTTCCCTCTTCAAAGGGAAGGGGTAACAGCAACATAACCTGACGAGCCAAAGTTTATGGATGTCGACCGTATTTCATCTGACGAATCCGAAGGCTTCTTCAATGATTTTATTGACGAGCAGCTCAACGATCTGGTTGAAGATATCATCAACGATGGTGACCTTGACCGCACCGATGCCAGCGGCAGCGACCTGATTGTTGAGGTGGATGATATTGAACCCCCCACCCTGGTCTACGGCGACCAAGGCGGCGGTGGCGGCGCAGGCCAGGGTGGCGGCGAACCGGGTAATGAGAAAGGCAAGCTGAAATTCGAGGTGCCCTTCGAGCGCTTTATGGAGCTGGTGGCCAATAAGCTGCAACTGCCCAATCTGCTGAAAGAGGGGCAGGGAAAGATCAAAGAGGTCTCCTACCATTTCAAAACCTTTGGCCCAGTCGGTGTGCTGCTGGATAAAAAACGCACCTTCAAACGGGCGTTGCGCAGCAGCATCAGCACCGGCGTCTACTGCCCTGCCGAGGGGCGTTTCAATGTAGAGGTACGGCGTAAGGATCGACGCTACAAAGTGCCGCAGCGTGTCGAAACCCCAAAATTCAAGGCCGTGGTCTTCTACATGGGGGACATCTCCTACTCTACCTTTGGTGAGCGGCTGGAGCTGGAGAAGCGGCTGCTCAACTTCACCCACCACTGGCTCGATTTCAACTACGGCAAAAACAATGTCGAACACCGCTTTTTTGTACACGACATTGAGGCCTACGAAGTAACCCCCGAGCAGTTCTATCAGGTCAGCAACATCGGCGGCACCCGCGCCTCACTGGTGTTCGATCTGGTCTCCAATATCGCCTTCAACGAGTACGACCCCGCCACCACCAACTTCTACGGCTTCTATGTGGGCGATGGTGAGCTGTTCGGCAATGATGCCAAAGAGATTGTCGAGATCATCAAGCAGCAGCTGCACCCGATGTTCAACCGGCTGGCGCTGGTCGAGATCCAACCCAGCCGCATGAGCTGCCTCAATACGGAGGTCTCCAAGGCCTTCGGCAGCGACCGCGTGGTGCGCACCTGCGCACTAAAGAGCAAAGGTGAAATCATCAAAACCATCAAGCGCATGTTCGAGGAGCGCCATGCTTAGCCTGAGATCCGACCCCAAACTGTTCGAGCTGGCACAGCGGGTAGAATACTTCGCACGGGAAAAATTCAACATGACCCTGCCGGAGATGCGCTTCTTCATCCTCGACCCGATGGAGTTCGCCGCCCTGCTGGAAAAAAATGTCTACCCCACCAGCCCAATCAATATCTGGGAGGGGAAGAATATCGCCAGCAAAAAGCACCGCATCGAGAGCGGACAGGAGTCGGCGCTCTATTATGAAGTGGTGCAGACCGGCAACCCCTCCTACGCCTATCTGAACGAAACCAACTCGGCACTGACCCAGGCATCTGTGATGGCGCACGTGGCCGGACACTGTGAATTTTCTGAACTCAATGTGCTGCACGATTCGGATATGGATCGTACTGAATATGTGATGCATCTGGTGCGCAAGGTCGATCTGGGGCGGCACCAGATGGGGGAACGGCGCTACACTGACTACTGGAACGCCTGCGAATCTGCGCTGCCTTTTATCGCCCCAAACTCCCAGTACAATCTGGAAAACAGCATTGATAAAGAGACCACCATCGCCACCAGCACGATGGAGTCTACGGAAGCTCCAGCGGCCAAAAAACCACCCGTAAGTCTGGTGGATGAGACCCTCAACGCCCTGCTAAAACCCAGCCCGGCAAAGCCCTTTGTTGAGATGGAGAAGAAGCGCGAGCGGCATGAGGCACTCAGCCGCCGCGGCTACAGCCTGCACGCGCCCTGTCAGGATATCCTCGGTTTTCTGCGCCAGTACGCCCCCACCAGCCAGGCCGAGCATGCCATTCTGGACTACCTCTACACCGCCCACATGCATCAGGATTTTGTCGTCCGCACCCAGATCATGAACGAAGGCTGGGCCATGTACTGGGAAAAGAAGATCATGCTGGAGCTGTTTGCCGAAGACTCTGTGCGCGGTGCCATCGACTATGCCAAGGTCTTCTCCGGCGTCTGTTACCCGCGTCCTTACTACCAGCGCAATCCCTACCATCTTGGCTACCACATGTGGCTGCACATCGAAGAGCTATACCGCGAAGGGAAGATGAGCCTGGATTATCATGAAGAGACCGATCTCGACACCAAGCAGGAGTGGGAAAAGCCGGAAGAGAAGGTCGACCCACAGGCCTCTATGCGCCATCTGGTCAAAAGCATCACCGACTATGAATTCCTGCGCCGCTTCCTGACCGTTGAGCTGGTGGAGAGATTCCATCTCAACCGGCTGGATCAACGTACCGCACAGCAGCTGGGGATCAAGAATGAAGACATCATCAAGGCCGACCGCCGATGGGTATGGCTGCGTCCCGAGCCGATAAAGAACGAGATGCTGAGCTTCTTTGCCCACTTCTATCGCCCAAGAATCTACATCATCGACACCGATTACCTGGACGGCGGCCTGCTGCTAATGCATCGGGATGACGGACGCAACCTGAGGGCAGACTGGATTCGCCCCACACTGAATAACCTGAACCGCATCTGGAAGGCTCCCGTCTACCTGCTCTCACAAGATAAACTCTATGCCACCAGAGCAGATGGTTACAAAGAGAGCACGGTAAAAGGGATCACGTTTGAAGAGGCGGCGGAGCGGCTGAGCAAGCAACAACAGCCGTTTAAAGCCTCTTAGAAAGCTGACATTTGGAAACAGGGCTTTAGCCCCGTAACTCCGTGAGCAGCAGGACTAAAGTCCCGTTTCCAACTTTTATAACACTTTAAATTTGCGCCTTGTTTTAATGTACCCACCCTTAGGCGAAAGAGATAAACAGAGCAAAATGTGGAGCAGTATATGAACGATTTTAATTTTGAACGCATACTGGGTCACTCCAAAAAAAGCAGCCTGAGCTTTCGCAAATTTGTTGAAAAGGCCATCAATAACCCGCTGCAATGTCTACACACCAGCTCATCCCTGATTACCGAGGCCGTCAAACATTTCGGCTATGAGATCATCGTGCGTTCAGGTGAACCCACCATCAACTATCAGGTATTCGAAGACCCCTTCTCCAACGGCATCAACGAGGTCTGCGGCCAGGAGTTCTGCGCCAAACAGATCATTGACGTAATCGAGTCCGTAGGCAAAGAGTCCGGGCCAAGCCGGGGCATTATTCTGGTGGGGCCACCCGCTTCGGGCAAGACCAATATCGTTGATCTGATCTGTCAGGCGCTCGAAGAGTACAGCAAGCTCCCCTCCGTCAAGCTCTACTCCTTCTACTTCTGCTTCAGTGACGGGCAGGATCAACGGCTGGAGATCCGCCCAGCCTTCGCCCAAAATCCAATCTTGCTGTTTCCCACTGTGCTGGAACAAAACGAGCAGCTGCTGCATCCACGCCAGGAGTTTTTTGAGTTTCTGACCAACGCCCACGACAGCAACAGCATCCGCATACCCACCTATTTTCAGCATGCCGCACTGGACAAACGCAGCATGCATATCCTGCAAGCGCTATTGGAAAACCCACGCAACCAGGGCAAATCCCTCTCTGAGATCATTGATGAATATGTGCGTGTCGAAGAGATCGAGTTCTCAAACGCCATGGCGCGGGGCATCGCCAATATTGATGATATGGAGCAGCTGCGGGTTCACACCGCACCAATGGAGATCGGCGACCGGCTTGGTGCCATGCTGGCTGAGCACCTGCCCGGCATGAGCATGGCACAATATGAGGGGGCGCTGGTCAGCGCAAACCGGGGCATACTGCATATCCACGATGCCTTCACCACCGGCTCCGAAGAGGGGGCGACCCAGGATGAGTACAAACCGCTGCTGATGCTGCTGGGCAGCGGCAAGGCCTCTATCGAATCAACCCAGGCCGCTATTGATACCACCGTCATTATCACCACCAACATTGAAGAGATGCAGCTGCTGGAGCGCCAGCTGACCTCCTCCAAACTGCTGGATCGCATCGAAAAGATCCCGGTCAACTATCTGCTGGATGCCAACTCAGAGATGGATATTCTGCGTCGTGATATGGCCAACATGCGCAAACAGTACGATGTTGACCCCAACCTGCTGCGCATCGCCGCCTACTACTCTGTCATGACCCGGCTGTTGCCACCGCTGGAGGAGCGGCTGCCAGAGGGGTGGAGCCAGGAGAAAAAGGCACTTTTTCTCTCCATCACCCCAGAGCAGAAGCTCTTTATCTATGCCGCCCAATCAGAAGACCCCATCAGCACCATTCGTAACCTGCCCTTCTGGCATCCGTTTCATAATGAGGCGGCAAAACTTGGGATCAATGTCAAAGACCCATCCACCTATGCCCACCTGATCAAACAACGCAGTGACTGCGTGCCACTTGAGCAGAGCAATCTTTTCACCCATGAGCAGCTCAAGTTGATCGACGATGCCTTTATGCGGGAGCTGTGGAATCAGCACTACCCCAATGAAGGCAAAAATGGCATCTCGGTACGCCAGCTGCAAAACATCATGCGCAACACCATTGTTGCCTCCGATGGTTCCAAGATTCATGTGGGCACCTTCCTCAGTCAACTGAAAAAGGTCTTCATACAGGGGCCGACCATACACCACTGGCTAAAGGTAAATCTTCAGAAAAACAGAAAAAACACCCCCATAGCACCTCGCGCCATTGGCTCAGTCGTGCTGGCGGAGGGTGAAGGCGACTATGGCGACTACCAGAATCTGGTCAAGGTGCTACAGGCGGTCTACTTCACCATCATCTGCAAAGAGATCACCGTCTGCACCGTTGATCGCAACCCGGAAGAGATTGCCGCAGACCTGCGCCGCTATCTACAGCACACCCTGCTCACCACGGCGGCAGAAAATCGCGCCTTTGCCCACATCATGATTCCAAAATTCACCTACGTCGATCCCGCTACCGGTGAAAAGATAGACAAGCCTGATGAGCGTTTTATGGAGTCCATGGAGCAGATCCTTGCCCGCCCCGGCACCTATGCCATCTATCGGAGGGAGATAGCCCAGCGCTTTTTAGAGCTGCAAAACAGCGGCGAACTGACACTGGAAGAGGGCAAATCCGCCATCACTTCGCGCAAGGATAACCTGCTCACCTGCTTTGGCAGCGAATACACCCACCTGCTATCCCACCGTCGAACCGTGGAAGGCATTAACCCGGAGCGGCTGAAGGAGGCCTTTATTCAAAAGCGCAACACGCCTGATGAATTTGAAGCGTATCCCGCTGAACTGAAAGCCTTTGTTCATACCGTGCTGAACAACATGACCCAGCGTTACAGCTATTCAGAGCGCAACGCGCTGGACACCATCATCTTTGCCCTGCGCAAGGATATTATCAAGTTTGAAGAGATTATCAGTTAACCTGGAAAGAGCTATAGCACTATGAAAATCACTATCGTCCCCGTTACCCCCTTTCAACAAAACTGCTCCATACTCTGCTGCGAAGAGACCGGCCGGGCTGCTGTGGTCGATCCGGGGGGTGATATTGATCTCATCATGGAAGAGGCACAGAAGATGGGGGTGGAGATTGAAAAGATCTTTATCACCCATGCCCACATCGACCATGCAGGCGGTGCTGCCGCCCTGGCAGAAAAGCTGAATATTCCCATTGAAGGGCCACATAAAGAGGATCAATTCTGGATTGATGGCCTGCCCAAGCAGAGCGATGCCTACGGCTTTTCCGAGAAGGCCCGGGTATTTACCCCCACGCGATGGCTCAGCGATGGCAACAAGGTCACCTTTGGCAACATCACGCTTAACGTGCTCCACTGCCCGGGTCATACACCAGGGCATGTCGTCTTTTATCATCCGGAAGAACGGCTTGCGCTTGTTGGCGATGTACTCTTTAAAGGCTCCATAGGCCGCACAGACTTCCCCCGTGGTGATCATGCAACGCTGATACACTCCATACAGACTCAACTCTGGCCACTGGGCGATGAGGTAGAGTTCATCTCAGGCCATGGCCCGCTCTCTACGTTTGGAGAGGAGCGTGAAAGCAACCCGTTTGTTGGGGATCATGCCTGAGAGTCCAGTATCCGTGATTGATTGTGGCGCAATCAATCACGGAGCTTAGACCAAAGTGTCAGCTTTTTTTACACCTAAAAAGCACATTTACACAGTATTACAATAACCCGGCGCTTTTCAACAAACTGATTTACATCATAATTTATTATTCTAACCACCATTTAACCCCTCTAAACAGTGTCAGTATTTTTTACACTCCACCTCTTACACAACCAGAGGATAAAGGCTCCAATGCACTGACAGCAAGGCATACAGGCTGCTGGCATCAGTTTTGCATCTGTTTCGCTGATCCAACTATTCTCTGAATAAGCGGATTGTCGTCAGCTGCCTCCAATTAAAATAAAACAGCGCTGGTGACACGCAGAATAAAAATTATAACTATGCGGCAATAACTAACCCCACTTTGTGGGGTTTTCTTTTTTGGGATAAAGCATCATGCTATTCTCAGTCGAGCGACTTGGCACTGAGGAGCAACCCCCCATATCCGGCACCCCTCTATCCTGCACTTTATTCAAAATTATGAAAAAAATCCTGATTGGCTTTATTAAGGGCTATAAATACATCATCAGCCCACTGCTGGGTAACAACTGCCGCTACCTCCCCAGTTGCTCGTGCTACACCCAGGAAGCCATTGAGGTGCACGGTGCAATGCATGGACTCTGGCTTGGTATTAGACGGATTTTGCGCTGCCACCCTTTTCACCCCGGTGGCCTTGACCCGGTACCTGAGCCCAAATCCAAAAAGCCCTCTTGATGGCGCACATTATGGCGACCAAGCCACTGCGCCGTTTTATTCTGCAGCAAGAGATCATCCTGACATGAGCAACTCACTACTCGACCAACTCAAAAAATCTGGCCTGGTCGATGAAAAAAAGGCCAACAAAGCCCAGAAAGCAAAACAGAAGCAGGCCAAAAAGCAGCGCCAAAACCGAGTCGTTGACGAGAGCAAACTGCTGCTGCAACGACAGCAGGCTGAAAAGGTGAAAAGGGATCGCGCGCTTAATCTGCAACGAAAAAATGAGGCTGATAAAAAAGCAATACAGGCTCAAATCAAACAACTGATAGAGCTGAATCAAATCACGGATTATGACGGTGACATTGCCTACAACTTCACCGACAAGAAGATCATTAAAAGCATCCACCTCTCAGAACAGGTGCATAAACAACTCAGCCAGGGGCGGTTGGCTATTGTAAAGCTGGGCGACCACTACAAACTGGTACCCACTGCCGTTGCAGCAAAGATTGCTCAACGTGATGAGACCATCATCATTCAGCGCAACAGGCTCCAGCAGGAGAGTGGAGACGATGACTATGCCGACTATAAGGTACCTGATGACTTGATGTGGTAGCCACAGCTACCTGCTGATACGCTCTTTTTTCCGGCGTACACCCACGATTATCATCAGATAGGTCGCTGCCGGTACTTGGGAAGATGTTATTTTCTTGGAGAGCCAAAACTTATATTGCTTTTGATGCTGATCTTGCTTGTACGCTGATCGAGTCGCACCTTTATCCTATTGACTCCTTTGCTCTGGCTGGTTCTGATTTCCGCGCTCAGCTGGGTCGGTGACTCAGAGAGCAGCAGACAATTCAGCGCTTGCCCCGTTGCTTTTTCACAGAGACTAATGGCTGCGCCCAGATTGGTTTTAATCTCATTGAGAAAGGGTTGCCATACCTCTGTCCCATTTTTTTCAGCAAACGAGAGTTGTATTTGATAGATGCGCTCCTCACTGCTTTTCAGACGGACTCTTTTGGTCACTCTCTTGGATTCATTCTTCCAATAGATCCCATGCCCTGGTTCCGTACCCTGATGCACCTGATAGCCAGCAGAGAGAAGATTATCATGCGCCTGGCCAGGAGTCAGACTGAGCGATAAGCCCTCTACAGACAGCCCTGTTATGATCGCCCTAAGCTCCTGCTCCTGCGGCACTGCATTTTCATCAGCCTGGGCAAGGCCACAGTAGGCGGAAAGGACAATGATTGCAGCGACGACAGCATGTTTACGAAAGATATATATACTCATTAAATGCTTCTCTGCTGATGGAGGTGAATAAATATGGTTTGTAGTCTATCTTATCTGGTATCTATTCAGCACCCCTGAAAAACGCCTGTAACTGCTCAGACTGCCCCTTGATGCAAGTTGACTCAGCAACAATAATGTTGCTATGCTGTAATTCGGCAGGCGAAAAATCGGTTGTTACTTACAGATGAATAGGAGATTACTATGTTAGCTGCTCTTAATAGATGGACTGTCCCGACTCTTTTCACACTATCTTTACTGGCTAGTGGCACGTTGCAGAGCGCAGAGTACAAGGTGGGCATGCAAGACTGGCTCTTTACCCCTGAAGAGCTGACCATTAGTGCTGGAGACAGTGTGACATGGCTGAATGATGATAATGCAAACCATAACCTGGCTTTTTATGAAGTAAGACCGGAAGGTGCGCCAACAATAAAAAAACCGCAGGATATTAGAGTAGGCAAAGAGTACTCACTTGTTTTTAATCAAACAGGGGTTTTTAAATATGTCTGTAAAATACATCGAAGGCAGGATATGAAGGGTGTTATAACCGTTAAGTAAGAGGCAGCTGCAAAACTCCTGAGACTGCTCCTGGCACCAAAAGAAGGAGCTTTAAGCGAGGCAAAAATTTGCAAAAAAGCAGAGTTTACATGCAGTAAATGAGCATTTTTAGCCAATTTTTAACGCCGCCAGGGGCTGTCTCAGGAGTTTTGCAAGCAGCTCATAAAGCACCGTATAATCTTGAAAGGATCATAAACCGGGAGGTTGAGCAATATGAGTGAACACATACAGACGTATGTTTGCCCTACATGCAATAAAAGGGCAAGTGGTCGAGGGCACATGTGCCATCCTTTTGAAGGCTGCACACCATTTGAGTGCGAGTTTTGCAAAAAAACTGTAGATGACCCCAGGCATGTCTGCTCATCAATGCTGGACAAGATTGAATACAGCTGCGGAAGCTGTGGGCGCCTGGCGGTATATGATTCAAATCTCTGCCAGCCACAGCCTATTGATACGGATTGATCTACAATCAATCAAACACCCAACCCCTTCAGCCCGGCTTTGCGTGGTTGATAGACTGATGCATTGCCCACTCCAATATATTCTGCAAAGATGCGGATAAAAGGCGCAAACGTGGCGCAGTGTATTGGATATGGCAAAATAAGTAGAATTATGAGGAGAGAACTGTTATGACGCGATATCTTATTCTAGGCTCTGGCGTTGCAGGCAGGCGAGCAGCCAAGGCAATCCAGAGAAGATCAGCAGATAGCGAGATAACTATTGTTGAAGAGCAGCAGAACCCTTTTTATGCACGGCCAATGCTGGGTGAACTGTTTGGCCGCAAAGTAGATGCCGCGCAAAGTGCTTCAAAAGAAAAAACACGACTCTCTGAACTTGGCATCAAGTTTAAGATGGGGGCAAAAGTAAAAGAGATTCGCACACAGGATCAGAGCGTACTTTTGGACACCAGTGAGGTGCTTTTCTTTGACAAGATGTTAATCGCTTCCGGCGTGAGAACAGCGCGTCTGGCCTGTGATCGGGGAGCAGCTGCTGGCGTTGTCTATATGGATAGATTAGAGGATATTCAGGCGCTAGACCCAGCGATTGACAGGGTAAGGGATGCGGTTGTTTTTGGCTCAAGTTACCAGGCATTTGGGGCGCTGAAAGGGCTGCGTAACCTGGGTATTAACTGTACGCTTGTTATTCCTGAAGGAGAGTTGCTGGGTCAGAACCTGGATGCGGTTGCTGCAAATATTCTTGAACAGCGTTTGAGCCAAGAGAAGATCACTGTAATAAAGCAGTCCAATATCGAATTTCTGGAACAGGATGGGGGCACGCTTCGCGGCGTCGTTGTTACCGGTGGCAACAAAATCCCAACCGATCTTTTAGTTGTTGCCGCACCGCAGGAGCCGGTACTGGACGCCCTGGGATCGGCCGACCTGAAAACAGACCGGGGCATCCTCGTCAATGCCGGTCTGCAGACAAATAATCAGAATATATTTGCCGCAGGTGATGTCGCCCAACTTGCGACTGAATCACAGGGGGCCACAAATACTCAATCTGGATGGCTTCGCGCCTGGAAACAGGGAAATATTGCCGGTGAAAACATGGTCAGTGGCGATGTGAATATCACCTATGATGGCGTCGCTTCAATACGAACCCGAGTGTTTGACCTGGATCTTGTCTGCCTGGGTTTGAGTGGCGCAAAAGGAGAGGGCATTGAAACGCAATCTGGAAACTACCCTTATGAAGAGATGCCCTATATCTATAAAAAGATAGTCTACAAAGAGGGCAAGGTCGTAGGGGCAATATTCCTGGGCGATGTCAATGAGGCAGGCATTGTTGAGGGGTGGGTGCACAAAGAGATGGCAGCCAGGGCGTGTGACAAGCAGGTGCTGGATAACATGTTTGAGCTGCAATATAAAAGTTCAGCGGCTTATGGGGTGTTATGCCCCGTATGCAAATTTCACATGCAGATTGACAATAAAACAGAAGAGGGAACCATTATCTCATGCCCCGCCTGCGGCATAGATTTCAGAGTTGAACGCTTGTCAAATGGCGCACTCCATGCGGTGCCTGTATAAAGCAACAGCCATTATCCTAGAATCCGCAGTTGGACGGGGTGGAGTGCGCGCTTGCGGAGGTGTATGGCACCAAAAGTAGGCGCTTTAGGCGAGGCGCAACGACGTAGAAGTTGTTCTATTCCAAGGAATTGCAACACGGCCATGCGCCACCGCAAGCGTGCAATCCGCCCCGTAGCGTAGTTCACCCAGCAGGTGAGTTGGATAAAGGCATAAAATATTATGCATATTAATATGTTGATCTATCCTCATAGCGGTCAACTGCGGAATCTAGGAGGCTGTCCGAGAATAGAAACCACAGTGAGAAAAAGCTGGATTTGGCCAGATTTCTCCATTATTTTCGTTAAATATGCCCAATATTCGCCTCAAATAATGAAAAAACCTGACTCAAACCAGC
>Ga0256839_1003425_pt1 | contig 16360 bp, 12 predicted proteins | sample 354166metaG_FD_185968 | JGI IMG/M metagenome (GOLD analysis project Ga0256839, IMG submission 185968) | Hydrothermal vent microbial communities from Mid Atlantic Ridge, Atlantic Ocean - 354-166 | ecosystem: Environmental > Aquatic > Marine > Hydrothermal vents | place: Atlantic Ocean: Mid... | reverse complement strand
TCATCTGTGCTGAACCCAACATTTTCCCTGAACGTGCCAAGGTGTAAATGTAGGTAAACCCCGAATAAAAATAGATGCCCTCCAAAATCTGATTGGCAAACATCGCTTTAACAATGTTTTTGTCAGAGGGATTGTCAGAAAGCTCTTGATAGACTTTTGCAATGGCATCATTTTTGGTTTTAAGCATCATATCATTTCGCCAAAGTCCGTAAATCTCATCGGAATTTTGTGAAATAGTATCGACCATAACAGCGTAAGATTGGGCGTGTAACGCCTCTTCAAACGATTGTCTAACCAAAATTAAGTTCACCTCAGGTGCTGTAATAAACGGATTAATGTTGTCAATAATATTGTTCGTCTGTAAAGAGTCCATAAAAATGAGTTGAGCCAAGACTTTGTCATAAGCTTTTTTCTCAGCATCGGTCAAGCGTTTGTAATCTCCCACATCTTGGGTCATATCAACCTCTTTTGGAAACCAAGTGTTGTTAAGCATCACCTCCCAAAGGTTGTACGCCCATTGATATTTAATGTCATTAAGCTCAAAAATCCCTGTTGGGTCACCTCCAAATATCTTACGTTCAGAAGTTTTTTCTTTCGATTCGGGGTTATATATTTTTTTTCTTTGCATTCTTTTTTAATCCTCAATTTACACTCAAATTTTATTTTTTATATGAATGCGATTATACATAAATAACTTTAGAGTCTATTCAAATACAAAGCCATCAAAACTTAAAATTTCAATACCCTCAATCAGCTCATTATGCTCAAAAGTAACTAAAACTTTCTCACTCTTTGGCATAAAATAGTTAAAAGCTCCCAACTCTCGTTTTCGTGTTTTTTCATCTTCTATTTCATATGCGACTTGATAGAGTTTAGCACAAGCGTAAAAATCAATCTCATACTTATCTCTCATATACGTCACGTCCTTATCTTTAATGTAAAGAATATTGTAAACAGCATTTTCAAGAGCTGTTCCCGAGTTCTTAGAATGTTTTGGGGCAATCTGTAAAAAACCATTATCTTTGACATAAATTTTTTTACTAGAGCGAATTTTTTCTTTCGCTTTTGTATGGTATCTATCAAGTCGTTTGAGTAAAAAAACATCTTCAAAATAGCCAATATACTCTTTAATGCTTTTATCGCTAAGGGCAAAGGTATCCGCTAATTTAGAGTAGTTTAAAATACTTGTCGCATTAGAGAGCAGATAAAAGAAGAGCCGTTCCAACTCATTGGAATTTCGTATGCCATACCGAGGAACAATGTCTTGATAGATAATATTTCGAGCATAAGCAAGAAGTATCTCTTTTTTAATCAACTCTTTAGGTTCTGTAAAAACTTCATAAAACCCACCCCAAGTGAGATACTCTTCTTTGGCTCTTTCTATGGCGATACGACTGTTTAAACGTGCTATTTCATTACTGAAATCTATCTCTTTATAGTCCAAAAACTCCTCAAAAGAGAAAGTATTTAAATGTACTTCTAAGGTTCGACCACTTAAGAGGGTGTTTAAATCATTGGAGAGTAAAGAGGAATTAGAGCCTGTTACAATAAACTTTATATCACTGCTTTCATATTTACTCTTAACAAACACTTGCCAATTTTCAAAAAATTGAACTTCATCAAATATAACATAGGTTTTTCCTTGTGGATTGGCAAGTTTCAAATAAGTATCATAAAGTGTATTTAGATAGTTAGCATTATGCCGATGTTCTAAAAAAAATGGTTGTTCAAGATTAACAAAAAGAATATTTAAGGGATTAACCCCTTGTTTCATAAGATGATTTATGGCTTGTTTTGCAAGGGTACTTTTACCACATCTACGAATACCACTAATGGTAATGATTTGACGTGTAGGAAGATACGATATGAGTTGCTTAAGTTGATGCCGAACGACAGAGGCATAAATCGTACCTTGCCAATGTGGGTTCTGTTCTATGAGTATATTTTTCATTATATTTTCCTAATAGATAGTTTTTATGGTAAGTATAGTTCTGTATTGTACCTTTTTTATTGGAAATATAGATAATTTAAAGTTTAATCACCCTATCAGCCCTCAAAATACTACTTGCTCTATGGGCAATGGTAATTACCGTTTTATCTTTCACATAAAGCTCTAAAGCATCGAGTAACTTCTTCTCGGTGGCATCGTCAAGCGATGAGGTTGATTCGTCAAATATCATCACTTTTGGGTTATCAAGTAAGACTCTAGCAATGGAGAGACGTTGTCGCTGTCCTCCTGAAAGTTTTGTACCGTTTTTTCCTACGATGGTCTCTAGTTTTTGCTCTAAGCCATCGACAAACTCAAAGAGTTGGGCTACTTTTAAGGCTTCGTAAATTACTTCATCAGCATACTCTCGTCCCAATGTCAAGTTAAAACGTAAGGTATTGTTAAACATCAAAGGGGCTTGGAGAACAAAGCCTACATGGTCACGGATTTTTTCGTAACCTATCTTTTTGACTTCAATATCGTTGTAAAAAATCTCACCCTCATCAATGGGGTAAAGCCCTATGAGGATTTGAGCTAAGGTACTTTTTCCTGAACCTGTTTCACCTACTATGGCTACTTTCTCACCCTCTTTAATAGCTAAACTTAAATGACTTAAGACTTGATGTTTTCCGTCATATGAGAACGAGACATCTTTTAAGACAATAGAAGCTGATTTTTTCTCTTCAAAGGGGTCGATTTGGGCAAGATAATGTGGCTCTTTTTCTAAAGCCAAAATCTCATTGAGTCTCTCAATGGATGCTTTGGCATTGAAGTAGAGGTGAATAAAGTTCATTAGCTTATCAACAGGTCGCATGAGTACCCATGCGTAAGAGAAGATAGCCAACATCTTCCCAATGGTCAACATGCCAATGAGTACCATGAAGATACCCAATGCCTTAAAGATGTCATGAGAATAAAAAATTAAGAGCCGTGAGAACTCTAAGGCTATTTCACTCTTTAAGCCAAACAAATAGGAACGGTCACGTATCTCTTTGGCTTGTTGGTCAATGGTATTTAAAAAATATTTTTCTCTGTTTTGTACCCTTATTTGGTTGTAAAGTTCTAAACTTTCAGTTAAAGTGTTTTGAAAAGTTTCGATGGATTGGTTCTCTTTTTTCTTCATTTTTGCCACATTTTTAAAAGTTCGCAACATAATGAACATGGTCACAGGATTGAGTACCAAAATTACCAAAGCCAATTGCCAATTTAACCATAACAAGACAATGGAAACCCCCATAAGTGTTAAGAGTTCCACCACGACTTCCCCTACAGAAGAAGCGACAAATTTGTCAATGGTTTCAACATCGGTGATGATTTTAGAGGCAACAGCCCCAGAGCCTAAGAGGTCATACTCTCTCATAGAGACCACTTGGAGATGGTTGAGTAGACGTTTACGAATAGTGTAAGTCACTTCTTTGGAGATTTTTGTAAACAGTCGTATGTGCAGAAGTGAAAAGACTAAGCCTATTGCCTTTAAGCCCATGGTGATGAATAGCACAATGAGTATGTAATACATCGGCTCACCAATGTTAAAAAAGTTGTCAATAATGGAGGTAATCTCTCCCCCTTTTCCTAAAATGAGTTCATCTATGAGTAGGGGTAAAAGTAGGGCGACAGGTAAAACAACCAATGTAGAAATGATGGCTACGGTATTGGCTAAGAGTAACACTTTTTTATGTTTTAATATCTCTTGGAAGATGGATTTTATGCTTATCATCTAAGAAATATAGCATAACTTTTGTTAATTAAGAAGAGAGCGAAATTTTGTATCCTAACTTATTAATATTTTTAATTAAGTTCATGCTTGTCTTTTCTCGTATACGATGGATAAGGGAGCGTAAGGTTTGTTGTGACTTAGGTGTGTCCCATAGTGCTTCAAGTAGAGTATCAATAGTGAGTACCGTATGGCTATTGTTACAAAGTAACATGAGCAATTTTCTACCTCTTGGTCCACAAGGTATTTCTATTTCATTTTTATAGAGTATGCCTGTTTCTAAATTAAAGAAGAACCCATCTATTAATGCCAATTTCTCTTTTGGTTTATTTAACATCGAGACTTCATCTTCTGATTTTTCTTCTAATTTACCTCTTGCTAATTCAAGTGTAGCGATTATCTCATATTCTCTATAAGGCTTGAGTAAATAAGCAAAGGCTTTTGATTTTACAGCAAAGTCAATCATCTCTTTATCGGAAAATGCTGTTAAAAAGACTATCATGATTTCAGCATTTTCACGGCGAATCTCCAAAGCAGCATCACAACCACTAACATTGTCTTTGAGCATTACATCCATTAGCACCATATCGGGTTTTGTCTCTCTGGCACGTTGAATGGCTACAGCCCCTTTGGTCACAATACCAATGACTTCACAAGCATTGTCCATCACAATTCTTTTAAGATAATTTGCAGGGATAATCTCATCTTCGACGATTAAAACTCTCAACTTTCACTCCTAAAAAACACTTCACAAACCAAACCATCATTGTCAAAAAAATGCACCTCTCCATCGAGTTGTTCTACTGACATTTCAATAAGATTCATTCCAAAACCTTTTTTATTTTCTTTAAGTCCCATGCCATTGTCTTGGTAAATGAATTTATATTCATATTGGTGTTTCTCTAGGCAAATGCTTATTTTTCCAGTATCACACTCTTTGGTAAAAGCATACTTGATGCTATTGGTCATGAGTTCATTGACAATAATACCAAACTGCATCATGTATTCCATGTTGAGTTCAAGCTCAACAATATCGGTAAAAAGTTCAATTTCATGAAGACCTCTTTCTGTGTTTAAAATATGTTGGGTTAGTTTCAAAATATAATGTCTAAAATCAATATGTTCCAAATCTTTGCTTTCGTAAAGTATCTCATGTACCATGGCAATGGATTCAATGCGTAATTTGTTTTGCTTAATCAACTTATGCACTTCGCTAATGTCGCTTTCATATTTCTCTAAGCCCAAAATAGAAGCGATGATGTTCAGATTATTTTTAACACGATGGTGTATCTCTTTAAGTAAAAATGCTTTTTGTCGGTCAGCTTCGGCTAGTTTACGGTAGGACTCTTCAATGGCAATATGATAAGTACTTCCAAAAAGAAAAACAAAAAATGCCAACAAGCCAAAGCCACTAATAGAGCGTGAATCGGTAAATTGACCTGTCATAAATCCATAAGAAAAAATGAGAATACTTAGGAACAAATAGATGCTTCCATGAAAAAGCAACGCTTTACGTGACAATAAAATAGGGGCTGTCATGGGTAAGAGCAAAATATAAACCACATCAATCCCAAAATTGTTAATAAAAATATGACTAAAAACAATAAAGGCAATCATCCATAAGAGTAAAACAGCGATGTAGTTGATATTTTCTTTTTTTTCAATATAAAGGTAAACGGTATAAATACCTCCAATAAAAGAAAACAAGGTTACAAAAAAACTAACTATGTCTCCCAGAAAAAAAGAAACCAAGGAAATAACAAATGTGCCAATGACAAAAGTAAAAAGAAACACTACTAAAAAAAGCTCTTTGTATTCCAATGTTTTAAGATACTTCAACATTCCTATTCCTAATTTTAAATGATTGTCAAATTATAACATATTCAAACAGAACGCATTCGTGATTTTTAGATGATAGAATCAAATAATTTAAAATATAAATAAATAAAAAATATTAAAGGATAAATAATGAAACCCTCTATAATAAAAGTAATCATACTAAGCATACCCCTACTTCTTTTTTTAGGATGTGGCAATCAAAAGAAAAGTAATAATAGTATTACTTTGGATGAAAATCATAGCGTAACCTCTACTCCTACTAATAGGAATAAGTACCTTGTTTTTTTAGACAGTCCCCAATATGGACTAGAACCATGGATGACAGATGGTACAAAAGAGGGGACAAGGCTTTTAAAAGACATAAATACCAAACAAACTTTGGGTTCAAAGATTGAACGAAGAATGGTGAACATTGGAAATACCTTATATTTCATAGCAGATGATGGGATTCATGGTAGAGAGTTATGGAAAAGCAATTCAACAGGTACTACTATGGTTCAAGACATCCATGTGGGTACAGGCAGTTCAAATATTTTCAACCTTACAAAAGTAAATGAGACCCTTTATTTTTCAGCAGACAATGGTAACGATGGTGCAGAACTATGGAAATATGATGGAACAGAAGCTGTAATGGTTAAAGACATATCCACAAGAGAAGAGAGTTCAAGCCTTTCTCATTTTGTTGATGCCAACGGCATACTTTACTTTACAATAAACAATAACACGAGTACCCAATTATGGAAAAGTGAAGGAGTAGAATCTTCAACGGTATTAGTAAAAGAGATTAGAGGAGGTGAAGTAAGTCCATATATTGACAACTTAACCCATGTAAATGATTTACTTTATTTTACAGTTAGAGATGATGAACATGGTAGAGAACTTTGGAAAAGTGATGGAACAGCAGAGGGAACAAGTCTGGAAAAAGACATTAGAATAGGCTCGGAGAGTTCAAATATAAGTTCACTAACTGCTGTCGCCAATACACTTTATTTTACAGCTGATGATGGTACAGGTAAAAAGCTATGGGAAAGCCATGACGGAAGAACCCAACTTTTAGGAGATTTAGACGTACAAAATCCTAAACAACTCACCAATGTCAATGGCGTTTTGTTTTTTACAGCTCACAGTGAGACACACGGAGAAGAGTTATGGCTATATAGCGTATTGGGTCCCATACTCATAGACATTAATGAGGGTAGACATAGTTCTCGTCCTATTCAACTCATAGCCATAGACAATGTGCTTTATTTTATGGCTTATGATGCCACACATGGTAAAGAGTTATGGAAGTTTGACCTTAGTACAGCGAACAAAAGTTTGGTACGAGATATAAGTGTAGGCAATCAAAGCAGTAGTCTTCACAACCTAATAAATGTCAATGGCATATTGTACTTTTATAAAGGCAAAGCCTTATGGAAAAGTGATGGAACAGAAGATGGCACAGTACTAGTGCAAGATACAGCGTTAGAAGAGCATCCTTTAGACATAAGTTTTTTAACAGCTGTAGGTGAAAGTGTTTACATGATAGCCAATGACAAAATACATGGTACAGAACTTTGGAAAAGTGATGGAAGCGAAAGTGCTATTGTTATGGTGAAAGACATTCATAAAGGTACAGAACAATCAATATTTAGAGATGAAAAAGAAGCCATAAAGATAGCTTCTAACTATTATTTTGTAGCTGATGATGGCATACATGGCATAGAGTTGTGGATAAGTGATGGGACAGAAGAGGGAACACGAATTTTAAAAAACATACAAGCAGGAAAAGAAGACGCTTTTCCCCAAAATCTTAGAGATGTAAATGGAACATTGTATTTTACAGCCTTCAATGATACCTATGGTAGAGAACTTTGGAAAACTAATGGGACAGAAGAGGGAACGGTGATTGTTAAGGATATTAATCCAAATAACAGGTCGGTCAATATCAAAAATATGCTTGTTTGGAACAATACATTGTATTTTACCGTTGGTCTTTTTGGAGGAGACAATCCTGGTACCGAGCTGTGGAAGAGTGATGGAAGCCATACCACTTTAGTTAAACAAGTAGGAAGTGGTAACTATGAGCCTGATGGAATAGTAATAGGACGGTCTACGACAGACAATCAATTAACTCTTGTAAATAATAAGCTTTACTTTTCTGCCAACGATGGCGTACATGGTATTGAACTTTGGAAAAGTGATGGCTCAACACTTGGAACAAAATTGGTCAAAAATATAAATGCAGGAGATGGACTTTTACGACTTAAGCACAGCCGTCCAAAAGAACTTAGTGACATTAATGGAGTACTCTATTTTTCAGCAAATGATGGAATACATGGAACAGAACTGTGGAAAAGTGATGGTACAGAAGTGGGAACTCTCTTAGTCAAAGACCTTAGAGAAGATGCCTTAGATGCTGACCCAAAAGATATTGCTAACATCAACGGCATGGCTTATTTTTCTGCAAAAAATGAGATAGGAAGAAAAGAGCTTTGGAAAAGTGATGGGACAGCAGAGGGAACAGAGCGTGTGAAACTGTTTTACATGCTAGATGAAATTGATAATTTATTTTATCTTAATAATAAGATTTATTTAACCATAAGCACAGGTTTTGAAGATGGACACTTTGGTTTATGGCTAAGTGATGGTAGTGAAGAAGGAACAGAAAGTATTGCAAACTTTAACACATCAGTCATTGACATTAAGATGTTTGGTTCATTTGAAAACAACTTATTGTTTCGCACAGAAAATAAATATGACCAATACCAACTTTGGAAAACCAAAGAAACATCTGAAAATACCATTGTACTAGCAGATGCAGAGATAAATTAACTTAAAAAACAAAACAGAACGCATACGTGATTTTTAGATGATAGAATAAAATAATTTAAAATATAAAGGAACTAAAATGAATAAATTAAATACTTTAAGCCTCATAACACTACTTGCTTTTTTTAACGCTTGTGGTTCAGACAGCAAAGAATCTACAGGAGGAGACATTCCTCAAGAAGAGACGAATCAAGATGAATCTACAACAAACAATGTACCAAGAGGAACAACTGAAACGGCAACAATAGATGACTTAGCCACAATAGCAGAACCCTCTTTTATTGACTTACCCATTAATCCAGTTTTTTCACGGATTAATGCTAACATCGTAAAAGAAGAGCAGTCAAATCTCTATTGGCAAGATAACGTTGCAGCCAAAACAACCATTGAAAAATTTGCTGAAGCAGAAAGTTATTGTGCAACACTAACTTTAAATGACATCTCATCATGGAGACTACCAACCTACTTTGAACTTTTGACTTTGGTAAACTATGAACGACATAGCCCTTCTATTTATGATACTTTTAGCAATACTAATTCCCAACAATATTGGACACAGACAAAAAGTGCCTCAAGTGAGAGCCTATACAGGTGGACAATTCATTTTAAGCGAGGTGAAGTACATTTTAACACAGGGGCATATCCCTCTCATTTTTCCACCACACATAATGTTCGTTGTGTTAGCGATGAATTTGCAAACAAACGTCTCAAAGAGAGAGACCTCCGTAAAAATGGCGACATCGTGACAGACCATATCCATAACCTATTATGGCAAGATGCACTCTCAACAAAAGTTGAAAGATACAGTTTCTCAGAGGCTGATGCCTATTGTGACAACCTCTCTTTGGGTGGACTAAACAGTGGATGGAGAGTACCAACAGTTAAAGAGTTGGCTTCATTAATTAACATTGAAGCTTATGATGCAGCCATTGATGGCAATGTTAGCAATGTTGCTTATAGTGATGCCTATTGGACAAATGACGTACAATCTGGGCTAGATACTTGGAGCTGGGATGTGAATTTTAAAGATGGTGTTATCCATAGAGGAGGTACAAACCACTCTTCATTTGACCAATATGTTCGTTGTGTTCGTGATGCGAATTAACATAAATTTATAATTAAAGGATTTGTCATGAAAAATACAAATACAAATACAAATACAAATACAATTTTACTAATTGCTACGCTCTTTTTGCTAAGTGCTTGTAACACAGAAGTTCCAGATAATGATACCATTAACCCAAAAGTTACGCTCATAGCTTTTAATGATAACAATGGATTAGTAACATCCAGTGAAGCTGATGATAATGTCACAGGTCGAACCTTGTCTTGTCAATCAGGAACAACCAATAGAAATGTCAACTTTATTCCTTATGTAACTTCACAGATTTCTCCTTTGAAAATGTTGCTAACTGTCTCTGACCAAGGGGGTGTTGCCACAGCAAAAATTATTGTTAAAGGAGGTGTTGTATCAGAAGTTTCACCCTCCGATGCAACCATTACCAGACGTGCAGCACGAGATGGGCTTCCCTCCCGAACCATCATAGAAAAAAGCTATCCTAGAAGTAGCCCTAAAACAGCTGGTTTGCTAACAGTAAATGTCGAGTCTGATGGTACAGGTCGTATAATGGAAGGATTTAGCATAGAAGCCATGGGTACAGATTTCTCTTCAAATAGTAGCGATGCCCCTCTTGTGCAAGTTGGTTCTACTACTGCTTTGTGTACGGAGAGACTTATCTAAAAGGGATATCTTATGCAATTTATAAAACTCATCAAAATATTCTTATTCATTAGACATCTTGCAAAACTAAAAAATGCTAAAATTTCGGAATGAGAAAAGTAGATAAATTTGAGAAAATAAATGAAGAGAACTTTAAGAGAATAGTAGGGGTAAAAAGGTCAACATTTGAAGTAATGGTGAACGAATACAAGAAAGCTGAAGAAGAGAGAAAAAAGGGGCATAAAAAAGGAGGAAGAAAGCCTAAGTTATCTAAAGAAGACAGAGTATTATTTATGCTTGAATATTACCGAGAGTATCGGACTTTATATTATATGGGGCTAGACTATGGAATAAGTGAGGGACAAGCATCAAAAGAAGTTGTCAATGGTGTGGGTAATTTCTCCCCCTTTACCTAAGATGAGTTCATCTATGAGTAGGGGTAAAAGTAGGGCGACAGGGAGGACTACTAAGGTGGAGATGAGGAGGATTTTTTTATGTTTTATTATCTCTTGGAATATTGATTTTATTGTTATCATCTAAGAAATATAGCATAACAATGTTAAGCTCTTATTGTAAACTTCTTCTTTTAAACTTCTTCTTTTATAAAAAAAGCACCAAGCAGGGAGCTTAAGATGATTAGGAGAATAATACCAATGGTATTTAACGAAGAGAGTGAGACCTCAGTTACGCTATTATTTGTTACGACATCATTGGCAAAAAGTGTCAGGTTACAAAAAAGTGATAAAAAAACAATTTTAAGTAGATGTCGCTGTATGGTGATTATTTTATTCATTTTTGTCCTTAAACTAACTATAGGAGTATAGTAGTAAAAATAAATAAAATATTCTATTAAATATATTAAAGTTTAAATTAAATTAGTTAAAAATATCCCTAAAGTATGGGATTTTGTTGTATCTCTTAATAGTTTCCAATATTAAAAAATATTTTTAATAAATCTAGTTCTTATTTAAAATATCTTCATAGAAATGATAACAGCTAACATAGATGGTATCGTTCTCCATTTTAATGCGTTCATCATTTTTCATAAAGGCTTTTCTTAGCCGTTTAACTACTTTGGCTTTACGTTTCTCTTTAGTGATGTTACAACGCTCAAAAAATGCGTCAAGGGTAATCCAACACTCATCCTCTTCATCCTCTTGTAAGGCAATGGCTTCAATGGGTGCAGACTGCTTCTCTAACTCTTTTTGTTTGTCTATTACCATGTAGTCAACTTGTTTGACATAGAGATTACGCATCTCACTAAAGACCTGTTTGAGAAGTTCAATTTCACCACGCAGGGTGGTGTTTATTTCGGTATTGGTATGTTTTAAATCGGAGATGCTCTCTTGTAACACAGAGATGGTTTGGTCTTTTGAGGTCAATAGCTCTTTGACATCCACCAAATGAGGGGCAACTTTCTCTTGCTCCTCCTTATGGTCTGTCTTAGTTGGCTCTACTTCATCCACAACAATATAGATTTTCCCATCTACTGTCTTAGAAGTCAATGTCCCTTTTTTAATCTTTGCATAAACCGCTTGACGCGAGATCCCTTTTTGCTCTGCATACTCAATAGGTTTTATCAGTTTGCTCATCTATTTGTCCCTTATCCTATTAATTGTTAATAATCATAGCATAATAATAGAAAAGAACACAATAAAAACGCTATTTTATAGCGACTACTTAATCTCTTCTTGGGCTGATGAGACAGAGACAGCCACACCCTCTTTGGTTTTTTCTACTGAACTGTTGTTGTTTAATTTCTGGCTAATTGTCCCTATTTTAACAGGAATAGCAACTACTTTTGACCCCTCACCTTTAACGCTCATGGTAACATTAATATAATGAATACCACTCTTTTGAGAAGTCAGTTGTAGCTCAATGGGAAAGCTATTTGTCTCTTTTGTCAAGCTAAACTCTAAATCTTTCTCTTCAACATCAAGACCCTCTTTATCTAATGGACGAAGATTTACTTTAAGTGTCCCTTTGCTTAGTTTGGTGCTAATGGTGATGTTAACATTAGACGTGACCCCCACATCAACATGTTCAGATTTATAGCTTACATCAGCAGCTAAGCCAAATTTTTTCTGAGCCCCTTTGCTCTCTCCTTTAACGACTTCATAGACTACTTTGTCTTTATCATCTACTTTGGCTGTCATTGCCATAGCCGTTACGTTGCTTAATAGGGTTGCGATTAATAGTGTTTTTAGTGTTTTTATTTTTAATGTTTTTGTTTTCATGTTTATTTTCCTTTTGCTTTTTAGCTTTATTTACTCTAGTTTAATCTAATGTTAATTCAAAAATATTTTTATTACGATTATTATACACCGTAATTGCCATACGGTAAACTCCTGCTTTTAGCCGTACCTTTATGGAATCTGTTGCTCCTTCTGCTTCGGTAAATGCTACAGGTTGGATTTCTGAACCTTTATAGATAAACATATCAGGGTCAGGTATTCCATAACCTGAAACTTGACGAATCTTGAACTGATAGCTTCTCTCTGTAGGAATGGTAAACTTAACAAAATTATAAGCCCCCAATTTATTCTCTTCAGAGGAGGCTGTAGCCGTTGTATTGGTGGCAATATTAACTGAACCACCAACGCTTAAGTCATAATAGAGTGGATTGGCATTCTCAAATTTTCTATTGATACGACCTGAGCCATAAATATCTCTAATAGGAGCTATCTGCTCTTTTGCTGTAATCTCATCAATGGCACTCTCATTTCCTGGTTGCTGTGCTTTTAATGCCGTAATAAAAGTAAAGATACTCGTAAATGCAGGGGTGTTCTTTTGTGCATCTATAAAGACTTCATGAATAGGAGTAAATCCAAAGCTAATGCCATCTCCTGCTTCATTGTTGGCATCATAAATATCATAAAGAATGCGATAGACAGAGGCTTCATTGAACCACCCTGGATTATTTGAAAGTGGTGTCTGTTGCTCTAAATCATCCCCAAAAGATTGACCTTGTTGTGAACCTAATGAATCAATATATAAAGGGCTGTCAATAATAATACACCCCATAGCCGTTCCAAATCCTTCTCCAAATGCCAGACGAATATCTAAGATATCTTCATTGCCATGTGCCCCACCAATACTGTCTGAACGCGAGAAAGCAGACTCATAATAGTGTCCCCACTCATGCGCAATAACGGCACTATCATACTCATCGGTATCGGAGTTGGCTTTTCCTAAGATATAGAGTGCTGTCTCATCTCCATTGTAGTGAGAGGTGATAATCTGCCCTAAATTGGTATCACCACTGGCCGAGATGTTATTTTTAGACCAAAAAATATTCAAAGGAGGAAAAAGAGCATCACTCTGTGCAGTTTTAACTTTTTCTATCGCTTTATAGACCACATCTAAAATGGCAAAAGGGGCAGCGGTTCTTGTAGAAGTATATCCATTACCACCCCATCCTGAAGCCGCATTGAGATTACGGGTTTGTGTGCCACCTTCCCCTAAGTTTGCAAATCTCCCATCCATAACATAGAGAGCATTACTGTTGGTATTGTCTTTTACTTGAAAATCCCAACTTGCCTTTCCTGCACTTGGGGCTTGATACATTTTGGCTAAGACACGTATCTTCACTTGTTTCGCCGTTACCTTTGCTGTATAGTTTCCTTGGGCATCGGTATGGGTAGTTTTTAGTACCTCTCCATTTCTATCGATGATTTGAACCACTACGCCACGTACGGGTTTTTGAACCATACTATCATAATCTAAACCATTGTTCAGACCACTTCTAAAAGGAACAAAGTCATAGCTTACTTTACCCGACAAAGTTACCGAAGCATTGTTCTCTTGTTCTTTAGGAGGTGGTTCAGTGGCTTGTGGAGGGGGATTTAGCTGTTCATTGTTGCTTGGTGGAATGGTAGTGTACTCACCACACCCCACAAAGAGTAAGGTCACTAAAACTAAAAAACTTCTTTTAAAAATCATATTTAACTCTCTTTCATCTAATTTATCTTAGTCTACTCATATAACACTTTAAGATAGAAAGATATTTAAATTAAAGGGTATCTTTTAGCTTATTTGTGTCTATATTTATAGAAAACTTAAATTATAATATCAATTTTTTGTTATTAATCGTGGAACAGAAGCCAAAAGTTTTTGCGTATATTTATGTTGGGCATTTTTCATCACTTTTTCCACTTTTCCCATCTCAACTATCTTCCCTGCTTGCATCACGGCGACTTCATCGGCAATGGTACTTATGATAGACAAATCATGCGTAATAAAAAGATATGACAAGCCTTTCTCCTCTTGCAAGGCTTTTAAAAGCTTTAAGACATCGGCTCTAACAGTCACATCGAGTGCCGAGGTAGGTTCATCACAAACAATTAATTCTGGCTCAACAGCCAATGCCCTTGCAATCCCAATACGTTGACGTTGCCCCCCAGAGAACTCATGAGGATAACGGTAAAAATGTTCTTCAAGTAATCCAACTTTGATAAGTAAAGCTTTAATCACCTCATCTTGCACCTTTTTATCTTGAACACCAACTTTTAAACTCACCATCCCTTCACGAATAATCTCCCCAATGGTCATACGTGGATTAAGGGCAGAGTAGGGGTCTTGAAAGACAATCTGTATCTTTCTTCTGTATGCCAAAAGCTCTTTTTGTGAAAGTTTGGTCAAATCGACCCCTTTAAAAAAGATGCTTCCCTCCGTGATATTAGTCAAGCGTAAAATCGCCGTTCCAATGGTGCTTTTCCCTGAACCAGACTCTCCTACTAAAGCTAAGGTTTTCCCCTTTGGAATGCTTAATGAAATTTCATCAACTGCTTTGGTGTAGCCCACAGTACGTTTGAAAAACCCTTTTTTAATGGGAAAATAGACTTTTAAATTTTTAATTTCAAGTAGAGCATCTCCATGAGAATTATTCTCTCTGCTTTGGGTAGAGGGTAAGGTATCTTCTATTAACTGCTTCGTATACTTATGTTGTGGATTCTCAAAAAAATCATTACGTGAAGCAATCTCTAGCACCTCACCATGTCTCATAATGGCAATGGTATCTGCCATTTGGGCTACCACCCCCATGTCATGCGTAATAAACAAAATAGAGAGTTCCCTCTTGGCTTGTATGGTTTTAAGTAGCTTTAAAACTTGTGCTTGAATGGTCACATCGAGTGCGGTTGTTGGTTCATCGGCAATTAAGAGTTCAGGTTCACACGCCAATGCCATGGCTATCATAACACGCTGTTTTTGTCCTCCAGAGAGTTGATGAGGATACCAAGCATAACGCTCCTTTGCATTGGGTAGGGCAACCTCTTCAAAAAGGGCTAACACTTTAGATTTGAGCTCTTTTTCACTAATCTTTAAATGCAAACGAATTACCTCTGCTACTTGCTCTCCAATGGTCATCACAGGGTTAAGGGCAGTCATGGGTTCTTGAAATATCATTGCTATCTTTTGACCACGCACCTTTTGCATCTCAAGTTCAGTAAGGCTAAAGAGTGATGCTCCTTTAAATAAAATATCACCGTTGCTTACATTTAAAGCATCGGGAAGCAGTCGCATAATGGCTAAGGAGGTCAAAGATTTTCCAGACCCCGACTCTCCGACTAAGGCAAAGATTTCACCACGTTTAATAGTGAAATTTATGGACTTTAGAAGAGGCTCTTGCTTTACATATAGAGTTAGTTCTTTGATTTCTAAGATATTCATAGAGAGATTATAGCAAAAGTAGCCTAGTTCAATGGTCACTCTGCATTGTTTTAACTACTTTTTTACTTCTTCTTTCTCTTCTATTACTTATGATACAATAATTTAAATATTTGAGGAGATTGCTTAATGCATTCAAAAGTCGCAATTGTTATTCCTGTTTATAACAATCCTAAAACCATTCAAAAAGTTGTTCAAGAGGCACTTTTAGAAAAGATGCAAGTGATAGTCATCGATGATGGTTCAGAGCTAATGGTTGAAACACTATTAGCAGAAGATGAAAAATTATTAATTGTAAGACACAAGCATAACACAGGAAAAGGTACAGCATTATTAACAGGTGCAAGAGAAGCTCAAAAACAAGGTTTTACACATATTGTTGCTATTGATGGCGATGGACAACATTACCCTTGTGAAGTAAATAAACTTTTACCTTTAATCCAAAAAGAGACCATTGTTATTGGCAATAGGAAGTTTAAAGAAGATGTTCCTAATGCTTCAAAGTTTGGAAGGGCTTTTTCTAACTTTTGGATTTTTATGGAAAGTGGACGTTGGCTTGGTGACACCCAAAGTGGTTTTAGAGCGTATCCTTTGTCTATTTTAGAATTAAACTTAAAGCAGA
>Ga0256839_1003424_pt1 | contig 16362 bp, 19 predicted proteins | sample 354166metaG_FD_185968 | JGI IMG/M metagenome (GOLD analysis project Ga0256839, IMG submission 185968) | Hydrothermal vent microbial communities from Mid Atlantic Ridge, Atlantic Ocean - 354-166 | ecosystem: Environmental > Aquatic > Marine > Hydrothermal vents | place: Atlantic Ocean: Mid... | reverse complement strand
CTTGCGCCAATATATCCATGTCCGTATTCGGCGAAATAGGGGGTTCTAGCCATAGCTTTGGGCCGCAGTCGGGGCAGGCATTCGGTTGTGCATGAAAGCGACGATTGGCAGGATTATCATATTCAGACTGACACTTTGAGCATTGCTTAAAGTCCGCCATGCTGGTATGGATGCGGTCATACGGTATGCTGTGAATAATCGACAGCCGAGGTCCGCAATTAGTACAATTGGTAAAGGGGTAGCGATAACGTCGATTGTTTGCATCATTAATATCTGCGGTACACTCTGAACACGTTGCGCTATCTGCTGCAATGGCGGTTTGTATATGACTGATCTGGCTGGCAATAATTTGGAAAGTGGTGGCTGGCCTGCCGGATAAGCATTGTTGCTGTAGGCTATCAATTCGGGCTAAAGGTGGGCAATGCGTCTGCAAGGATTCAGTAAAGCGTTCTAGTAAGGTTTGGCTTCCCCAAATTTCAATTAAAACACCGTCACCATCATTCAATACATGACCGGATAACTGTAATTGCTGCGCCAGACGCCAGACAGTTGGGCGAAAACCAACGCCTTGCACTAGCCCACGTACGCGAATTTGCCACCCGATTGTTAGATTGTCTGTTGTCATGATTATGCTTAATGTACCGTGCACACCATGCACGGATCAAAAGAGCGGATAATATGCTGGATAGCAACGGAGGCTTTGGCCTCATCTTCCACACGTGTTCCTTGTAATGCCAATTCTAAAGCACCAGGTTGAGCGGATGCATCACGAGGGGAAAAATTCCAGGTGGTCGGTGCGATAATTTGATAGTTATCAATACGACCGCCTTTGATGCTGAGCCAGTGCCCTAAACTCCCACGTGCGGCTTCGACGAGTCCTGCACCTTGAGCCTCTTCCGGCATGGGGGCTGTTAGGCAAAAAGTGTCTTGCACGTGTATTTGTTGACACCATTTTTCCATTTCAGGAACCACGAGAGCCAACTCCAGCAAGCGGGCGACTACGCGGTGATGTACATTACTACCTGAGTGCGAGACGAGTTCTTGAATCAATGCTTGACCATTGACTATTTGCCGAGCAATCGCGCCGACTTCAACCATTTTTCCATCAAGTCTGGGGGCTTTACACCAGCTATAGCCGTCAGGCTCGTGATTGCCGGCGAGCGTGCTGCCCTCAAAAGGGTGCTTGGCTTCGTGTTCACCGCTTAACCAGCTATGTGATAGGTCTTCGCTGATTTGATGGGGTTCTAATGGAGCGTATTGATGTTGCCAAACTCCGGCTTTAAACAATGCCGTTTGTTGATTGTGATACGCGCCATAACTCATAAAGCAATCACCGGCACGCCCGAGAGAGTCTAAGTTTAAGTCATCGGCAAGCATTAAAAATCGGGAAAAATCTGCGTTGGGATAGCTTTGTTGCCACGTGGAGAGTGCATTTGCCGATTGAATGGCGGCAACTTGTTCAAGTTCAGCACCAAACAGTGTTTCCTGTAAAAAATGACGAAAGCTACGAATGATGGTGAGTAGGCTGATTTTTTCTTGTGCGGTGATGGGACGTGTCGTTCCACCTGGTTGTATCGCCAGAGAATGTGGCCATTTACCGGCAAGAATACCAGTTAAATGCAATAAGGCCGCACGTGCCGGTAAGACTTCTTTTGTTGCAGTGCCCGTTTGTGCTTTAAAGCGTGCCTGAATGCTGTCAAACCAGTTTTTATCGGCATACACAGGGCGTGCAAAATCAGGCATAAAGAAAAGATAAAAATGGGTCAGGTGATCGGCCATATTTTCGGCTGCGAGAATAAGGTTGGCAGCCAATTGCCCATTAGGGCAAATTTGTATACCTTGTGCAACTGCAAGTGCTTGTGCAGCGGCAATCGATTGAGAAACTGAGCAAATACCGCAGATTCTAGGCGTATAAACCAGCGCATCTAACGGGTCTTTAGCTTGTAATATTTGTTCAAAACCACGAAATAAAGGCGAATTGACCCATGCTTTACTGACTTGATTTTCATCTATTGCAACATGTACTTCCAAATCGCCTTCTACACGATTAAATGGACCAAGAATACGGCGTTGTGTGGGTGGTTTTTTCATATCGGGTTAAATTTTTCCAATGATTTCATACTGCATTATATTGATTTCGGTACGATATGTGGGCGTTAATCCTCGTCGCTTAGTGCGTCCTGCAAATTTTTTATTATCAAAAGATGCAATTCGAACGCTAAAAAAAACAGTCTTGCAAACCATTAATTTTTGTCCTGTTCAGTCTTATCACCTGGTGCAATACGAATATGATCTGCTGTCGCATTGACTTTAAGGCGGGTGGGGGTAGCGGCTTTTGCTAGAGAGGATAATGCCACAAACCAAGCTTTAGGGACATCGGTTGGCAAGCCGACAGGAATACCGGCCACTTGACGTGTGCGGGTGAAATGGCCTTCCGGTTCTTCAAATTCCGGTGCGGTACAGTTAATACAGGCATAGCCGCCACGTAGGCAAGAGCCACTACCATTCCATAGGCGGGTATTGCAATCAGCGCGCGCTTGTGTACCAAGGCAGCCTCTATGTTCCATCATGCAACCTTGATCGGTCGGCTGTTCTGCGCTGGCTTTAAATTCATAATATTCATTTCTAGGGCAACCGTGATGGACTAAATGATCAGTATAGCTTCGCGGGCGTTGGTAATGATCTAAATTATCTTGGTTAAAATCACCTAATGCTATTTGTACCAGCGTTTCTAATACCCAGTTGGGGTGAGTGGGGCAACCTGCAATATTAATGACCGGCAATTGGGCAGGGCTGAGCCAGTTTTGACCGAGTAATCCGCCTGCTAATTCCCCTGTATATTGTAAACCGCAGGCTTCCCCCGGATTGATACCTGCCATGGTGATACCGCCAAATGCAGCGCAATTGCCAACGGCAATCGTGTAACGTGCTTTTTCGCTCAGGCTGGCAATCACTTGCATCATGGGACGCTGGGTACCGCTGAGTATATGAAAGCGTCCCGAACCATTAGGGCCTTGCATCACAGAACCTTCTATGCACAGTGCATCCAGCTGAATATTACCTTGTTCTATGCTTGCTAATAGAGCTAGAAATTCATCGCCACCGGCTTCACTGAGTGAAGGGTGCCAGAGTAGTTGTATATGATTTAGGTGGAGGTAGCTTAAAAAATCGGGGGTTTCTGCATTCAATAATGACATACTGCAACCACCACAGCCACCGGACTGTAACCAGAGTAAGTTGAAGGGCTTAGTCATGCGGTGCCTCATTAGGTAGGCTGAGCGTAAAAACGGCTCCTCCTTGTGGGCGATTAGCAGCGGTTAAATCGCCATGACATTGCTCGACTGCTAGCCCATAGCTGATATAAAGCCCCAGCCCCGTGCCGTAACCTGCCGGTTTGGTGGTGAAAAAAGGGTCAAAAATGCGAATGATGTCTTGTTGCTTGATGCCATGTCCATTATCATGGATACGGATGTTTATTTTACTTTTAGTGGTTTGAATGCTGATGTAGAGCTGAGGAGTATGGGGGGATAACTCTGCGATGGAATCAACAGCATTTTGAATGAGGTTAATTAAAATTTGATGGATATAACCTTTGTTGTTAAATAGAGTGAGTTGTTTGGGGTAATCGGTCTTAATATCGGGTTTAAGTTCGGCCGCATTCAGTACCCAAGCACAAGCACGCTGTATGAGTACTACAATATCAAAATAGCTTTTTTGTTGTGTTTGAGGTGTGGCAAATTGGCGTAAATTTCTGACGATTTCACTCACTCTTTCTGCCCCTTCTAATGAGCCTGTAATTAATGGCTGTAGGTCATTGAGGATTTTATCAATATTGAGTTCTGTGCGTAATTGCTGACAACCGGCTACACGGGGGGTACTATGTATTGCCGTGAGATAAGTTTGCAATCTTTTTTCATAATTTTGTAAAGCATGCATATTGGCATAAAGAAAACTGATGGGATTATTCAGTTCATGTGCCACCCCTGCGACCAAGCGGCCGAGAGAGGCCATTTTTTCTGATTGAATCAGGCGTTGTTGCGTGCTTTTGAGCTGCTCATGTGCTTGGTGTAATTCAGAGTAGGCTTTGCGTAATTCACCTAATGGCCTGCCGGTAATGACATAGCCGGCAAGGCGATTTTTATGGTCATGTAATGGACTGCAATTAATCGCCATAGGCGTAATATCTTGCGTTTTATGGCGTAAATTCACCTCAATGTCGATTAATGCACCTGACCTGAGTTGGGCAGGAAAATCTTGAATAAGATTTTCCTGCTCAGGGGTAAATAAATTCACCAGAGCTTGGCCGATTAAGCTTTCAGCATTGATTCCGGTAATGGACTCCAGTGCTGAATTCACTTGTGAAATGGTATTGTGATTGTCACAGACAATTAAAATATCCGACATTGACGAGATAACGCTTTGAATATAAAGTTGTGCATCTTCCAATGCGGTGTTTTTGGCTTCCAGTTCTTGTTGGTTTTGCACCAGTTCAGTATAAATGCTATCCATTTGCTGAATGACATCAATCCAAACTTGTTCTTCAACCGGTTGTGTATGTTGTTGTTTTGCCGTTAATAGACCCGATAAATCCGGTTGTTGGCTGGGCTGTGATTGCAAGTGAGTCATACAATACCATCCTCAAGTCGCTCGATATGGGTGTTTTTTTCCAGTCCATAGCGTTCTAGTTTGTTACGTAAGCCCACGCGCGAAAGTCCTAGTTCTTGCGCGGCTTGGGTTTTGTTCCAGCGTAAACGAATTAAAGTTTCTTTTAGAATGCGTGCTTCGAGTGCTTCAACACGTTGCTTTAAAGAGCCATCTATACCTGCGAGTAAGGCCATATCAGGCATAGACTCTTCAGGCGTTGCATGTAAAATATGCGGGGAAATGAGATTGGATTCCAAATAATCAGTTTGTCCAAGTACCAACATGCGTTTTATTTCATTTTGCAGTTCGCGCACATTGCCCGGCCATTGGTAAGATTCGAAACACAATAGTGCTTCTGCACTAATGCCTTTGACTCGTTTGCCAAATTGCTCCATTGCTTGATTGAGTATGGCAATGGCTAAGGGGGTAATGTCGTTTTTACGCTCTCTGAGTGGGGGGATTTCTATTTTGAACGTAGCAAGACGGTAGTAGAGGTCTTGTCTAAATCGTCCTTGGCGCACATCTTCTTCTAAATCTCGGTTAGTCGCGGCAATAACCCGTACATTAGTCGGGCGTTTTTTATTGCTACCTAAAGGACGTACTTCATTTTCCTGTAAGACACGTAATAATTTTACCTGAAAAGCGGGGGATGTATCACCAATTTCATCCAGAAAAATAGTGCCGCCATTGGCTAATTCAAACATTCCACAGCGGTCTTCAATTGCCCCTGTAAAAGCACCGCGTTTATGGCCAAATAACTCGCTTTCCAGTAATTCATCCGGCATGGCACCACAGTTTTCTGCGATAAAGGCTTTATCTTGACGTAAGCTATTGTAATGTAAAGCACGAGCGCAAAGTTCTTTGCCTGTGCCGGATTCGCCCATCACTAAAACATTAATATCAAAAGGGGCAACATGATGGATAAGATGACATATCTTATTCATCGGGCTATCAGGGCTTCGAATAACGCCTTGATCCCAGTCATAGCGAGCTTTTAAAATACGTCGCTTTTCTAAGAGTGCCTGCTCAATGGTATCGGGCTTAAGCTTGATTTCAACCGATAGTTGTTCATTTTCACGGTGTAGGCGAAACATTTCTACAGCATTATTGAGTTTACTGATTAATTCGTCCGGATGCCAAGGCTTGGTAATATATTGGTAGATGCCGCCTTTATTTAATGCATCAATAATATCTTCCGAGTCTGTATAGCCGGAAATAATGATGCGAATAATCTCCGGGTATTCATCACGTATTTTTTGAGTAAACTCAACACCGCTCATATCGGGCATGCGTTGGTCGCACAGTAAAACCTGAATCCATTCACGTTGCAAAATGGCCTCAGCATCTTTGACGTTATTGGCTAAATGGACATCAAAACGCTCATCTAAAATCCGCTGAATGGATTCTAAAGCGCGTTGCTCATCATCAACCACGAGAATGCTGGGTAAAGTACTCATAACGTTAGAGGCTTGAGTGGGTTGTACTGGCTTGAGCGGTACGGCCAATTAAGCGGCTTTGTTGTGTCAGACGAATCCATTGATACCATGCCTGCATCCCTTCACCTGTTTTAGCTGAAACTTGGAAAATCTGAATGCCGGGGTTGATGCGTCTGGCATATTCAATGCATTGCGCTATATCAAAATCCAGATAAGGCAGTAGGTCTATTTTATTTAATAATAAAATATCAGCTGCATGGAACATATCGGGATATTTTATTGGCTTGTCTTCACCTTCTGTAATCGACAAAATAGCCACCTTACTGGCTTCGCCTAAGTCAAAGGCCGCAGGACAAACCAGATTACCGACATTTTCAATCATTAAAACGCTACCCGGTGTCAGTGCTAAATGCTCAACGGCATGACCGACTTGATGTGCATCAAGATGACAGCCTTTGCCGGTATTAATTTGAATGGCAGGCGTGCCTGTTGCACGGATACGTTCTGCATCTCTACTGGTTTCTTGGTCGCCCTCAATGACTGCCAGCGACATTTCATCTTTTAGATCTTCCAGTGTTTTGGTTAATAAAGTCGTTTTGCCTGAGCCGGGGCTGGAGACTAGGTTTAAGGTTAAAATACCTTGTTCGGTAAATAAAAGCCGATTGGCATTGGCATATTCATTATTTTTACCCAGAATATCCTGCTCAATTTGCACCATACGCGATTGGCTCATGCCGGGCGCGTGTGCGTGAGCTGGGCCGTGTCCATAATGATGCTCATGGGTATGGTCATGATGTTCAGTGTGGTGCGCCGAGTCTTCTGCGTGATGGTGTGCATCACCCTCTATTCGGCTTTCACCTTCACTACAACCGCAAACTGTACACATTATTTTATCTCCTGTTGTTTTTTATAAGTATGTCATCCAATAGTGGGTTTAACGCAGGTTTTTATTGGAGGAAAGCGTTTCGGAATGGGAATGAATAACGGCTGTATTCCTGTAAGAAGTGACTTTTGTTGCATTGCCATTAAGGAATATTTTCATTCCACTTCCAATTCTTTAATTCTCATAGCATCGCCGCTGACGATTTGCAGTTGATAGCTCCCGCAATCAGGGCATGCCGCATAGCGTTTTTTGGCCGCGACATTTTTTGCACATTGCATACACCAAGCCACCCCTGGTAAATGAATGATTTCTAGCAGTGCATCTTGTGCCAAGCTATTTTGCATGACCACATCAAAACTAAAACGCATGGCATCAGGTTCTACGCTGGATAAATCGCCAATTTCCAACCATACAGTTTTAACTTTATTAAAGCCTTGGCGTTTAGCCTCTGTTTGCAGAACCTGCAATACCCCTTCACAAAGCGACATTTCATGCATGTTTAAGTGACCTTAATTTGATAAGCGACACAAGGGTCAAAAATATGAACCATTAAATCAGCAAGATGTTGCAGTTGCTGGGCATTCTTGCTTTTAAGTTGCGCTAAGCTTTGTGCCAGTAAGCCTTGTGGGTGAAAATTCCACTCGGTTGGTGCCAAAATTTGATACCGGCTAATAATGCCTGCTTGTATATCAACATAATGAATTAAACGCCCCCTTGCTGCTTCGGTTTGCGCAATGCCTAAGTGATGTTGTGATGCCACCGTTTTCTGACCTATTTGGCGCATTTGTGCCGGTATAGTCGCCAGTTCTGCTAAGCGTGCTACCCAGCGAGTGAGTAAGCTTCCTGCATAATGCTGATAGACATTTTGAACCAGTGTTTGTTGTAATTGGCGACTTAAGGCGGTGCTTTCATAGCAGTGTTGTTGCCATTGTGGCCATGCAATAAATTGCGCGGCATTTTCGCTATGCAAAGCAGATAGCAAGGCTTGCTCATCTAAATGGGGCAGGGGGCGGCAATCGACAGCGCCTTGTGCCTGCCAGTTATTTTTGTAAAAATAGTGGAGGCTCTGTGCGGCTAGCGTATCGGTGTGTTTAGCCCAGTGTTGCAAGGTATTATTTTGTAATTGTAGCCAGTGAATTAAAGGCATTTGAAAAATATGTTCTACTAAAAATTGTTCTAGTGTATCAATAAAGTGGGTGGTTTGTTCCGTGGCATCTGTATTTAAAGTGCTGTGCAATAAAAAAGCTTGGCCTTGTTGAAAAAGTATTTGGCTAAAATTTTTATTGAGCTGCGCAACATAACGTAAATCGGCTGTATCCGTTGTCGATAAAGAGCATAGTCGTGGCCAGTCCAGAAATATGCGTAAAAGTGCTTCTTTGGCGGTTTCAGTTAAGACTAATAATTCGCGGGCAGACTGTTGCGTTGGCTCCTGTGTTAAGGCTTGTTGCTGAGATATGGCCTGCAATGCCGTATATGCTTGCGCCGTACCACAGATATTAAATAGTAACGGAATAATATCTAAAGCTTGTTGCGGTGTTTTGCCGATTAATAGACGCGCCGCTTGTAAGGGTCTGTTGGCTTGAATAGTGACCTTTTGCGGCTGTTGTGAGCGCAATGTGATGTCAATCAAACCTGTAACATTATTCAGCACGTTTTTTATCTCCCATCCCTAGGCTAATCAGTTGTCGGCGACTGATGGGAGTATTTATTTTACTCGTTGGTGGCGCGTGCGTCTGCTCCGTTGTTAAGTCTTGCTTTTCTGTCGGTTTTTCTATTTCACCTTGCCAAATTTTTTCAATTTCTTCTGTTTGAATGTCGCCTTGTTCAATATTTTCGCTATTCATTAATTCTTGCAAAATGATTTCCGCGGTTTCAATGGCCGCCGTATCATCTGCAAACTCAAACATAGGCGAAAATAAGGAGCAACTTTGATATTTGCCTATCTCGGCTTCAAATCCTGTTAAAAATTGATAGCGACCAGAGGGGAAGTAATAACTTGTGTGTGTGCCCGTCTTTTTATCATCCCAGTTTTCCAGAGCACTCGGTAATAACATGAGGTTCATAAACCAAGGCGTGACCATAACGCCAAGATAGGATTGTTCCCAGGGCTGGAAACCAATGGCATGGATACTGATTTTTTCATTAATCACAGGAATATCCGACATACGTTCACGGTAAATATGCTCAAAGGCTGTTTCCAGCCTGAGACTTATCGCGGCAAGCTCTGTAGATTGCTCTGTTGCAGACATTAGAGAATGACCATGAAATCATTTTTCTTACCGTCACACTCAGGGCAGCTCCAGTGTTCGGGTAATTGAGAGAAGGGAGTGTTAGGCGGAATTTGCCAATAATCATCACCCTTTTTAGGGTCGTAGACATACCAGCATATTTTGCATTCTAAACGGGTGTCATCTTTAATTTTGCTGGTGTCACCGCCAAAAGAACCTGGAATATATGCACTCATCGGCGTGGCCTTATTGATAGATGGAAAGAATTTCTTCCAAGCGTTGGGCACTTTCTTCAATATCTTCAAGTGCGGCACAGGCGACCTCAGGAACATTGCTAATTTCAATGGTATTGAGTATCAGCGTATCTTGTGAATTGTAGTACTGTACCCACCAGACATTTTGGGTGGCTGTGCTGCTGATACGGCAATTACCATAGCCGCGAGATAAAATGACAATAGGCCCTATACCTAAATGTTCGGCAAGAAATAGAATATCCTCTTCTGTGTGCGGTAGCAGAGATAAATTAATGACATGCGGTTCGTTTTTCGGGCGATATTCCGGTAGTTTATCGCTGATTTCGGCTAATAGCGGGGGGGCATTGTAGACATTTTCAGGAATATCCAGTGGTTGCGCCATGAGCGTTTCTTGCGCATTTAGGAAAGATAGTTCGCTGACAACCCCTGGAATATGTGCGACTTCAATCGTATCGCGAATAATATTTTGTTGCCCATCGGTATATTGTACGCGCCAAACACCTGCTAGAACAGATTCTTGAATCAGTGCATTAATCTCACCACCACATTGCACACTGACTTCGCCTTCACCGAGCAATTGATCAAAAAATTGGCGGTTTTGTTCATTTAAGGCGTTCAGCTCAATAACACGCGCTTGGTCATCTTTTTGGTAGTTTTTTAATAAGGCGACTAAGTCGGCCGTTAATGCTAGTGCTGCATCAAGCCCTGTTATTTCTTCGGCTTCGGGTATTTGTGGTGCACTAAAGGTACTCATATCATCCGGTAGCTGCATAAAAGCTAATGCCGCGCCATCTTCATCCGCAGGTTGCGAGCCGGGGCCGGTTACGGCAACGACTGGAATATCAATCTTTTTCATCGCTAATCCTTAAAGTTAGTTAGCCGCAATGGCTTGTTGCAGATTGGACAACCGGTATGCCGATACCAGGTGCATGTTTGGGTTCTGAAGCAAGTATTTGGTTGATATTGACTAGATAATCCATCCAGTCTTGCACACGGCTAATGGTGCCTAAATATTTTCCTTGGCGTAAAAAAACCAATGATGGCCATTCGTTAAATCCATAACGTGCTTGCAATTCACGCTGTGAAGCTTGGTCAATGATTGCTGCTGTAAAACGGCCTTGGTATTCTTTTACCAGTTCAGGCAGAATCATGGCTACATCGTCACTTTCGGGAAATTGCGTTGGGTTTTCGGTAAAAAACAGAACACACTCTTCTTGAGATTGAATAAAGGCTTCAAATGTGTCGATGGATAAAACAGGGTAGTGATATTGTTCTATCATGTTTTTAATTAAAGGGGATGGCATGCTGTTATTCCTTGGTTGGGGCGTTGTTTTTTTCTTCTTCTTGCTCTTTTTCCCAGGCCAGTAAAGATGCTGGCTTAGGGGGTTCGCGGTCGATTAAATCGGCAAATAAAGCATCAATGGTATCGGTTGATAATGCCGCTTGACTAAAAGGCTCGTTTGTCATGATTAAGTCAACTGCGCGTACCGCATCACTCATTTTTAATGCATCGACTTCGCTTAATACTTCTCTGGCACTATTTAAAAAAACCAGTAACCACGTACCCACCGCTTGTTCACCGACCAATAAGGTGTCCACTTGTCTTTTTATGTCCATGCCTTCACAAATGGCATAGCCAAAACCTGATTCGATCACTTGCATGGGTAAGCCGATACACATTAGTATTGACCTCGGTGGTCTACATCACAACTAATTTGTTTGTCAGGGTCAAGTGGATGAGGTTGATATTGAATATGAAAGTCTTTAGATTTTAAAACGCGATCATCACCAATACGGCAGGCTTGTTCGGCGGACGGGCGTTGTTTTTCGTAGTTATCCAAGCTGATTTCATGGCCTGACAATGATTGCTCAATAGGAAGCGGGCTTGCTCGCCGTTGTGCGTGAATATTGTGTTTTTTTAACCAGTTGAGTGCTTGTTGTATGGCCGGCTCTATTTGTCGGTAGGTTTTTTCTCGCAAGCTACCGCCAAAATCTTCTAATTGTACGGGTTGTACGCCAATCAGTAGCAAATGTTGAGGGTATTGGCCTAGTATTTCTGCCATCGCTAAGACTTCTTGAAAGCCTGTTTGGTGTAGGCTCATTTTTTTTGCCCCCATAAACTTAGGCACATCTTCACCTTCAATCAGTTTCATGCTACCGGCTTCCAATCCGTAATCAATCGCATCAAAAACTAACAATATATCGGCTTCCTGTACATGATGAACGAGATATAAGCCTTGAGTGCCCCCGTCCATTAGTTTGACGGTCTCATCAAATTGGTAGTGGCGATGTAAATGTTCGACGGCTCTAACACCAAAGCCTTCGTCAGCCCATAAAATATTTCCGATGCCTAAAATAAGCGTTTTCATTGCCATACTGTTTATTATCTTAAAGAAAGACTAAAGGTGGAAATAATATTACGCTTATAGAAAAAAATGTAAAGAAAGTATTCGTTTTTATGTAATAAGATATACCAGAAAGCGATATTTTAAGCTGTGCGCGTATAAACGCTCGCAAAGTTTACTCGCTTTCAAAAATTATGTGTCGCATGTGCTAAACTTCAGTAATTGAGCCTTTATTTGTGATAAATGTTGGGTGTAAAGTGTCTTAATATTAAGGACTGATAATGTTATAACTCCCGCCACTGATGGGGATTTTTGTTCCGTTTTTGCGTTGTAAAAAAGCGTTAGGTAGCTTGCTACGTGCCTATTTTTACGTTTTGAAACGAAACAAAAATCCTGTATCAATTTTGGCGGAATTTTATCCTCAGCCTTAAATCTGTCATCATCATTTCTTTATTTAATCCAAGCGGATAGCTTATGAGTACTGATACCTTAAAAATACGCCGTGTAGAGATAGATACTTACCATGAGAATGTTGCTTATTTAAATCGTCAATGCAGTGTGTATCGAGCGGAAGGGTTTCAAGCTTTGTCTAAAATCGAGGTGAGTGTTAATAGTACTAAATTATTGGCCGTGCTTAACGTAGTGGATGATGACAGTATTGTACAGTCAGGTGAGCTAGGTTTGTCGCAACAAGCCTTTAAGTACTTGAATGTAAAGGAAGGTACTCTAGTGACCGTTAATCATGCGGAACCGCCAAAATCAATGGATGCTGTGCGCCGTAAAATCAATGGCGAACGTCTTAGTCAGCTTGATTTTGATGAGATTAGTCATGATATTGCAGAAACCCGTTATTCAAAAATGGAAATGGCGGCTTTTTTGGTGGCGACCGGCCAAAATAATTTAGACCGTGATGAATTATTATATTTAACACGCGCGATGTTGCAATCAGGTGAGCGCATTAATTGGCATGAGCCTTTAGTCGCGGATAAGCATTGTATAGGAGGTATTCCGGGTAATCGTACCTCTATGTTGGTGGTGCCGATTGTGGCGGCTCATGGTATGTTGATTCCTAAAACGTCAAGTCGAGCCATTACGTCACCGGCAGGGACTGCTGACACGATGGAGGTTTTATCCAGTGTTGATTTGATGCCGGAGCAATTATTGGAGATTATTCGGGAAGAGCGTGGTTGTTTAGCTTGGGGAGGGACGGCTCAGTTGGCGCCGGTGGATGATATGCTGATTTCAGTGGAACGACCTTTAGGGATTGACTCACAAGGGCAAATGGTTGCTTCTATATTATCGAAAAAGTTGGCGGCAGGTTCGACGCATTTAATTATAGATATTCCTGTGGGACCCACTGCAAAAGTGCGCCATATGCGTCAAGCATTAGCCTTGCGTAAGTTATTTGAATTTGTGGGAGATCGGCTGAATATTCACTTGGAAGTGATGATTACTGATGGTCGGCAACCTATTGGTATGGGGATTGGGCCTGTATTGGAGGCACGGGACATTATGAAAGTATTAAATAATGACCCTGATGCACCGGCAGATTTACGCCAAAAATCATTGCAGTTAGCGGGGCGAATTATAGAATTTGACCCCGATGTGCGTGGTGGGCAGGGCTATGCTATTGCTCGGGATATTTTAGAGTCGGGTAGGGCGTGTGCCAAAATGAACAATATTATTAAAGCACAAGGGGAAGTAGTGATAGATTTACAGCCTGGTAAATTATGTTACCCGGTTTGTGCGAACCAGGATGGTAGTGTGACACATATTGATAATTTCCAAGTCGCTAAAATTGCCCGCATAGCAGGTGCTCCGATGGAGAAAAAAGCAGGTGTTGATTTGTTTAAAAAACTAGGCGACAAAGTCAGTAAAGGTGATGCTTTGTTTCAAATTCATGCTGAGTTCCCTGCGGATTTTAATTTTGCTAAAAACCTGGCTAAACAGAATAGTGGTTATACGATTGGTGATGATGAGCAAATATTGAAGCCATTAATTGCCTTTTAGGATAATATAAATTTTCACATCACAAGATAGGTAAGCGAGGTTTTAGGCAGTGAATACGCAATACATAGTTAAAAAGACTCTAAATTTATTGGCAGGCGTGTTTGTATGTTAGTCCTTGCCTTTTCTGAGTATTTGGATCAAGCGCAACGGCTTGCGACAGCACTTGATGTCGCATTAAAACCCGTTTACCTGCATCGATTCCCAGACGGTGAAAGCCTATTGCGGTTGCCGGAGTCATTGCCTGAGCATGTTATCATCTGTCGTAGCTTGAATCAGCCAAATGATAAATTGATTGAATTGATGCTGTGTGTCAACACGGCACGCGAATTAGGTGCTAAGCGAATTACTTTGGTCGCACCTTATTTATGCTATATGCGTCAAGATATTGCTAATCAACCCGGTGAGGCGGTGAGTCAGCAAATTATTGGCAAAATGCTGGCTGATTTATGTGATGATGTCATTACCGTTGACCCGCACTTACACCGTATCGAAACGCTAGCGCAAGCCATTCCCCTGCATAATGCAATCAGTTTAACTGCCACGGATGCAATAGGACGTTTTTTACAAACAAAGCTTAAGCATGCGGTTTTACTAGGGCCGGATGCTGAATCTGAGCAATGGGTAAAAGCGATTGCACAAAAAATTGATTTTGAGTTTTTGGTGGCAGAGAAGGTGCGTTTAGGAGATAAGCAGGTGACGATGGTTTTTCCTGATTTTGATTTTCAAGGTAAGCAAGTGGTTATTATTGATGATATGGCCAGTACAGGGCGAACCTTGGCGAAAGCAACCGGTTTGTTATTAGCGGGCGGGGCGAAGCAGGTGTATGCAGCCATTACTCATCCATTATTTTGTGGTGATGCCGAGGCGCATATTATGCAAGCTGGGGTGCATGAAATTTGGAGTACCGATAGTGTTGTTCATCCAACAGCTTGTATTTATTTAGATACCTTACTAGCGCAAGCTGTTATGGAAATTATCTAAACAGGGTGTTGTCATATTTTTTTCATATTTGTCGTGCATAATTTTATTGTATTTAAACAATAAATGAGAATGCATTATGCGAGTGATTAATTTAAGAAGTTACTTTCAGAAAAAACAATTAGCAACTCAGAGTGATATGAGTGACGTAATTTATGATGATGCCGATACGGAATTAAGTGCTCATAATATCGGATTTGTTTTACATGGATGTATGGCGGGGGATTCTGGAGAAAAAGCACAATCTAGTGTGAATCTGGATGAATATGAGCAGGCGATGGTGGCGTAGCTTTATATTAATACCCCCCTTAGAAAGCATAAGAGCTAAGCAGAAAATAAAACCCGAAACCGAACAAAAAATAGTTTGGCTTCGGGGTTTATGCAGTTTTTAGTCCTGAATTGCTTTACTTTCTTTTTAGTAGGTAATAAAGGAATCGGCAGTGCAAAATCATATCATCGCCTTCTAGTTTGACCACTTTACAGCTTTCGACTTTGTCTCTCCCTGGTTGAATTTGCTTTTTGATAACGCCATCTTCAACTTTATAACTTACATTGACTGCTTTTTTGCCATCGAGTCTAGGATCAAATGCAGTGGATGTTAGGATGCCATTATCACGAAAATGCCATTCGTTTTGTACCATTTTCTTGGTTTTATGTAGTGCGGCTGTTTCGGCATAAAGACTCCACTTACCTAAAATCCGTGAGTTATCTTCCAATTCAATGTATTTTTTTGCATTGGCTATTGAGCTAAATAGCACTGTCATGAGTGCTAGAAATGTTATTATTTTTTTCATGTATCGTTCTCCAGTCTTAAAATGATGGCTTATTAAGCGGTGAAATTATAACATGCAGCGATAAAGGAAAAAGCAATATTAGTTGTTTTGCATATTTCATTTTTATGGTGACAATGGTAAAGTATAAACTCATAAATAATAATGATAATTAGAAGGGGATTTTTATGAAACTTAATTTATTTTTTATTTTGGCACTTTTGTTTGGTTTTTCTTCTCAAGTATCGGCTATTAATGTTGATGAGTGGGTAACGGAGAATGTAACGGGTGATTTAAAACCGAGTGCCGGTTGTAAAGATAAAGCAAAGGCTGAAAAAAGCTCAAGACCTGGTGGGTATCGCTTTGGTAAATATACCACTGAGCTTTGTAATGCAAAAGGCTATGGTTGGGGTAAGTCAAAAGTAATAGATAATGGCACCATGGTTTGTGAAGCTTGTGAAGGGGATTACGAAGGTAAAGAAAAATACCGTTGTTTTATGCAAAATGTCACAGTGGAATGTAAAATGGTTAAGCGTGGTTGGTAAGCTTTAACGGGTAAAAACAAACCACCGTTCAAAAGGGTTGCGCAGTGGTTTTTTAGTACAGTAAGTTGTTTGGAGTGAGGAGTGGGCTTTAATTAGTTTTCACTAACTTAACTAAGATTATTTTGTTAGGGTTCATCGGCTACCTGCTAGCGACACTGTTTAGCGTAATTCTTTTGTACTCAAGTAGTATATTGCTGATTATATGGGCACTGTTAGTGTTTTTAATACTGACAGTGCTATTTTTGGGTATCTTAGCTTGTTGCCATATC
>Ga0256839_1003423_pt1 | contig 16366 bp, 6 predicted proteins | sample 354166metaG_FD_185968 | JGI IMG/M metagenome (GOLD analysis project Ga0256839, IMG submission 185968) | Hydrothermal vent microbial communities from Mid Atlantic Ridge, Atlantic Ocean - 354-166 | ecosystem: Environmental > Aquatic > Marine > Hydrothermal vents | place: Atlantic Ocean: Mid... | reverse complement strand
TTAACAGTGCTGCATTGAATGCCAGTCAAGTCACGTTGAATACCACTGGCGGTGGCACGCAGACCGTGAACCTGACAGCAACCGAATTAACCCTTGATGGCAATTTTGGTGATGCCGCAGACAACCTGAGTTTGAACTCGAATACTGGCATTGTAGGGGGAGGCGGGACACTTTCAGCTCTTGCTTTGGGACTGATAGCTAATAATGGTTCAATTGGTACTTCGGGTGCAGGCATCAACACCAATGTCACCACCCTGAACGCCAATGCCTCCGCGAACGATGGTGATATCCATATTAACGAGACAGGCGCCATTATCCTGGAGACAATTAATGCAGGCAGCGGCAATATCAATATCAATGCCACCGACATCAACGATGCTGGTAGCTCAAGCCTTTCCGCCAATGCACTGACATTAACTGCCAGCGCGGGGGGTATTGGTGCTTCCGGTAATGAAATCAACACTGCCGTCACCAGTCTGAATGCTGATACGTCGGTGAGCGGTGGTGATATCTACATCAATGAGACAAATGCCATTGCTCTGGGAACAATTAATGCAGGTAGCGGCAATATCAACATTAACGCCGCTGACATCAATGATGCCGGTAGTTCAAGTCTCACTGCCACCGCACTGACAGTCAATGCCAGCGCAGGTGGCATTGGCGCTGCGGGCAATGCGATCAATACCCGTTTGTCAGGGCTTTTGAATGCAACAGCATCGGGTGGTGATATTTATATCAGTGACAGTGGCACATTAATTGTTGCACAGGTGAAAACTAACGCAGATGTCGGGTTGACAGCTGCCGGAGCAATCATTGATGACGGAACCGATAACTCAGGTATCGATGTCATCGCGGGTGGTTTGATTACGCTGCAAAGTGGCAACGGAATTGGCCAAAGCATCACCGATAGCCTGAATATCTCGGCGAATAGGCTGGCAATTACCCGCTCAGGTGGCGATGTTTATATCACCGAAGAGAATGGTGTTGCCCTGGCGGTAATCGACGCCGCAGGTAATAGCGTCGATATTAACGTTGCCAGTGGTGGCATTACAGACAATGGCTCTCTGATTACGGCTGGCAATTTATCGTTAGCAGTCAGTAGCGGTTCCAGTGTCGGTGCCTCGGGTGCGGATATCAATACCGATCTCAGTGGTGCGTTGACGGTTACCGCCACGGGTGCAGGCAGTATTTTTATTAATGAAACCGATACCTCAGCGGCTGATGGGTTGAATTTGGCAGCCATCAATGCAGACAGTGGTAATGTCAGTATCGTATCTGCTGGTAATATTTCCGGAGCGGGTTTGTTGGTGACCGGAAACATACTGACCATCGAATCCACCAATGGCAGTGTTGGTTCGGCAACGGAGTCACTGAGCACTGCGGTAGCGACGCTTGACGTGACAGCAGGTACGGGGATATTTATTGCCAATAATTCTGATGTGCGTTTGTCCAATATCAGTGCAGGGAGCGGCGATATCGACATTTTGTCCAGTGGTACGATGACAATTAATACAGGCGGTACACTTTTGAGCAGTGTGGGCAGCCAACGCTACAAGGCTCCGACAATTAATCTTTACGATAGCCTTTCTACCACTAACAGCACAATTGCATTGAGTGGCAACGTAGTATTATTTAATCCTGTGAGTCTGGACACCAATACGGGTGGCGGTGATGTTGAAATAGCTGGCAATGTAAACAGTGATGATTCTTCTGTAGACAGCCTGAGTATTTCTGCGGGTGGTGGTAATATCGAATTACTGGGTGGAATAGGGCAGGCCTCCAGCCTTTATGGACTGAGTGCAACGACCTCTGGCTCATTGTTATTAAACGGAAGTGTTACGACTAATGAGAGAGATATATTGCTTTCGGCTGGCCAGGTTAATTTGGCAGATACCAGCATAAGGCTATCGACAGGTAATAGGCCTGGGAATATAACGTTAAGCGGGAATGTTGATTCGGTAAGTGTTGGTTCTACCCAGCTGTCGTTGGAGGCTGGCATTGGAAGTGTTGATCTTTCCAATGCCACTGTTGGCAGCCTGATACCTTTCCAGAGCCTTACTGTCGAAGGAAACAGTCTGCTGTTAAGTGACGTAACAACACGTTTCTCTCAGACTTATCGCGGGCTGACGACAATCAGTGGTGATGCAACGTTTGCTGTTAGCGACACCAATGGCGTTATTCGCTTTACGTCACCCGTCACTGGAAATAATACAAACAACCTGAGTATCATTGCTCCATCTGATCGAGGATCCGTTGAAATCTATCACAGTATTGATAATGTCAATAATCTGTTTGTGTCTGGAGGAACAGTTATTTTTGGTTCTCCTCGTTTAATTTCTGCACGTGATAGCATCAACCTTGCTTTAGGTCAGCCTGCTTCAATTCTGTGGCTTACTGCGTTTGGCGCAGAAAATTTAAGTAATAACACCGCGCTGCTGTCTATTTCCACGCCGGGTTCCATTAATGTTGATGGTGTCACTATTTCCAGTGCGCTTACCCTGAACGCAATAGGCGGCAGCGGTTCTCAAATAATATTCAGTGCTGATTCCACCTTTGAGGGTAGTCTCATCGCTTTAGCTGATGATGGTATTGCGGTGAATGCGGATATAACAACAACATCAGGGGGGGCTGATATTACGTTGAACAGTGATGCGAATGGTATCGACGAAACCAATGATAATATCCTTTTTTCGTCGGCAGATATCAGTTCGGGCGGCTCGCTGATTATGTCGGCTACGAATGGTGGCATTGAGCTGGCTGCCGGGACGACCCTTCTGCATGTGCCCAATGGTGGTTTGGATATCAGCGGGATATCGGTTGATGGTCAATCTGATCCAAATGCGACCTATATTCTGGAAATTGATGCCAATGATGATGTGCGCCTGGGTGACATAGGTCAAACCAACCTGATTGATTCATTATCCGTAATCACCGCCAATAACACGGTTTATTTGCATGGCGACATTTCAACCCGGCGTAGTGGTGGTATCAATTTAAGCACTGATATTGCCAACGTGATACTGGAAAACGATGTTGTCATTGATACGACAACCGGAAACGGCAGCGTATCTCTTGCTGCGCTTGACGGTGCCTTTTCATTAACGGTTAACAGTGGTAATGGTGGTGTTTCTCTTGCTGAAACAGGACAAACTACGGCGCTGACAGCACTGACTGTTATCAATCAGGGAACAACGGCGTTAACTGGCAATATCACCACAAATGCAGCAGGGGGCATCAATTTCAGTGGAGCCCAGGATGTCGATATTACGGGTGACATCAATCTGACGGCGAATAATGCGGGCTCTATCAGCCTCACTGGCGGCACGGTTGATAGTGACGGCAATCTCGTTCTCGCAAGTACAGGCACTACCCGTGTCGGCGGGACAATAAACGTCAATAATACGATGGATCTTAGTAATGCGAGCACTGTTGTCGTGGATAATGATTTAGCACTCATCAGCAATACAGCCATATTAGGTGGAAGCATCTCAACAGCCGCAGGAGTGAATAGTCTTGATTTGAGTGGTGCAGGTGCCATCACATTGAGCAATGATTTACTGCTGGATTCTTCTGCCAGTGATGCAGCTATTGATATTTCAGGCGTCGATATTAGCGGCAGTGGTTCACTGAATGTGGTGAGCGGCACTGGTGATATTACACTTAATAACATTACCGATATCAGCTCGATCAGCGTGTCAGGTTCAGGGACAACTACACTCGCGGGTAACCTGAGCACCACAGGAACAGGCGGGGTAGATCTCAGTGGTGCCGCCAATATTCATCTGGCAAGCAACGTCAGCATTGATACAACGACTAACAGCGGTCGCATTGACCTGACCGGAGGGGGGATAGAAGGGCCGAATTCATTAACACTTACCACAAATGATGGGGCGATTTTATTAGGTGACATGGGACAAAACACTGCCCTGAACGCATTAAGCATTACGTCTACGGGTGTTACTACGATTGACAATGCAATTATTTCTACACAAGGCAGCGGCATTAACTTCACCGCAGCTACCGACATCAATATTGTCGGTGATGCTGTGCTCAACAGCAGCTCGGGATCAGGTGCCATCAATCTTGATGGTGGCGCAATAGATGGCACAGGTGGCTTAACGGTGAACGTTGGCCGGGGTGACCTGTTTATGGGGGCTGTAGGGCAGGATGTTCCCCTGGCCTACTTGACCTTGAATGGTAACGGCCTGAATCAGATCGCAGGAAATATCACCACCCTTGGCAATGTCGATTTCAGTGCCGCAAATATTGACAGCATTGACCCTGCTATCGACCTGTTGATTAATGCAGGCAATGGGAATGTCAGTCTTGCAGAAGTGGGGACTACCACGCCCTTCCTGTCCCTCACCGTCATCACCAATGGCAGTGTTAACCTTAGTAATAATATTACCACCCAGGGAACCGGTGTTGATTTTACCGGTGCCGGTTCCATGCTCTTGAGCGATGGTGCGGATATTACCATCGACACCTCTCTGGCAGATGACGGCGCGATTTTGCTGAATAATGGTCTCTCTATAGATGGCAACGGCAACCTTGCTTTGGTAGCAACTCTGGGAGACATTGAGCTGGGCAGTATTGGCCAGACAACGGCTATTACATCATTGACCACCACAAACACCGGAACGACCACCTTGTCAGATGCCATTACCAGCATGGGTGATATCAGTATCAGCTCTGGCAGCATCGCACAGAATGCCGACATTACCAGCACCGCAGGCAGTCTAGCGGTTACTGCGGAAACCGACATCGTCATGGACGCAGTTGCCACAAGCACAACCATCGGGCAGCCGGTTAACTATACCTCTACGACGGGGGATATTTACGTGGCTCAAATTGACGCTGGCTCTGGAACCGTTACTTTACATGCACCGCTGGGTAATGTGTACAGCAGTCTGGGAGATAACGTGAACCTAGCACTGTCACAACCAAATCTCACCGGCAGTACAGCAACCATCAATTCGGGCGGTGCCATTGGCCGTTCCAGTGCAAGTGGCATAACCATTGATGCATCATCTCGTATTACACTGAGCTTTGGTGCTGATATTGCCTATATCAATAATGTTCAGGGTGTCCCCGTACACTCATCCGGTCGCGTTATTGATGTATTGGCTGACCGGAAAGTCATGGCCGCTGTTGGGCATTCCGGTGGTTTGGAAGCCGACGCGATTGCCCATAAAAAGGATGACTTCGTTATTCTGTCGGAAGAGCAAAGCCTGTTCCTGATTGCGGGCCCCAACAATCAGTTTGCCGCTCAATATGATGATGCAGAAGTAATCAGCATTATCAATCCTGACGTACCGACCTTATTGCATACAAAAGATGCCTGGATTTTTCAACGGCCAGAAGAAGAGGAGAATGATAAACAACCTGGTATTCGCTGGTAGGCGCGTGCTACTGACTGAAGGAGCGTGGGCGTCCTAAAAGCTCGCTGAAGTCAAAACATTACAAAGAGAATGGTACCGAGGGCCGGAATCGAACCGGCACTCCCGTGAAGGAACCGGATTTTGAATCCGGCGCGTCTACCAGTTCCGCCACCCCGGCATTCTCTCTTGTTGAGACGGCGCACATGATATGCGTTTCGCGAGCTGCAAGCAAGCGATAGTCTTTTCCAATATGAAATGAGCCTGAAGGGAGGGCAGTATTTCTAATATGAAATGAGTCTGAGGCGAGCTAAAGCGGGGGATCAGGTTCCGTTCAAGGTGGGAGGATGAAAACCATCATGAAACTCGAAGACTTAACAAGCATTGAGCCACTTGAAGATTTCCTGTCAGGCACCCAGGCGGTGGCCTTTTCGATCCTCAGCGACAAGGACGCCTGTTATCGCTGGATTCGGGGGGAGCTGGTCAAGTTTCGGTACCTGAAGTGCTCCCCCGGGGAAAAGGAGTGGTAGTGCGCTACCTGATGAAAATCAGCGGCTATACCACCGGAATCTGCGAACGGGGTATGTGTATAAATGGGTAAGCTGGGAACTTGAGACGACTGCAAGGATGCAGGAAGTAGAGCAACGCAGGAGCAGTTTGCCGAGTACCGATGGATGGTTAATCAAAATGAAGAGGCCGAGAAAGCGGGGAAGTCAGACCCTAGCGACCCATTCAAGGGAAGGTGAAGCCGGGCATAATCTAACTGCTGGAAAGAAAGATGAAAGATAGAGCCTCTCAGAAACACGAGCTCGTACCAAGATGATGATTTCAGTGTGCTGTAAATCGCCTTTAGGTGAAGAAATGGCTGGCTTTCAGCCGTAACTTAAGGCCACCAGTTTTTAGTCGGTGGTCGTTCACGTAATGGTGAGCTAGCAGAAGATGCCTTACAGGAAACAATGATTAAGATTTGGCATAATTCGGATAGATACCAACCCAGTCGTAGCAATGCTATGACATGGGTGGCGCGGATAGTAGCTAATTAATCATTGGATAAATTACGTAGCCAGACACGCATCATCAACCTCGATTAGGTGTGTCAATCGCCGCATATAAACGCCGCATATAAAAAACTTTATCTGTGGGTCATTACAAAAGAAAAAAGGAGGTTTATGCCCAGGTACACTTACTGCGGGGCACCTCTAAAAATAGTAGTAAATTGATAAAAAATCAGTCCAGAATAAAACCCAGTTGGCGAGCCTTCAGCACCGCCTGTGTGCGATTATCACAGGAAAATAAAGTCAGTATGGCTGATACATGCTCTCTAACAGTGGCGTGGGTTATTTTAAGCGTTGACGCGATATCTTTGTTTGGCATACCCAACGATAAATATTTAAGAATATCAAGCTGACGTGGCGAAAGCACAATCGTTTCTGTCTTTTCCTGACCACTGATAATAACCCTTTCACCCTTCATAATATCTTGCAACGCCTGAACCATAACCGTTTTAGAACTGGTTTTGGCGATAAAACCATCCGCCCCTAATTGCAACATCTGCTCAATACTTGCCTGGCGATCAATCGTCGATACAACAACCAGTGGTAACGCTGGGTAAAGCAGTTTAATCTCCTTTAAACCCTCTAAACCAGAAGTGCCAGGGATATGAATATCGAATAAAACCAGAGCAATATCCTGATGGGTTGTTAGACTGTTTTTAGTGGTAGAAAAATCACCTGATTCAATAATTTCAACGCCAAAAAATGCCTCTTGCAACAATAATTGCAGACCGTCTCGATAAAGTTCGTGATCTTCTGATACCAGTACTTTAATTGTCATATTTTATCACTCACTTTTAGAGCCCGGTTTTATATTGGCCTGACGCTGCCTGGCCGCAGCGTTCAACAGCGCACGTAACTGGGCGGGCTGAGCCGGTATCGACATAGCAATCCAGTTTTTTGGTAGTGGCGTATTTGGGACACAAACACATGCTGCCACATAGTGCTGCGTTAATTGACTTATTTTTTCTGACGAAAGTGATGTTAGGCTAAGAGCCGAGTATTCACACAGCAGAATATCCACAGCTGCATTGGCCTGAGTTGTATTGAACTGGCAGGCTTCATCCATTGTGCGAAAAGTTTGTATCAGACAGTGCCATTTTTTCAGGTGTTCGGTAACCACCTCTCTCAGGTCATCATCTTGAAAAACCAATGCGACAACAAGCGCACGATCACATGGTTTAACCGCCTCTTGCAAATTCGTGGCAAGGCTTTTTTCCCGTGGCATAGTGAGGGAAAAACGACTGCCCTTTCCCAGAGTGGACCGCATACTCATTGGGTGATCCAACAAATCAGATATATGTTTAACAACCGATAAACCGATACCGGAACCTTCTGTTTGTTTTGGGTTTAGTGCGGAACGTTGATAAATATCAAAAATATGATTTTGATCGGCTTCAGAAATACCGCAGCCTGTATCCAACACCTGAATAACAACGTGCCTGCCTCGCCGCCGGCAACCTACCACCACCCTCCCTGAAGACGTGTATTTAATCGCATTGGACACTAAATTTCGTAACATACGTTCCAGTAATGCTGGGTCACTGGTGATTTTTAGGGAAGTCGAATGAATATTCAGTTTAAGATTCTTTGCCGCAGCCAGTATCTGGTACTCGTGTTGTATTTTAGAGAATACACTGGCGATAGAAACTGTTTTAATTTCGGGCAGTATTGCCCCAGCTTCTAGCTTACTAAAATCCATAATCGTATTAAACGAGTCGCTCATTTGCTGGCGCGTATTTTTTAACTGCTTAAAGATTTTTTTGCCCTTCATACCGTGAACATGAGGTTGCAAATAATCCAGAAAAATATTCATTGAACTCAAAGGCTGCTGTAAATCATGACTACTCTGAGCGATAAAGCGGGATTTTGCCTGGCTAATATATTCCACTTGTAGCTTGTCTTCGTGCAATTTTTTTACCCACAACATTAAAGCAACAGCATGAATCAGCATATGTGAAATTTGCACATACTGAACATAAATCAACTTATAAGATACGGTGATGACCTGATCCATTTTTTGCGGTAAAAAAAGCGTGAGTATCACATGTAAAATAGACACCACCAAGGGCAACCAGCCGAGAATATAAATGAGGTAATAACGTCCACCGGAGCGAACTTTGGCAATACCAGAACTGAGAATAACCCCCCATACAAACATATAATTAAAGGCATACATAAGAGCTTTGTACTTAAACGAAAGCAGTGAGCCGACGATTAAAATAACGACGGTGAGCAGCATCGTGCCAGTGAAAACCTGATGCCACTTCCCGGAATGCCTGTTAATCTGCAAAAAATTGGCAGAAAAAGCCAATAGTGACAGTAAAGTTGCAGACACCAGCACCCAAAATAATAATGTTTTCTCATAGGATGACTGCCAAAAAATAGCAGGCACACTACTGTTCCCCAAGTAATAACAAAGCATTAATAATGAAGAAAACCCTGCCCAAAAAAATACACTTTCAGCAGTAAATAACCAACAAATAAAAGCCAGTAAAATCAGCCCGATGATAATGCCCACCGCAAGCTTAAATGCGTAATCCATCTGCATTTTCCAGTCTTGATAGTGAGAGTCGCTCATCAATGCAATGTAAGGCGGCCAAACAACATTGCTAGCCTTCAGCTCAACCACCAGTAAATACGGTTTCCCGGGTTGCAATTTGAGTTTTATTGCACGACCAATGGTATTGATGTCTGTACCGCTTGCATGCCCAGTATTCTGAAATGTTGATAGTTGCTGTCCGTTACTCCCCCGGAGTAAAACCTTCACCTGCTCAAAGCCAAAATTACTAACATGAAATGCCCAATCGGCCGTGTCCGTATGATTAACTACCTCAGTATATAACCAATAGCGCTTGTGCCGGGTAAAATCTGGTGTTAAACCAGCGCTTTGGCCCGGTGTAATAAATCCCGCTGTAATCAATTCAGTTGCTCTATCGAGTGTTAAGTCATCGGGTGCTGCAATAAAGCCAGACGAATGATTGAGAGAGGCTAGCGCATAACGGGTATCAGTCTGCGTCAAATTAACCGGGGTATAACCACTAACGACCTGCGGGGACGAACTCGCAAAAGCGACCTGAACAGGGCTCACTATAAACAGCCACACCAAAGTGCCGAATAAAGCCGGCAGGCATCTGATCACACCACCAGCCAAATAAACTATTTGTTGAATATACAACTCCATGACTCAGTTACGGGTTACCCTTTGTTATCTTGCCAATACGCTAGTCAGTAAATACTCTCCCGCGCTTTTGGCGATTTTACAAACGCTGATGACTACAACACAACGCATACCATTATGGTAGGCTTAAGCCTTATTGTTACCTGTTAAGGTATTTTCGGTCTCAAAAAGAAACTGTGGTTGTGTTGGTTTGAATGCCAGCTTCGGTCTTATCCCAAATAATCTTTCGCAATACGATGCTGTACTTCGGGTTTGTTGTATCTCAAGGCGTGTTTAAACATTCTTCAAGCCTCAATAAACTGCGGTGTAGCCAGGATTTCACTGCACCAGTAACGGTGTTAAATTTATCGGCGACTTCCTTACGGGAATAACCGTAGTATTAGTAAGCCAACATGATAACACGCCGTTGACTTTCCTATAACCGCTGCAAGTAGACATTCAGACTGCGCAGCGATTTCTGCAAAAAAATGTTCCATCGGACCCTGATCACGACTGGCCAAGCTTTCGCACTCTAACTCGATTGTTTCGTCGATGACTCGGTGTCTACGCTGCTCGGCTCTAACGCGAAAGTTTAGAGGACACCTGGTCGTCATACAAATGTCGCAAAGCCTCTTGATCATGCAGCGCGCACAACGAGAAAGCAGCGTAATGAACAGTTGGTCTGTTACCCTGTGTATTTATGTTCTACACGAATCACTCACGTTGCCAATTAATTAAAAATCAATCTGTTTTTCCTTGTAACGCTATCATACGATCTACCACTTTAACGCTACTGTAACAACCCCTCGGAGAGCACCACCGAGGGGTTGTTATACCTATTGAATCAACTGCTGGATGCCAGCTGGAAGGTCAGCCAAAGTAACAACTGCTGGAGGTGTCACAGTAAGGTCCAAGACCTCGATGTTGTCTAAACCAGCGCCTTCAACCAAATCCCGTCTTGTGCAAACAAGAAATTCGGTGTTGCGCAGACTAATAGCAACTCGCAGACCGTCATCGTCAAAGCGATCCGCAGTGTCAAAGCCATTAGCAATAGCACGTAAACTAAAGCGAACCAGATGATCCAAGTCCAGCGCCGCTAACTCTGCCGGATTAGTAGCTTCGGTGAGTGCAGCACAAAACCCAGGGGACGCTGACACCTGAACAATAGGCAGATTGGTTTCATCATTGAGGAATATGCCATCAAAGTCCTGACTGCCCGGTATATTCGGTGGGTTCACATTAAAAAACGGTGCACCGGCAACGCTACCATCGCTGTCGCGCTCTTCACCAAGAATGCCAAAGATAATCACATCGATACCTGGGCCACCATCGAAGAAATCACTGCCATCCCCCGGTGACCAAATAAATGCATCGTCACCCTCACCACCGAAGGCACGGTCGCGGTTGTCTGAGCCAAGCCCATCACCATCAACGTTGGAATTAAAATCCTCAGTACCACCAATCAACACATCGTTGCCGTCGGCACCAATAAGCACATCAACACCCAGGCCACCGATGAGCACATCGTTAGAAGCTTCGCCCTGTAAGACATCACCGGCGCGCAGGCTTTGGTTAGGGGATCCGCCTGGGCCGTTTGGATTCAACGACAACAAAGGGTTGGTAATGCTGTTAAGGTCAGTACCTTGCTGAACGACAGCAAGTTCAACCGGCGGCACTCCATCGGCTAAATCGTTGTTATCAGAGCCACCACCGCAAGCAGCAAGAAGACTCGTCAACAGTGCTGTCGCGCCAATTTTGCTATGCTTTTTCCAAGCGGGTATATCAGCATACATATTCTTTTTCTCCGGGTTATTAATAGCGTGAGTTAGAAAATCAGATTAAAGGCGTTGGCTGGCAGGTCAGCAACATCAACAATTGCTGGTGGCGAAACGGTAAGGTCTATGACTACAGTCTCACCCGGGGTTTCACCTCCACACACCAAAAACTCAGTATTCAATAGATGAATAGCAATACGCAGCCCGGTGTCGGGGTTGCTAATGTCAGATGCGGGGCCACGCAAAATAAAGCGCACTAAATGGTCGAGTGCTAAGGCCGCAAGCGCTTCACCATCGGCATCGTTGGCGCGACCATCAACGACTTCACAAAACCCGGGACCACCCGCAACATTCATCATAGGTAACCCGTTCGCCGGGTTAATATAAATACCATCAAAATCCTGGCTGCCTTGACTTGCTGGGGGATTGACGTTGAAGAACGGCGCACCTGTCTCACCGCCATCGGTGTCACGCTCTTCACCGATCAAGCCCAACATAACTACATCAATGCCATCGCCACCGTCGAAGAAATCATTGCCATCACCCGGCGCCCAGAGAAAAACATCATCTCCAGTACCACCAAAGGCACGGTCACGATTAAAGGGATTAAAGTCTTCAGTCCCTCCGATCAGAATGTCGTCGCCACCTTCACCGAACAACACATCAATGCCAAGGGCACCAATCAAAACATCCGAACCTTCAGTACCGCTTAGCGCATCCCCAGCCTGAAGACTTTGATTGCCACCACCAGCCGTACCACGATTGGCAGACAAAAAATCACGCACATTGTCTTCAACCCCAAACAAGGCGTTTTGATCTGTACCTACTTGTACAACTGGCACTTGAGCGGTGACCGCACATGAAATGCTCAACATCGCTGTAATACCGGTGAGCTTCACCCAGCGAACCGGATTATAAGTAAAATTAGATGACATAATCTTATTTCCTGTTTTTCTTAAATTGCGTTGCCCCTGCGCTTCTGTATCAGCATTCGAGGTTGAAATAGAGCGAAACAGCTGCTCTCACATTTATAAGTGTAAGCGTTAGATTGGCGTTTTGTTACCCGACATATGTCGGGTAACAAAACGCCCGTTTAACACTTATACTTCCGTGCAACTTATACCCCATATGCGTGAAAGGCTGAAAACCTGGCAGCACTCATTATTTTTTATTGTGCTGTCACTTTTTTGAAGTTTGCACCGTATATTTATTATTTTTACCGCAATGATCGCTATCACACTGGCTCAGGATGTGCCCATGAAACTGAATTGAACAATGTAAAAACGCTCGTTATAACCACCTTACTAACAGCCTGTGGTGGTGATTGGCACCAACGCCCCACAATTTAGTTCACCCGCCACGGCAAGCTTTGACGAAAATCAAAGTGCCTTTAGTATTGACAGTGCCAGTGGTGCTTTGACCTTAAGCAACGCCGCAGACTTTGAAGCCCCCAGCGATGCCAATGTCGATGGCGTATTTGAAGTGATGCTCAACGTCGATGACGGTAACAGTGCCAGCGACCAACTGGCGCTTACCCTCAGCGTAGAGGATGTGTCTCAACTGACGTTAAGTGTTTCTTATCCCACCCCCAATGCCAACTTAGGCGGGGACGTGGCATTTACCTCGGTCACCGGTTTTATTGAACTCAAGTTTCGGGGTTCACTTTGACGAAAACCAAAACCCACTAACTAACTGTATTAACAGTACATTACGCTTCTGAAAACAACGGGATGGAGGTAATGATAGTGAACATCCCTTATAAAACGATGCTTCAAATTCAGCAGTAAAGGCGAATCGCTGCGGATCCACCTCATTCAACTTTGCGCGGTATTTTCAGAGTAATATTTAATATATTCAATTCGTTACAACCATATTTTCGTCGGTTTTGAACCCCGAAACTTGAGTTATAAATAAGGTTTTTTTATAATAATTTTTTATAAAACATGGCTCTCGATATTTGAGGGATTATCGAGTGTACCCTTAAAAATCGCATCTTTATGATGCGCATTTTTAATGCCTGGGTTTTATTGATTCAGCAAACAGACCCTAGCCAAAATGGCACTAAGTTAAGCGTCAAACCATTCGGAAGCGGGACTTTAGTCCCGCCCATGACGGGGCTAAAGCCCCGTCTCCGGTTTTTCTGTCACTGGAAAAACACCTTAACTTAGCGCCCTTCGAGCCTGACCATCAAGATCCATTAGTTCATCGTATTGCCCGTGACATAAAGTGGCACAGACAACAAAGCCATCAACCCAACATATGTCTGGTATCAATACGCCAATCTAACATTTACACTATCAAACAACTTATACACCATGCGCGTGAAAGACCAGAAACTTGGCCACACTAATCATTTATCGCAATAACACTGGCTCAGGATATACCCATGAAACTGATATTGAACAATATAAAAACCCTCGTTACAACCATTTTACTAATTGAGGTATTACTATGACTGATGCTACAAACGATCAACAACTTCCGCAAGGTTCTATGCAGTTAGCACGCGCAATTAATAAGGCGCGCGATATTATGTACGAGGCACATTGGGTTCTTGAAAGTTTGACGCCTGAACAAGAGAAAGCCGCCGCTGAACAGCAACTTAAGAATCAACTTGCAGCCGCGCTTGACCAAGGGTTTGCCTTACACGATCCTAACCACCCGCAATTTCGTAATCTTGACCAACATAATCAATATGGGCTTTACAACCCGGATAACTGTTATCAGATTGCCAGCATATCAACCCCTGGCACGTATGTAATTCGTGGCAAGCGTGGCACCAGTGCTGACCTACAGATTCAAATTGGCGCGGGTGAACCAGGCTTTGACGTAAACCTAACGAGCCCAATAACAATCAGTCAAATAGCACTTGCTGATTTAACCGTTGATGAACAGGGGCACTTCGAAATCATCATTAGTAAAAGTGAAGAGGGCGACAACTGGCTTAACAATACCGAAGTGAAAGTCATTAATGGGGTAGAAAAAGTACTCCAAGCAAACAGCGTTCTGATTCGAGAAAGCTTTATGGATTGGGACAGTGAACGCAGTGGCACTTGGTACATTGAGCGCCGAAACACGCGAGGCAAGCCTAGCCCGGTGACGACCCCAGCACTGATAGATTACCAATACCAGCGGGCATCGGAATACTTACTTGGCTCTGTACGAGGCTGGATTAAGTTTGTCGAACAGCTCAGAGCCAGGGTCGGCATCAACCGACTAAACCCGCCAAGAAAAACCGAAGACGGTCTTCCGGGCCAATGGAGTTCTGCTGGCCAGTTTCCTATTAATCCAGACAAAGCTATTATTATCACACTGGTAAAATCAACGGCACCATATCAATCTATTCAAATTGGCGATCTATGGTTTAATGCGCTCGATTTTACTCGCCGTCAAACCAGCTTAACAATGGAGCAAGCTCAAGCCGATGACAGCGGCGAGTATAAGTTCGTGATCAGTGTCGAAGACCCCGGGGTCGCTAATTGGTTAGACCCTGCAGGCGCATCAACCTCTTTCGCGTTTCTGCGCTGGCAAAGCCTGCCCGAGGATTGCGAACTTACCGATGTCCCAAAAGTCGAAATTGTTGATTTTGACAAGCTCCGCGATTGCCTTCCAAGCGAGCCTTTTTTCAGCCCCCGACAGCGTAAAAAACAACTTGCTGCCAGACAAGCGGCCTCGCTCAACAATCCTCGCGGTTTCTGATAAAAGTAAAAAAATAAACGGGGCGGTGACCAGGCTGTCGAAAAGCCACTTTTAGGTTGCCTTATATTTCCCCGTGTTTTGGCTATCACCGTCATTGAAAAATGCATGCCGTTTTTTTTCGCACTGTGTAAGGAATATGTTTTTTCTCCAGCCTGCGTCAAATTAACCGGGGGTATAACCACTAATACGGGTTACCCTATGTTATCTTGCTAATACGCTGGTCAGTAAATAATCTCCCGCGCTTTTGGCGATTTTACAAACGCTGATGACTACAACACAACGCATGCCATTATGGCAGACCTAAGCCTTGCCATGCCTGTTTCATATTTTTTTACAGTATTTTTAATGGATAAAAAAGCCACAAACCCGACATATGTCGGGTAGCGAAACACCTGCCTAACACCTACACTGTCGAGAAACTTGCACCCCGTGCGCGTGAAAACCTAGTCGCATTAATCATTTTTTATTGTGCTGTAATTTTTTTGAAGTTCGCACCGTATATTTATTATCTTTTTTACCGTACTGGCTCAGGATTACCCATGAAACTGATATTAAACAATGTAAAAACCCTCGCTATAACCGCTTTACTAACGGGCGTCTTAACCGCCTGCGGTGGTGGCTCAAATGGCGGCGATGATCCTGTCGCCAACAACACCCCACAGTTTAGCTCACCCGCCACCGCAAGTTTTGTCGAAAACCAAAACGGTGAAGTGTACGCTGCCACAGCCGCCGATGCCGATAACGACACGCTTACCTTTAGCATCAGCGGAGGGGGCGACCAGAGTGCTTTCAGTATTGACAGCGCCAGTGGTGCTTTAACCTTAACCAACGCCGCTGACTTTGAAGCGCCCAGCGATGCTAATGCTGATGGCGTATTTGAACTGACGCTCAATGTGGATGATGGCAAGGGTGGTAGTGACCAACTAGCGCTCACCCTCAGCGTAACGAATGATGCATCCGATGACCCCGTCGCCAACAACGCCCCGCAATTTAGCTCACCCGCCAGCGCAAGCGTTGAAGAAAATCAAAGCGCTGAGGTATATACCGCAACAGCCATCGATGCCGATAGCGATACGCTTACCTTTAGCATCAACGGCGGTGCCGACCAGAGTGCCTTTAGTATTGACAGCGTCAGTGGTGTTTTAAGCTTAACCAACGCCGCGGATTTTGAAGCCCCCAGCGATGCCAATACTGATGGCGTCTTTGAAGTCACGCTTAATGTTAATGATGGTAACAGTGCCAACGACCAACTCGCACTTGCCCTTACGGTAGAGGATGTCACTCAACTGGCTATAAACGTGT
>Ga0256839_1003422_pt1 | contig 16367 bp, 11 predicted proteins | sample 354166metaG_FD_185968 | JGI IMG/M metagenome (GOLD analysis project Ga0256839, IMG submission 185968) | Hydrothermal vent microbial communities from Mid Atlantic Ridge, Atlantic Ocean - 354-166 | ecosystem: Environmental > Aquatic > Marine > Hydrothermal vents | place: Atlantic Ocean: Mid... | reverse complement strand
CCCGCTCCCAAGCGCGCCCGATCTCGGGAAACACGATAGGGTACGGGAAACGCCCCACCGCATCGCCAAGGAGAACGCAACGGCCCCCGGCCTCTACCCACCTTCGCAGCGCCTCAATTCCGCCGGGGTCAAAGTCACCGAGGTCCAAAGGAGGCGGCACGACGAGAACATCCAGTGGCTCCAGATGCTCGACCGCCAGATGGTAGACGGACACGACATGTCCTGGGACGAGCTGGCGGAAGAAATCAAACAACCGTTCGGCGTCCCGGGAAAGAGCGTAGAAGCCGATGGCCGGCCTTTGGAACGGCGCCGGGGGCATGCTCGTGCTGAGAAGGCGGCGAAACTCGGATCGGCTGACCGGAACAAACCACCCACTCCGGCACACCACCGGCCCGTCGCTACCGGGGCCTTCCGCCACCACTTCGATCTGGACCGGTTGCTGGAGCAACGGCAAAGTGACGCGTGCTTCGTTCTCCGGCGTTAACCCGATCCCCTCCGCATCCAGTACGTACTCGCCCCCAAACGATCGGGCACGAACGCGACAGCGCAGCACCTCTGCCCGCATCGATCGAACAACCACGCGCAATGGTTCGTCCGCCGGGAAAACCGTGTGTCCGCGGGGCGGATCGAACGTTGTCGAGTCGGGATGGAAGGAAACGTACGCCCCTTTGCACGCCTGATCGGCGGGGAACCGGGTCGGACCCTGTTTGAGCCGGTCGAGCTGCTCTGCGATAGCAGCCGAGTTATAGCTGAAAAGCACGAACCCGTCAGCCCCGAGCTGCCTGGCCGCCTCAACCTGCCGAACAACCTCCTCGGGGGACAACCGCCAGCTCCCAATTCCTGCCACCACTGGTACCCGTCCCCGGACGCGGGCCAACGCGTCCTCGAGCTGCTCGCAAAACCCATCCAGGCTTTTTTCGTAATCCATAAGCACCAGAAAGTCGACCAGGCGCAAGCGGGCCCACTTTGGCCAGTCCTGCTTGACGGTGAACCGATGGATGCCGATGTTGCGCCAGACCGCAGCGGACAATGTCGCAGACGGTCGCACTTCGTCACGAATCTGGCGCAACCGGAAAACGGTTTCCGTGATAACATCTTGCTGCCAACGGAGGTACTTCGCTCCAAGCGGACCAGCCAGCACGTCCCCAGGCCATCGCTTCAGTCGTAGCCCCGTGGCAGACTCGAACAGAGCACGGCTGATCGGACCGTAGTCGAAATCGAAGCTAGGCTCATCGGGGTAGCGGATGTAATCGAGGTGGTAGCCGTCCACGTCGTAGCGCGACAGGACCTCACGAGCGACCTGGACTTCGAGTTCCAAGTTGCGGGGGTCGGCCGGGTTGAGCCAGTTCGCGACGCGCCCGTGGGAGTCGGTGACTAACCGACCGGAGGCGCGGAGTCCTTCCAGGAACCTGCTCCAACCGCCGCCGTAACGGCGAGCATCGCGCACCAGACTGCCCAGGTGGTAGCAGACCTTCCACGCGTGCAGTTCCAGGCCGTAGCGGTGGGCCGCGGCGACAGCTTCCTCAAGCTGGTCGCTTTTGACCCCTCTCGCCCACGCCTCCTGGGGAAGAATATCGGAGGGGTACAGGGACTGTCCCCCTCGGGCAACTCGCAAGAAGATCGCATTGAAGTTGTGTGCGCGCAACGTTCGGGCTATGGCGTCCCAGTTCTGGGGAGAGTAGATGTGGATCCAAACCCCCCGCAGTTCCGGTCGGTGCAGCAAGGGGGTGCCTCGGGAGGGCAACTGCAATAGCGGAGGTGTTACCAGGGGAACGGACGACTCGGATTGCTGCTGCTTCTGTTCGACGAACCGGTACAGAGCGTCGGCGGCCACGAACAGGCTTGCGGCGATGAAGCCAGCCGTGACGAGGGCGACGACGATTGTCCGGAAGCGGCTCATCCAAGCAGCTCCGCACCTTCAACGACATCCCTGTTTCCGGCAGCGCACGCACGCGGTGCCAGTACTGCCCCGTGGGAGAGGGCAGCCCAGAACAAGTCCGACTCACCCGCTACGCCTCGGTGCACGTCTCTCCACCTGGACCACCGTGGAGGCCGTTCTACCACCTGCCGCCGCCAGACTAGCGAACTGCCCAGGAGCCGAACAGGCGTCCTTGCGTCGGTAGCCCGAAGCCGTGTCTGAAACCGTTCTCGGCAACGCAAGCAAGAGCCGATGGGATGTATGGACGGAGCAACGCGCAGGGGGCATGTGAGAGATCGCGCCACGGACGGCTCTTCACTGACGGCACTTGAGCAACTATCGGGGAAGAACTTCCATCGCTGGGGGCGAACCGATCGGTCGATCGAGGCGATCCGCAGAAACACAGAGCGCACAGAGAAACAAGAAGCAAGCTCCGTGTATTTTGTTTCTCTGTGGTTTTGTGGCTGTAGGGGACAAGTGAGCATCGGGGGGTAAACTTCGCATTGACAGTTCGCGAATCCGGGTCCATCGGAAGGCGAAACGAGGCGCTGTGACGCGGTGCATGATCGCCGGATCCCCGCGCTGCCAGAACCGCCTGCAGATGATCAGCTCGGGCTGGCCGCCGAGACCGAAGCCTTTCGGGGCACAGCCTTAACAGACGTGGGGTGGGTTCGGAAGCATACCGTCCAGATCGCACTCGTGACGGGGGTATTTTCGGTTGATCGTCCGCTGCGCCATCGCCTTCGCGCGCGGTCGATGGCAGTACTGCCCGTTCAACGGACCGGCGATCCGATGACGGGACTGCCGTGTTTGGCTCGGGAACACGGGGCCCCCGTGACCAGGCCCCCTTTGGCCTGAGCGTCTTTCAAGGACGCGCTACGTCTGGGCCGAGCCCGCCGTTGGCATACCACCGGGCGGTGCTGGGTTGGACCGCGTTTCGCCCACCGTGCGCTGGCTTGTGCGGCACCAGTTCCGCCGGGGGACTGGGCCCCGGTACCCAGGCTGACTCACCGGGGGCCGGCCAGGCGGCCGGGCGTTCGGGCCGGATGCGCGGAATCTACGAAAGGCGGGTTAGGCTTGACGTATCGGTTGGTCCAAGCCTTTCACACGGAACCGGTTGCACCCACACGAGGTTTACCGGGTACTCACTGCCCGTGGTGGGTACAGCGGCTATGTCGATCACGGAACTGCAGTTTCGCCACGGGATGCTCCTCGGAGGGGGGACAGCAGTGTTCTTGGTCTTTGCCACGATGGTAGCGGGTCTCTTCATGGCAAACCCGGTCGTGCTGCTTCTATTGCCCCCATCGCTGGTGATGGCGGCCCTGGCCATGCTTGAGTTGGTCGGTGCAATCGCGGTCTTCCCACGGGACCCGGAGGCGGTGCGGAGCCAGCTTAGGGCCGGGGCGGGGAACGACCTTGCAACCGAAGTGGCAGGCAGGTAACCGCGTTTATGCGGTACTGTCCCTTGTGCTGGCGGACGGCGGTGCGTTTCTGTTGAGCCTAAGCGTCACGGTGTAGAACCACTTGCTGTTTGTTGTGCTGGGCGTTTGCGGGCTGGGGGGTTGCGGTTGCGGCGTTTCCGGCCAAGGGGTGGGCTGCGGCGCTTGCGCGAAGGGTAGCCGAGCAGTCGGAGCATGGTCGATCCGGGACGACGGACGCGATCGGCGGAACAAGGGGGGGCAACGCAGAGTGGTGCACCGTGAGCGCAGGCTGGCGGATCTAGAGTCGTTTGAAAATGATGGACGCGTTCTGGCCCCCGAAGCCGAAGGAGTTCGACATCACGGCCTTGATGGGGATCTGCCGAGCTTCGTTTGGCACGTAGTCCAGATCGCATTCCGGATCGGGGTGTTCCAGGTTGATGGTCGGCGGAGCGACCTGGTCCCGGACGGTCAAGGCCAGTGCCACCGCCTCCACCGCGCCGCTGGCGCCGATTAGGTGTCCAATCATGGACTTGATTGAGCTCATCGGGATCCGGTAGGCGTCCCGGCCGAACACCCGTTTGACCGCCACGGTTTCCATGACGTCGTTCAGTCGGGTGCTGGTGCCGTGGGCGTTGATATAGCTGATGTCATCGGCGTTGAGTTTGGCTTCGCGGAGAGCGGCCACCATGGAGCGAGCAGCCCCCTTTGCCTCTGGGTCTGGTCGGGTGACGGAGTAGGCATCGAAGGAGGAGCCGTAGCCGACGACCTCGGCGTAGATCTCGGCGCCACGGCGGCGGGCGTGCTCGTATTCCTCGAGAACCAGAGCCCCTCCCCCCTCAGCCAGGACAAAGCCATCTCGTTCGGCGTCGAACGGGCGGGACACTTTTTCGGGGGGCCTTTGGGAAGTGCTCACCGCCCCCAGCACGGTGTAGGCGACGAACAGGAGCGGATCAATTCGGCTATCCGCTCCACCGGCGACGACCGCATCGGCGTAGCCATAGCGGATCAGTCGGAACGCTTCGCCCACGGCCTGGGTGCTTGCTGCGCAGGCCGTGACGATCGTGTTGTTTGGGCCCTCGCAACCGAGGGCAAGGGAGACGTGAGCGGCCACCATGTTGGGCAGGTGGCGGAGGAGCCAGAGTGGTTCCAGCGATTCTTCTTCGATTCGGGCGAACCGCGACACCTGGAACCGGCCGTTTACGGACATAGAGATGGCCGCGGCCAGTTCCTGTATGTTGACAGGGATGATACCGGTGCCCATGACAACCCCGATCCGGTCAGGGGGAACACGGTACCTTCCTTCGAAGATTCCCGATGCGTTTGCGGCCATTTCGGCGGCGGCCAGGCCGAACTGGACGGCGCGGGGCATGATTTTGCGACTTCGCTTCACCCGCTCGGTCAGGAACGGACCGGGATCCCACTGCTTGATTTCCCCCCCGATCTTGACGGTGTGGCCCGACGTATCGAAGCTTTCGATGTAGCCGATCCCCGATCGCCCTTCGACCGTGTTGCGCCAGAAGGTGTCGACATCGGTCCCGTTCGGGGCCACTACCCCGAGCCCAGTGATCACTACGCGTCTGTCCATCGTATCCCTCGGGCTAGAACTCACGCCGGCGCCACCGAAGGGCCCAGGCATGCCTCAGGCGTCCATCCCTGTACCCCCTTTGTGCCGTACTTCCCTGATGGGCCGCGCTGCCGCCGGTAGGCGGCGGTTCTCTGCAAGGGTGATCGGCACTGCGGTGTGACTGTGATCAGCGTGTTTTCTCCTGTTTGCCTATTTTACGCGGCTGGATGCCGCGGTTGCCGTACAGTCGGCACGATCGCTATAGGGCATCGATCCGACGGTGGTGGGATTGAGGGTGTGCGTGACGAGTTCGGCGTTGCCGGAGAGGGTTGGTTGTGCTCAGCTTACGAGGATGTGCTTGACGGCCGGGCCGAAGCTCTGTATGCTATTCCAGTCCGCGGGACGTGCTTCCTTTCGGTAGTTCCGGCGGGCACGAGCGCTGGGGGACTAACGAGTGGGACACTCGGGGAATTGCTGCGGCCTGGTCCAGCGACTGGGGCGCAATGGCGCTCGTGCAGGGAGGGTAGAGACGCCAGGAGCCATGCGCGCAGGATGGGCGTACGCGCCAGTTCCGTACCATCCCCGTGTGCTCACGAAGGTCGGAGTGCGTCAGTAAGGAGCTGCGCACAGTCTCGGCCGTGCACTGCTGTCTGATGGTGCGTCTGTTCGCAGACGTAGACGCTCGCAGCACGCGGCGTCGTGCATCCTGGCGGATCGGAGCGTGTTATGCGTTGTCCGCATTGCTTCAACAGTACGTTGAAGTTCGTCCTGAAAACGGAACTCGTCTTTGACACCGACTCGAGCGGCTCGCCGGTAGGGAGCCACGACGTCTCGGTATCCACCTCCGATGCTCATCTGTTATGCCCAAGTTGCGGAACGAAGTTGCCCGTTGTGGGTTGGGACGAAGAAGGCAAGGTGGTTTTAGCGGAAGGAGGCGTTTTTGCGGTAGCCCCCTCGACTGGGACGCGTGCTACGCACCGCCCCATGAACCGCGGGCAAGACCTCGATGAGCGATTGCCGTAGGCAGAGGTATTGAGGTAGTGCGGTGACCGACAGCGAGGGCCATGCTGTGACCACCGGCGCCGCTCCCGGAGTCTTCGACCAGCTCCGGCTCGATGGGCTGACGGCCCTCGTGACCGGAGGGAATCGGGGGCTGGGGCGAGCGATGGCGCTGGCGCTTGCGTCTGCGGGCGCAGCGGTTGCGATTACGGGACGCGACCAGGCCCGGCTGGAGCAAGCCGCGGCGGAGATCGGTGACGTCACCGGAACAAAGCCGCGTGCGTTCGTTGTTGACCTGCTCGACTCTACTGCGCGGCAAGTGTTCCTCGACCAAATCGGGCACGAATGCGGCCGAATCGACATTCTTGTCAACAATGCCGGTATCGGACTGCGCCGCCCGGCACTTCAGATGACCGATGAGGAATGGCAACGGGTGATCGAGCTCGACCTGACGGTACCGTTCCTGCTGGCGCGTGCGTTTGCACCCGCCATGATCGAGAACCGTTTCGGGCGGATCATCAACGTCTCATCGGCGCTCGGTCTGATCGCTTTCCCGGGCCGCGCCGCCTACTGCGCCGCCAAAGGTGGCCTGATCATGCTCACACGTGCCCTGGCACTGGAGTGGGCAGAATTGGGGGTCACGGTGAACGCGATCTGCCCTGGTCCATTCGAAACGGAGAACAACCAGGTGATCCAGCAAGATCCCGTGGCCTATCGGCACTACCTGTCCCTGATCCCTGTGCGGCGGTGGGCAAAGCCGGAGGAGATTGGCCCCCTGGTCGTCTACTTGGCCAGCCGTGCGTCCTCATTCGTCACCGGTGCGGCATACGTGATTGACGGCGGCTGGACCGCCCAATGAACCGAGCCGAAACCTGGGCCAGGGTGGTCAGAGCTCTGAGGAACGTCACCCTGTGCAACGGGCGGGCGTCTGGTGCTGCGATCCGCAGTCGTGCTGGAAGCGATCGTAGAGGGAGCGCAGGCGAGCCCGAGGCTTGCGCAAGCTCCTCCTCGCTCGGCGTGTTTCGCGCCGCCCCCACACCGAGGCGCAGGACGAACTTCTTGAGTGCGCCCAGGGTGGTCCATTATCCTATGAAACTGGAGTAAGAACGGAACTGGCGAACGGAGCGGGCGGTTGAGTTCGTCGGACCGGGAGATGACCGCGAAGCAAGGCTAGTTCAGGAGGTCGAATGGGCGCCAATTCGACACCGTCGACAGTGAAGCGTTGTTTTCTCTGCGCCGGGCTTATCCTGCTTGCGGTAACGACGGTACCTTCGCCGCAGAGCTTCGCCGGCGAACGGTACCTCGAATTTCTCCGTGCCCTGCGCAATCGCGGCTACTCAGATATGGCCGTGTACTACGCTCGGCAGCTCCGTGCGCGCAGGGCTGAGCTCCCTTCCGACGTTGCGGCCAAGCTTGACCTCGAGTACGCGGACGTTCTGGTCGATGCCGCTCGCGTAGCGCCGCAGGACGAAGCGAACCAATTGCTTGACGAAGCGGCACAGATCCTTAGCGAGTATGCCCGAGAGCACGAGGGAACGCTCGATGCTCTAGATGCCGCTCTTCGGCTCGCGACGCTGGAAATGGAGCGGGGCAACACGGCAGTTGCGCGGGCGAAGGCAACGGGCAACCAGCAATTGCTGGCGACCGCGCGTCGCCATTTCGCCGCGGCTCGCCAGACGCTGGAGCAGCTCGTCGAGCAGGCGAGGGCGCTCGAGCGGAGGGCGCGGGAGCAGAAGACACGCCGCTCCGAACAGGCGGACCAGGCGCGCGCGCTGCAACACCTCGCTCGGCTCAACCACGCGCTCACCTACTACTACGAGGCCCTCACGTACGATGAGCGCCAGCAACAGCGCACCAGGTTGCTGCTCCGCGCCGCACAGCTCTTTGATGCTCTCTACCAGGAAAACCGGCTCACCCTCACCGTCGCTACCCTCTATGCGCACCTCTGGCATGGACGTTGCTATCAGGAAATGGGTCAGTTCCGTGACGCGATCGACATCTACGACGAGGTACTGGTGGCGGAACCGCCGGTGGCGGAGAACCTGTCGCCTGCCGAAGCGGAGCTGTTCACCAAAGCGTACCTCTTTCGATTGGAGTGCATGGAAAAGCTGGGCCAGATCCGGGAGATCGTCGAGCATGAGGTCTACGGGGTCGAACAGTGGCTGCGCTCACATCGTGCGCTCCGCAACACGTCCGGCTATGCCCAGGTCCAGCTCATAGCCGCGAAAGTCTACATGACGCTGGCCCGCAACGAACGGCAGGAAAACCGGAAGCGACGGCTACTGCAGACCGCTCTCGAGCTGCTGCGCGAAGCGAGTACGATTGCAGGCCCTCACCAGGCGGAAGCCGTGCAGCTCACTCGAAGTCTCGAACTGGAACTGCGCGGCGGTACTACTGAGCCAAGGACGTGGGATGAAGCGATTGCCCTGGGCAATATCGCGCTCAACACCAAGGATTGGTCGGGGGCGATCGCGTATTACGAAAAGGCGTTCCAGCTTCCCCAAAGGGGGATTAGCCCGCAGGAAAAAGCGACCATCCGCTATCGCCTGGCCTACGCGTACTACCAGAAAGGTGATCCGGTGACAGCTTCGCGACTGGCGCAGCAGATTCTGCGCGACTCCCCCCAAAGCCCGGTGGCCGTGGACGCGGCAACGCTGGCTCTCTACGGGCAATACGCTCAGTTGCGCGCCGCACGAGCCCCGGCGGAGCGTGATGCCCAGTTTCGCACGCTCGAAAACCTTGCCCAACAGGTACTCGCTCTCTGGCCGGACGAGCCCGTGGCCGATCTCGCCCGCTACCTGCTGGGTCTGGCGTACTGGCAGCGAGGCGAGCCCGAGACAGCGGCGCAATACCTTGGCGCCGTCCGTCCTGAGTTCCCCGACTACCCCAGAAGCCTCCTGTACGCTGCTCAGGCGCTTTGGACCGCTGAAGCACGCCAAGCCTCCGGTGGCAGAACCGCCGGCGGCCGCTTGCAGTCGATCCTTGAGCTAGCCCAGAAGGCGGTGAAGGCGGCCGGTGACAACGTCCAGATCGCCGCAGAAGGACTTCTCCTGCAAGCGCAGCTTTATCTGCAAATGCAGCAGCCCGATCGAGCCAAGCCGCTTGCGGTCGAAGCTATTCGCCGCTTGCAGGGGGTGATGAGCCCCCAGGCCAGCACGCTTCGCGTCCGGGCCTACACACTCGCGCTCCAGCTCGCCTCCGCAACGAACGATAACCAGTTGCTCGGGCAACTGGTGGAGGAGATCGCGACGGCCGTCGAGTCCGGGTCCCAAACGGTGGGCACCGACGTGCTCGCCTTCGTGGTCGGGCAGCTTACCCGCCAGTACTCCCAGGCGAAAACCCAGGTCGAGAAGGACCAAATCGCCCGGACTCTGGAAACGTTGCTCGGCCTCCTTAACCCTCAGGAACGAACCGATCCGCGCTGGCTGCGCTACCTTGCCGAGGCGCACTATGTGCTTGCCCTGCACAACGACAGCTCCGAAGAGTACCGGATGGCGGCTACGTTTTTCGAGCGTCTGCTCAAGAGTACCCAGGACCGGACGTCGCAGGCGTTTTACCGGTTGCGCATCGCAGCCTGCTATCGAGCGACACGGAACTACGAGGCTGCGCACCAACAGCTTCAAGCACTGCTCGCTGCCTACGGTGGCCGCGACAAGGCACCGGTTAGCGTGCAAATGGAGCTAGCGCGCACGCTGTACAAGTGGGCACAAGAGGACCCTGCTAAAATGCAAGATGCTGCAGCGGCCTGGAATCGTGTGTCAAACCTTCTGGCGCGCCGCCGGCCCCGACCACGGGAATACTACGAGGCACAGTACTTTCTGGCGAAATCGCTCGCCGCGCTCGGGCAGCGTCAGGAGGCACGTGCGCTTGTCGAACGCATCCTGCGACTCAGTCCCACGGCTGGGGGTGGCGACCTGAAGCGGAAGTTCGAGGAACTGCGTGCGGAACTGGAGGACACCGGTTGAGAAGGTTCTTGCCGTTTCGCGTGCTCAGCACGAACCCGACTCGGGCGCTAACGCAGTCCAGTGGGCTAATGACAGCTAGATGGGAGGACAAAAAGGGTGTTAAGCTCGCGGCTATCATGCTTTGTCCGTCTGTTCGCAATAATCTCACTGGTTTTCTTCGCCGCCGACGTCCCCATTGCGTCGGGACAAGAGCAGAAAGCTGAGCAACAACCCGTCACCCCTCAAGAAAGCGCCCTGGAGTGGATCTACAAGGCAGAAGGTGGCTTCTTCTGGCCCCAGCTTGCCATTTCCATCGCCCTCGTGGCCCTGGTCGTCACCAACGGGTTGGCCCTTTTGAAGTCCCGATTCGTGCCCGAACGACTTGTCCTCGACTTCGAGCAACTCGTGAAAGAACGAAAGTACTCCGACGCGTTCGAGCTCATCCGAGGAGACCAGTCCTTCATCGCACGTGTGGTTACCGCCGGGCTCATGCGGCTGACGGACGGGTACCAGGAGGCGATCGAAGCGATGCAAGAGGTAGCCGAAGAGGAAACGATGAAGCACGAGCACCGGCTCAGCTACCTGGCTATGCTCGGCAACATTGCGACCATGGTTGGCCTACTGGGAACCGTCTGGGGGATGGTGAGCAGCTTCCGGGTCATCGCCGTCAGCGACGTCACCCCACCGCCCAGCCTCCTGGCCCAAGGTGTTTCCCAGGCGCTGGTCACAACGATTGGCGGCCTGCTGCAGGCAATCCCCGCCGTGTTCTTCTTCACGATCTATAAGAACCTGCTGTCCCGTCGGGTTCTCGAGGTCGGCATCCTGAGCGAACGTATGATCCAACGGTTCAAAGGGGTCGTGACCCAACGCAAGTCGAGTTCTGCTGGCACACCGTCGTCGACAGCAAAGCCGTCCGCGTCAGAAGCTAAGGCCTAAGTTGCGGGGGCAGACGCAGATGCGATTCCGATCGGGGCACATTGCCGTCTGCGAAACGGAAATGACCCCCATGATCGACATGGCATTCCAGCTCATCAGTTTCTTCATGTTCGTGATGAACTTCAGTACCGAGCTGGTGCAGGAAGAGGTCGAACTGCCGGTGAGCCAGCTTGCCAGCCCGGTACTCACCAGCAAGGAAGAACCCATCGTGCTTAACCTCGACGCCGACGGCACTGTTTTCTTGCCTGGGCAGACGATCAACATCGCTGACCCCAACGGTCTGGCCAGGTTGAATTCCTACCTCCATCAGGAAGCCGCCCTGGCGCGACTACGGCTCAAGGCACGCGGGCTGCCTCCCGATACGCCGCTGCCATCCACGGTGATTGTCCGAGCGGACCGCGCCACACCGTTCGAGCTGGTGCGGATCCTGCTGCGAGCGTGCCGCGAGGCGGGTTTTTCGAACTATTCCCTCCGTGCGCAAACTCAGCCTCAAAACCAGCAGGGCGGATAGAGCAACAGCCAGAGACGACCAACCATGCGGGTCCGACAGCACGCCGCCGACGAAACGAAAGTCGAACTCCAGATGACGCCGATGATCGACGTCGTCTTCCAATTGCTGATCTTCTTCTTGTTCACGTTCAAGATCCGCCCGATCGAAGGCGAGATCGCGGTCAGCCTACCGCCCGTGGAAGCCGGTGCCGCGCGTCAAGAAGAGGAGATCACGCCGGCCGAACGTGTACACGTTCGGCTCGAAGCGGGAGTGGGCGGCCAATTGGCAAACATCGTGGTCGAAGACCAAGCCATCGGTACCGATCTGGACGCCCTGCGTCAGCTTCTGACAGCGGCGTTTCCCGGTGGCCCCGGAGAGGACGCGGAAGTCGAAGTGGACGCCGACGATCAGTTGCTGTACGGCCACGTGATCCGTGTAGCAGGCGTCATTCTCCAAAGCGGTGTGAAAAAGATCCTCTTCACCGACCGCCCAACAAGGCGATAGCGTCTGCCCAGACGATCACGACGCGCCCTTCACAAGTGACGTCTCCGACGCGCGCCGCGCCCGCTCACCGCCGGAGCCTTAGCTCCCTTTCGTGCACCCCCGCACCTGTCCGTGGTACACGAAGCCTGCACGTGAGCAACGCGGTGCGGAGAAAGTCCGCCCACCTTCCTTTCGTGGACGGTTGCCGCGGCGCCGCGAACACCTACTCTTCCTGCCCTGTCTGAGTCGGTTCGTGCGCTGCTTCTTCATCGGCGAGCCGCAGGTCCAGCGCGTCGACACTCTCACCGGTTCCGAGCGGTCGCGATGGGCGACCGGCCAGCCAGAGGACAAACACAAGACCAAACAAAATCAAAGCTGCGACAACCGCTCCGACCCAGATAGCCCCCCCCTCACCCGAAACACGGGGCAATTCTGCGCGGCGCAGCTCCGGCGCAATCACGATGGGTGAGCTCAGCAGGTGTCGGCCCGCCGTTTCGTGCTTCCACCAGCCCAGAAACACCCCGACAACCTCACACGGAATGTTCATTCGCTCCGCTACCGGAATGCCCCGCGGCGGTCGCGCCGAGATCACGCAGTACGGCAACCGTCCCCCGTCCTTCGTAAACACCCAGCATTCGTAGTACTTCTCCACCCCGTAGTCGGGTCGAGCAGGTACGGGAACCTCTCGAACCCGTCGCACACGCCCACGGAAACGTAACACCTGACCACGAAACTCATTGACCCATTCGTATAGGTCCCGATAGCGGAAATCGCTTCGCGCATAAGGCAACAAATCCTCAACGCCCCGTGAAGCACACAGCCGCAGCAAGTACCGAAAGGGCTCTTCGGCAATCTCTGTCGAATGATCGACATGCCTCTCGAGAACCGACAGCTCGACGGTGAACTCGCCGGCACTTTCCGCCAACGGCAGTCGCGGGGGCACAGCCTGAGCTTGACCTGCTCCCTCCTCGCTCCTGAGCTTCATCGCCTCCCGCCGCAAACCGTACATCATTGCCACCGCAACGAGCAAAAGCGTTACATAGGGCAGAACGGCAGCCCATGGCGATCCCCCCGGAACGGGACGCTTCCACCACCCATCCTGCCGTCGGTTCCGCTCTCGGAGAAGACGCATATCGCCCCCAAGAACACACACTCGCCGTCAGTCCCGCTGACCGGTGCCTACAGGCCCCCCCTTCCGGTCGCGAACAACCTCGCCGGCTGGCCATCCTGCACCAAACGCAACAGCAGCCAGGCGGAATTCGACCGGCTCGCCCGCCCCATTCGTATCCCCCTTCACGACAAGCCGACGCTACCGCGCCTCTACACCGGCACCTTCACCCCCTAGGAAGCCACGGCTACTCCTTTTCGTTCTCGCTGCCACCTTTGTCCGCCTTCGTGTCGCCCTCGTCGTCCGACTTGTCGCTCTCCGGCATCGTTGCCTGCTCTGCCTCCCGCTCCGTGACCGTGTACAGGGGCAGATAGCGGTAGTACACCTCCAGCGTTAGCAGGCCAACGGTGGTCACGAAGTGGCGGCCCCCGTGCTTTCCGAACCGATCATTCGAGGGATCCCAGCTCCCAAAGGCACACGTCTTGCGATCTCGTATCTGGGTTTCCACCCAAATCCGTCTCATCAGCCGGTTCCACCGGTCCCATTCCGGCCCCTGGAAGTTGTGCACTACCTGAGTGGCGTAATACCAGTAGTAGGAGTCACGGGTTCGGGAGTTGGGATTGGGGAGATGCTTCATCAGGTAGTCGATCCCTTCGACGATCGCCGGATCTTCCCTGGGCGCGCCCAGGTACTGAAGGCACAGTAAGCCGACGGCTGTCATCGATGGAGAGGGCCGTCCGCCAGGCTGGTAAGCGAACAGGCCGCCGCGGGAACTGGCCGCTGCCGCTTTCAGGTACCTGCGAATGCCCGTCATTGTTGCGGGGGGCACGCGGAGCCCGCCCATCTGGCCGCTCTTAATTCCCATCACCTGCCATCCGGTCACCGACGTGTCGGCATCTTGAGAGGTCGGGGCGTAGCGCCACCCCCCTGTCTGGTTCTGGACGGAAGCGAGAAAATTGATCGCCTTCTGACCCGCTGCACCGAGCCGCGGATCGCGCGTCAGAGCATAGGCTTCGCAAATCGCAATCGTAGCCAGGCCATGGGTGTACATCGGCTGCTGGTGGCCCTTAACGGCAAACAGACCGTTCCGCTGCTGGTGTTGCAGCATCCAGTTCAGAGCGCGCCCGACCACCTGACGATACGGCCCACTGCGATGCGTGTAATTGGCCGCCAAAAAAGGTAGCACTCCCAGCGCCGTGGCAGCCATGTCTGAGCGAACCGTTCCTGCTCCACCGCAAGTCTTTCCCCCACATCGAGGCCGATGGTCCAGACTCCAGTGGCCGTCGGGGAACTGGTGCTTCACAAGCCACTCCAGTCCGGCGTGAACGGCCAGCTCGGTCATTTTCGTGCCGCCCTGACTGCCCAGCATGGCCCGACGCATGCCCGAACCGCGAGCAGCGAACGTCGAGCCCGGCCCGCGTGCAGCCATACCACTTGGGTTCGGCCCTTCCAGCATGCTGGCCACGTTATCGAGGGGGGGCAAATCGACGGGCGATAACGGAGCTGGAGGCGCGACTTCGGGAGCGGTGGGGGCAACGGCAGACATGGCCGGAACGTCCGGCTCTTCCACCTCGGGCATTTCCGGAGGCTCTAGCGGAAGCGGCTCAAGAGGGATTTCTTCAATGGGAATCTCCTCAGGAATCTCCGTAAGCGCGCTCTCTAACGAAGCCTCCGCCTGCGGTTGCTTCGTGGGCACCGTCAAGAGCATCATGACGACCAGGAAGACCGTGTGCACCACCAGGCTGACCAACCACCCGGGGATCACCTGGTCCTCCCACCAATCCCGGACTCGCTCTACGGCCTCACGAACGAGCTGCATTCAAACCCTCACCGTGCGCCCAGCTCTGCCCAACAACCGATCGTTCACCACGATTCTACGCGATTCTGCAGCCGGTAGGAGAGAGCGGATTTGCCTCAAGCAGGCGATGCCCCTTCTGCACGTGACATTCCGTAACACGCGAACTAGCCTCCGTACCATTCCCCATACTGCCTGCCATCGACTCCCCATACTGCCTGCCATCGACGGCAACCGCGCCCGGCAATGTGCAAGCGGCGTATTCAAGCTGCGGCCTACGCCTCGCAGCCGCTCCGCAGCACAGCCTACGACCTGTGCGTCCCCAGCCAGATGGCGATCACCGCTCGTGCCCGCACCAGATCGGACGCACGCTTAGATGGCATCGCCAGTGGGAATCGTCAGTATCGGGAAAATCACTCCGATAATGGCAGCCGCGGCTCTCCTCCCGAACCAGTGCAGAACGGGCAATCAGGCCCCCGATCGTGAGTATGTTCTGTAGCTCCCATCCCGCAGGGCCCTGGAACTCGACGTCAAAAACAAACCGCGTCCAGAACTCCAACTGGCCAATGGCCTGCCTCAGCTCCGGCCCACGTCGCTCGATCCCAACGCTTCTGGTCATGAGCGACTGGACCGAGTTGGTCAGATCTCGGACGTCGTAGCTGGCGTCGGCCACCTTGTAGTGACCACTCTCGATCCGCTCCACCGTCAGGATCTCCTGTGTGCGTCGGACAGCGCGAGCCGCGTCGGCCCCCGCCCGAGCCCCAAATACCAGCCCCTCTAGCAAGCTGTTGCTGGCCAAGCGATTCGCGCCATGCAGCCCGCTCGAGGTCACCTCACCGCATGCCCACAACCCCTCCAGATCTGTTCGGCTGTCGGCGTCAATCTTCACCCCGCCAATCGTGTAATGGGCCGCCGGCCGAACGGGGATCAAATCCCGCGTCGGATCCAGGCCGAACTCCGCACAGATCGAACACAACCCCGGGAAACGATTGCGCACAAATGAAGCGTCCAGGTGGCGCAGATCGAGATACACGCAGGGGTGCTGGGTCTTTTCCATCTGCCGTGTGATCGCACGGGAAACGTCGTCCCGAGAGGCCAGCTCGGCATTGGGATGATATTCAGACATGAATCGGTACCCATTCACGTCACGCAGGTACGCACCTTCCCCCCGAACAGCCTCGGTGATCAAGTGCCGCGCCGAACCGGCGATGTAGAGTGCCGTGGGATGGAACTGGACGAACTCCAGGTCGCGAAGCGTACAGCCGGCTCGGAACGCCATGGCAAACCCGTCGCCGGTCGCTACCTTCGGATTGGTCGTCTCACGATACAGCCGGCCCGCCCCACCGGTGGCCAGAATCGTCGCTTTCGCCCAAACGGCGGCGAACCCGCGCCGCTCATCCCAAATCAGTGCCCCCCGACATACACCATCGACGGTGAGCAGATCCAGGGTGAAACAATGCTCATGAACCCGCACGTTCGGTCGCTCCCGCAACCGGGCGATCACCGCACGCATCACCTCCTTGCCCGTCGCATCACCAAGAGCGTGCACGACCCGCGGCCACGTGTGCCCCCCTTCCCTGGTCAATGCAAGCCGGTCACCTACCCGGTCGAACCTCGTCCCCCACGCCACAAGCTCCTGCACACGCGCCGGCCCTTCCCGGACCACCATCTCCACAATTTCCTGCTCGCACAGGCCCTTGCCGGCGACC
>Ga0256839_1003421_pt1 | contig 16372 bp, 18 predicted proteins | sample 354166metaG_FD_185968 | JGI IMG/M metagenome (GOLD analysis project Ga0256839, IMG submission 185968) | Hydrothermal vent microbial communities from Mid Atlantic Ridge, Atlantic Ocean - 354-166 | ecosystem: Environmental > Aquatic > Marine > Hydrothermal vents | place: Atlantic Ocean: Mid... | reverse complement strand
CAGAATGACTTCTTTTGGCAACAAGCATAGATGCAGAAGAATTCGCATCGATTTCGTAACCAGTTTTTGGTGTGTATTCCGCTGAATTTTCCGATTCGGTTTTTTCAGAAGCAGCGGTGTTTGCTGCATTCAAGATATTAAAAGGCGTTGTGAAAGCGAGAAGACTTGCTGTGAGCACTATTATCTTAAAAAAATTATGGTTTTTCATGGATTAGAGATAAATTGTCAGTTATGATTCAGTTGTCTAGGTAATTCCAATGTCAGGCAAGGAATTACAACACCTAGAACGAATTGTATGATATATATTAGTAAAAGTTAATAAACAAATAATGGTATACGTTAATTTAAATATGAATTAAGAGCTTAAAGCTTTAAAGTCTTGAAAAGCCTTCTCCAGAGGGAGAAGGTCGGTTGAGGGGGAAACAAAAAGATCTCCACCCTATGAATGAAATAAAAATGAATTGGCTCTTAATTCACATTTTATTCGCAATGGACATTTAGTTGTTTTGTTGCTTTTCGATTTCGAAGAGAATTGGGCCAATTGACCGCTGATTTCTCAAAGAAATAGTTTGAGTTAAACATACCCACGAAGAGGAGGGATGTTATGTCCACGCCAGAATCTCGATATGACTTTACATCCATTTTGCTACATTGGCTTGTTGCATTTTTTATTTTTGCACAATTTATAATTGTCTGGCACATTTATGACCTTCCGCAAGATTCCACAGAGTGGCGCTTCTATTTCAATCTACATTTGTTTATCGGCTTAATTGTTTTCTTATTGGTTGTGATATGGATTGGTTGGCGCTTAACCCATAAACCACCGGCTTACCCAGAAAGTTTGTCAAAAGGTGAGCAATTTCTTGCGCGCATTGTATATTTTTTCTTATATTTCTGTTTATTGCTATTACCTGTTACAGGTTTTCTCAAATTAGCGTATGGGCCTCCTGTTTCGTTTCTTGGGAAGACCTTATACCTTTGGGTTGAGCAGAATAACGAATTATATGATTTGTTTAATTTACTGCATAAGGCTTTATTTTTTATTTTATTTAGTTTGCTTGTAGTACATTTAGTTGGTCTAGTTTTACAATTATTTAGACACAATGGCGTTTTCAGCCGGATGTTTTTGTCATTACGCTCCAAAACAACCGAATTGATGCTGCCGGGGTTTACTGGCCCATCACCAAAATATAAACATACCTCATTAAATTTTCTGGTGTTTGGCACCTTGGCGCTTCTTGCACAATTACTGATAGCAATCGTTACAATTTTGTTGCTGGTATTTGCAACCTCGGGGAATCAACCCGGGCCGGGGGGACTTAGCGGTAATGAAGCAAGTATCTTTTGGGCTCAATGTGGGATTATTTCGCTGTTTGTAACCATTATTTTCTTTTACTATACAACACGTTATGCCAAGAAAATAAAACTGAAACAGGATGTGGAGTTGCACGCCCATAAAAAAAGAACATTGTATTTGGTGGGCTTTGGTTTGCTCTGCGGTCTTATCGGAATAGTCATTTCTATTCTTGGTGTTGGAGCAAGCGTTGAGCTGTTAATTGCCAAAACCATTTCGCAACCCCCTGGTATTGCTATTACTGACCCAAGCAAAATAGTCAGAGCTTTGGACGTTTTTGTTCTGGTCATAAATTTTGCAATTGTTATTGCACATTTTATCGGAATCGTTGTTTCATTGTGGCTGTTAAATCGTGTTGACCGAAATTTTTAAGTGAGACGGCTGTATGGCTAGGGATGGGGTGTAGCAGCTAGGTAGTGGAGAAACTGGTGGGGTGCTCTGCGCAACAAAAAAAGATCGAAAAAAGGAGCTTTTCCTATTGCTGCTGCAGTCGAGTTATCCTATCTCAGATAGTCTCTATATCATTTTGAACCCAATGTTGGATTTTCTCATTCCCACGCTTTCGTGTGGGAATGATTTGTCAAAAGAGAATTTTGAAAGATATAAGGTTGTTTTGCTATTCTGAATCAGAAATCAGTATAAGCCCTTCGGTTTCTCTGGTTTTCTTTCTATTTTAAAACAGGGCGGGCATTTATTGGTTGTACAGGTCTGTTATTGGGATGCTCCAATAAAGACTCAAACTGTTTTATTTGTTGTTTAGAAACTGAAAGGGGTTGCTTCATCACTAACCATGTTACTCCTTCGGTACATGGTGGTGTTGTTAAAGAGCCATTATATCGATAGTAGTCCTGGTGACTGGGTAAGATATCATCGGCAGAAATCGTCGGTTGTAATTTATTTTTTTCTCCTGCTTTTTCTGGCATAGATTCCCAAATTGATTTTATTGTCGGGTTTTCCTCACCTTCCTCAAACAGGACTGCAACGACAGCAAGGTTGCCGTCTTTATCAGCATGAACCAGGTGCGCCTCCAGAGGATAAGCCTGGCCATTAACATGATTTTCACTGGGAGCGTGAAAATGAAATTGCTTTAATTCAAATATTTGGCCGCGAACAGATAAGTTGCTTCCTGAAAGATAATTAACCTGAACAGTATGACCATTATTAATGACTTCGTTGCCGCCCAGTTTGTAAGCTAGGCCAAGGGGCGGTAACTCTGCTTCGATAAGATCAGCTAAATCAATAGGTGATTGATTTACGCCTTTTTCACAGGCGGTATAATCAGAATTCATGGAGCCCCAGTATTTTGGGCCATGATCTCCTTTATAGCTCCAATGGGTATGGTGTTTATTGGTATAAGCACAGCCCGAAGTAAATAGCGTTAAAGCAAGTAGTCCAAACTTGATTTTGGACTGATAAAAAGATGGTTTTTTAGAAAACGAGACTTTAGTAGAGAAAGGTTTCTTCATTTTTTTTCCTTCATTAAAATTAACCAATAGGTAATCCCCAATGCAAAGACAACTGTTGCTGTCGCAAAAATATACATGGGCGTTAGTTCTTTAAAATCAAAAATTATTACCTTTCGTGAAATGGCCATGAGTGCTGTGGCAACCACTAGTTTTACAGGTAATACATCGTTTCTGATATAAATGGTGATATTGATAAAAATCTCAATGGCGATTAGAACAGCTAAAAAAGCTCCGAAAGTTGCCAGAATATCCGAAATACTCAGCAAAAAAACGGGGGGTTGCATTAACCTTTGGTAAAGGACGTAAAGAACATCACCGATACCCCAAATGATTACCAAAGTCATTAGCATTGCAAGAAATTTTACCGCGATTTTAATGGTTTTATGCAGGAACTCAATCAGCGGGTCTTTATGTGTGCTGGGGAGTTCTTCCATGGGATTGCTATTTGTTATGTCCTCATTATCCACAATAATATTTTTATTTAGAGTTAGTGGGAGCCAAGCATAAGAATTATTAACTGAGATTTTGATTGTTTAACTCTTTTAATCGAGTTTCGATAATTTTTTTATGATCATTCAGATTCAAAACTTCGCTGGTAATCGTTTCAATGCCAAGAATGACCAAGTTGGCATAGTCTTTATGCATAATTTGCTTTACCTTCTCTTGCTCCTGTAATAGATTTTCTTTTCCTTTTTTAATTATCAAATCCACATCATACTGCGCTTGCTGATGTGCTTTGGCAATAATTTCATTGGCTTCATGGCTAGCAGTTTCAATGATTTTCTGTGCTTTTAATTTGGCATCAGCAATTTTTAGCGACGATTCGTGTTCGACTTTTTTTAGCTGCTGTTTTATTTTTTCTTCATTTTGAAGATTTTGTTCAATTTTTATCTTTCGCTCATCCAGTAATTTTAATAGTGGCTTGTATAGCAGTTTTTTTAAGATTAGGAAAAGAATCAGAAAATTTACAATTTGTGCTGTAAGCAGAATGGGTTTTACCCCAAAATTGGAAAAAATCTGTTCCATAAGTTTGTTTGTAGCTAATTAATTAGTGAAAGCCAGAATTAAGGCATATATAGCTATAGCTTCGGCAAAGGCCATTGCTAGTAACATGTTGGGGAGAATTTTATCCTGTGCCTCGGGGTTACGGCCAATCGCCTCCATCGCTTTCATTCCTATTACGCCAATTGCTATTGCTGGTCCCAAAAAACCGCCGGCAATAGCTAGAGAGATGTTTTCCATAAAATTGTCCTCATTTTGTTTGGTTAGAATTTTTTTAATGAATCTGTTTACTGCTGAGTATTCTCATAAAAACCAGGGTAAGCATCATGAAAACCGCTGTCTGAATAAATGCCACCATAATTTCCATTATATAAAAAGGTAACGGTAATACGAATGGATAAAATGATTTTGCGGTTTTTAACATGACTTTTCCTGCCTGAATATTGCCATAAAGACGAAAAGACAGGGAAATAATTTTGGTAAATTCAGACACCAGTTCCAGCATCCCTACAAATAAGGCGATGCCAAACATTTTGGTAGAAAACCATTTTTGTAAATAGGCTTTGATTCCCAAAAATCGAATCGCGAAAAAATGGGTGATAAAAAGAGATATAAATGCGAGCGCTAATGTTGAATTCAAATCTGCATTTATGGAATGAAAAAAAGGTATAAAGGTTTTTGTTCCGTCGATTATTTTGTAGATTCCAATGGATGAGAATCCCGGCAATAAACCTGATAAATTTGCAGTCAGGATAAACAAAACGAAAGTCATTAGCCAAGGAAAAAAAACGGGTGCTTTTGAGCCGGCAATTTGTTCTGTAAGCTTAAAAATATATTCAATAATAATTTCCATAAATGCCTGAAGTTTGCCAGGAACCATTGACAATTTTTTTGAAATAGAAAAAGCAATGATGGATAAAAAAACAGTAATTAATAGTGAAGTAAATAAAGTATTTGTGACCGGGAAAAAGCCAATATGTCCAATAATTTCAGGCGCTGACAGAAAATATTCAGCTTTTGATTCTGTGGTATCAACGAGTCCTGATTCGGTTTGCATTTTTGGTAAAAGTAAGCGGAATAGTGTTTATCAGTCGCATAGTTTATGTCTTGAACCTTTCAAAAACCTTACAAATTTCTTTTTACAACTTGTGAGAGTATTATTTTTGAAGCAGGGTAATGATTATTATTTGGAGTTCAGAAATAAAATAATTGTGTTTATACTTCACCCGGTTACAACTATGGGATTTTTAACGACTGAGTTTTTGCTGATAGCTACGTTACTAAAACAGTTGCGTAGCTTGCTATGCGCCTGTTTTAGTGCTTTGCTCTCGGCATAAATCAATGCGCTATAAATTCCGCATTCGTAACCGCGCGAAGTATATCAATACAGCATAGTGCCTGTAATAGCAAGAATAATGGTGGAAAAGTTGCTGTGCGTTTGTATTTAGGAACGTGCAAGCAATTTGTTCAAGTTATTTTATGTGTGTTTCGTTAGCTTAGCAAATTGTAGTTCTACTCGGAATCCGCCAAGAGAGGATTGCCCGGCCAATAATTTGGTTTGGTGCAAGTTTGCAATTTCCTTGACGATGGAGAGCCCTAATCCACACCCGGTCCCATCACTACCTGGAATTCGATAAAACCGTTCAAAAATTTTGTCATATTCGCTGGCAATAACCCCAGGGCCATCATCTTCAATAATTAAGCGAGGCACGGGTCGGTCTTGCAGTTTGACGATGATGTTGCCATTGGTTTGACCATATTTGATGGCATTGTCCACTAAATTATTGATTAATTCGGACAGTAATACTTTGTCTCCATCAATAAAAATGGATCGACTGGGAGATTCAAAGCTCAAGTCTATATGTTTTTTCAAGGCGGTTGGCACCCATTCAATACACAGTTCTTTGACTAGGGATGGTAAATCAATGGGGTTGAAATTATGGCGGCCTTCAATTGGTTCGGAGCGAGCGAGCACTAGTAATTGCGCGATAATATGAGAAGCTTTGCTAGCGCTTTTTTGTATTTGTGCCAATGCGGGCCGCATATTTTCTATATTTTTTTCACGCTGGGCACGTTCTACCTGCAGCATAAGTCCCGCCAACGGGGTACGTAATTGGTGAGCGGCATTGGAAATGAATCTTTGTTGCGCAGATATTGCCGCGGATAATTTTTCTAATAAGTTGTTAAGGGTATCAGTTAATATTTTCACTTCCGCAAAAACATGGTTTTCAGAAATTTGGCCTAAATCATTTGGAGTACGCTGAGAAATTTCTCTGGACAAGCGATTTAAAGGGGCCAAGCCGCGATTGACACCTTTAAATAGGTATATGCTGATTAGCAAGGTTAAAATAAACTGAGGAATCAGATCTGCCATTAAAATTTCGACAGTCATGTTTCTGCGCTTGTTTATTGTTTCGGCAACATGAATGTAGACATTTTCTGGAACATTATTGGGGGTTTGTATAGAGACCATTCGAATTGCGGTACCATCGACAAAGGTATCTGAAAAAACCGGTTGTGTTGGGTCGGATGGTAAGTGCACGGTTTTTAGTGTTGGATGATTACCTTTCAGAAAACCACTTTTTTCAGAGATTATTTTGAAAAAGGTGGTATCAATATCATCCCAGGTAAAAATTTCAAGCGCCGCATCGGGGAGGTCTATAGATACTTTGTCATCGTTTGTTTTGACTTCTTGTGCTAATGAATATGCGGAATCAAGAAGCCACCGATCATAGATCAAATTAACATAATGCATCGTAACAAAGTACGACAAGGCTGTTTCTAAGAGAATGAAAAGTAGCAGAGGGAAAATTAGCCGAACAATGATTGCTCGTTTTAAGCTGGGGGCTTTAGTCATGATTTTTATTTTCCAAAAGATAACCTAAGCCTCTGATGGTTCTGATGTTGACATCAAAAGCTTTGATTTTTTTTCTTACGCGATGAATGTAAACCTCAATTGCATTGTCTGCAAGTGCTTCACCTTCGCATGATAGGCGTTGGGCGATACGGTCCTTGCAAACCACTTTGTCTGCCTGTAACAGCAAGATTTCTAAAACGGCTGATTCTCTTGCTGATAATGGCAAAAATTCACCATCGCCCAGAATTTGATGGTTGCTGGTGTCCAGGCGTAAGCGTCCAAATTCAATGTTATGACTGAAGCCACCATAGCAGCGTCGAATCAAAGCCTGGAGTCGAACTTCCAGCTCTTTAAGATCAAATGGCTTGGTCATATAATCATCAGCGCCCTGACGAATACCTTCGATTCGGCTGTTTAAATCATCTCGCGCTGTTAAAATCAAGATTGGTAGAGAATGTTTTTGGCTCCGTAATGTACGTAATATTGTTAAGCCATCCATGTCAGGTAAGCCCAGATCCAAAATGACAAGATCAAACTCCTGAACACTTAAAAGATGTTCTGCCAAAGAAGCAGTTGCCACATTGGAAACTCGATAGCCGCTACCGGAAAGTGTATGGATGAGCCCGTCTGTCAGGACTTCATCATCTTCTATTAACAAGATATTCATCATTAGGTGAAAGGTTATTGAAAGCTTTTATGTATATAATACAGCTTATAGTATTGGTTGGGACTGGGTGCACAGCAAAATGTTTTATAAAAATGGCAGTAAATTGAATAAGAAATCTATTATCTCTGTTTTCCCTTATTGTGCGATTTGTAAATGGGATCTTTCAGCTATTGTTAATCAAGGCTGGGTGAAAAAGGTGGTGTTTGCTTCACCTAAACCTACACTTTATCCGGTAAAACTATTGCGCTATTGGTTTATGTATAATCTGCTCAAGGATGAGCAATCCCGTTTAGGCCGGCCATTGCGTATTTGTGAAATAGGTGTTGATCAGGGGCAAATGCTTCGTTTTACGCAAGATACTGGGTTTAGAGAGTTTTCCAGTTGGGCTGCAGTAGATTGTCGCATTCAGAGTCAACTGCAAGAATCAGGTTATTCCAAGAAAATTGAGGTTGATGTTGATTCTCAAAATTTTTTTCTAGAGGATGAATATGATGTAATTATCGTGCTTCATATTCTTGAGCATTTATTTGAGCCGGAAGAGTTAGTTACACGCCTTTCTGATGCATTGGCTCCTGGTGGAATTTTGATCGGCGGTTTTCCGGTGACACCTAAATGGTTTGCAGCTTTTTGGCAAAAGCGAATTCGGCTTACTGCTTCTAAATACGGGCATGTCAGTGTTTTTTCTCCACAGCGCGTAAAAAAAATGGCGAAAAATTCCAAGCTAAATCTCGATTTTCTTGCGGGAGCTTTCTTTTTGAGAAAAAGTGGTTCTTTTTTGGAAAACTTTAAAGGCTGGCTGCATCTGAATTTGTTGTGGGGCGCGCTTTTTCCATCGTTGGGCGGTGAAATTTATTGGCAAATGTCAAAATAAATGTCCTTTCAATAGGTTATTTTTAATTCAAATTACAAAAAAATAGAGGTTGTTTCAAATGGGTGTAATATTTGGCATAGTAAATATAATAATAGCGGTCTGGTTTTATGCAACGGCCAGCTCAGTCGGCAAACAGGCTTTTATGTGGGCAGTAATCGGTGCTTTGTCTTTTCTTGTTTTTAAATTTTTTGGTTATTCCATGATCGCTTTTATCCAGGAGTCTTCGGTAGATGCAAGTCTGGAGAATTTAATGGAAAAAGGTTATGTGCCTTCTGAAAGATCTGATGATGCGATTGTTAAAGAATCAGTGGATGAGCAAAGTTCAGCATTGGGTATTTTTTATGAATTTTTTCCATTGCTAGTGGCGTTGTTGGGTGTGGCATATATTCGGGCTAAATTTATTTTAAAGATGGGTTTTATCGATTCATTAAAGCACAAAACACCTTTGATACTTGTTACTTCGGAAGAAACAAATGACGAAATTTATGATACGAGCAAAGGATTTTCAAAGTTTTTGAGTGGTTTGTTTCGTCGCTCAAATAAAAAACCCAATAATAGTTAAAGAACAAGCTCGGAATAAGTTGGGTAACTGGTTGAGACTGAAAATAAGTCCTGCTTCAGGAGTATTTATAATTTGGTAATGGTTTGATGACGTAATATTATCCATAAAATGAATGAGCGTTTCTTCGTCAGTAGTATTTCATTATTTTTGTTAGGTGCTGCAATGATGATTATGTCAGCTTCTAACCTTGAGATAACATCTGGGAGAATAAAAACCATTGAAAAAATTCATATTAACAATGGTAACGAACAGCTTGCAATGATTAATGTGTTGTTTATAAATAATTCTTTTAATGTTGCTGGAATAAGAAATAATACTGAGCCGAACGGGAAGCATTGAGGGCAATATTTTGGGAGCCACAAGGTTTCAAGCTGTGCGCGGGCATCAATAAGGGAATGTTAAGCTGTCCTTGGCGCGCTTGTTTTGAAAAAAATTTCAGGCAATACTGGCTGAATGTCTGTACTGCAACTCATGTCAACTTCAATATAAGTCAGAATAATCTAGAAGAATAGTTTTGGTGAAGCAATTTAATAATCCCTTTTATGAATGGGCCTATTAAGGTAGTATGAGCTTATACCAAAAAAGACAATCATCGTGATCCTGAAAAATATGCTAGTTTGACTGTCTCGTCATATTTCACAAAGAATTGAACTTAAGATTTCAATAACCCTCATACTGTGCGGATTGAACAAAATTAAATTTTCGCCGGTTTCACTGACTGACTTTCTTCATGGATCACTTTCTAATATTAGTTTCTATTTTTTTTACCACTGCCGGCCAATTGTTACAGAAAATTGCAGCAACTAAAGCTGCCGCGATGTCTCCAAAATCACACTTCTTAAAACGTATTTTGATCCAACACGAGACTTGGTGGGCTTTTGTTAGTCTTGCAGTCGGTACAATTCTTTGGCTGGTTGTTTTGTATCGTATGGAAGTTAGTAAGGCATTCCCTTTTCTAAGTATTGGGCTGGTTTTGGTTATTCTGGTTTCCCGCTATCATCTGAAAGAAATAATTTCAGATAAGCGCTGGGTAGGGCTTGGGTTAATTGGCACCGGTATTGTTCTTATATCACAGTCATGAAAAATAGTTCGTATATAGGGATGGTATTTATCGGAATTAGTATTCTATTGTCTGCTATCGCTCAATTATTAATGAAGGCCGGGATGTTGGTTTTACAAGAACAAAATATCGTTTTGGTCATTCCACCAACATTTGATGAGGTTGTGTTATTTATTCCTGCATTGACTTGGGTGTTGGGAGGTTTGTTCTGTTACAGTGTTTCTGTACTATGTTGGATGAGGGCTTTGGCGCAGCATGAGTTGAGTCTGGCATATCCGTTATTGAGCTTGAGTTATGCATTGGTTTACATTGGCGCTGTTGTTTGGCCTCGCTTAAATGAAACTATTTCGATGACTAGAATAGCCGGGATTTTATTTATTTTTCTGGGAGTGTTGGTGGTGGCCAGGACGGGGCAAAAACAAACCGAATGAAATGACCACTAGATTTTTTTTCGGAGCAGATTGTATTGTGGAGCAGCAATATTTTGGAGGTTGGTGGATTAAGGAGGATTCTACTCCGGCAATGGAAAATTTGGTCTATTTCCGTTTTTTTGTTGTGTCGGCACTACTATACTTCGCGCGATCACGACTACGGATTTCTAACGACTGAGTTTTTGCCGATAGCTGCGTTACTAAAACAGTTGCGTAGCTTGCTATGCGCCTGTTTTAGTGCCTTGCTCTCGACAACAATCAGTGCACTATTAATTCCGCATCCGTGACCGCGCGAAGTATATGTGCCTCAAAAGACCAAAAAATGTGCTCAATTTTCCACTTGACTCGCTATGCCCTCTTAATCCGAAAGTTTCCTGGCAGTTTAATTCATTGATTAATGCTTTTTAATTCTTACACCTATATTTTCTTTTTTCTACCCTTCGTTTTTGCTGTTTACTTTTATTTAAACAAACATCGGCTAACGATTGCCAGTCAAGGCGTTTTATTTGTTGCCTCGATAGTGTTTTACTGCTGGTGGAAAATAGAATATTTGCCATTAATTCTAGGGTCGATATTAGTTAACTTTTATTTAGGGGTTAGCTTGGCTAAACAAAATAGCCAGGGGAAAATCGCGAGGAAGTCGCTGTTGACTATTGGTATAGCCGCTAATGTTGCTTTACTTGGTTTTTATAAATACACAGATTTTTTTATAGAAAATGTTAATAATGCGTTCAATCAGTCGATTCCTTTACTTAATTTAACATTACCGCTGGCGATATCTTTTTTCACTTTTCAGCAAATAGCTTATCTGGTAGATAGCTACCGAGGCGAGACGAGGGATTATAATCTCCTCCATTATGCTGTCTTCGTGACGTTCTTTCCGCAGTTGATCGCTGGTCCGATTGTGCATCATAAAGAAATGATGCCACAGTTTGATAATGTGCGAAATAAGTTTATTAGCACCAAAAATATTTCACGTGGGCTGTTTATTTTTACAGTCGGCCTGTTTAAAAAGGTAGTTATTGCCGATACTTTCGCTATTTGGGCGACTAGCGGCTTTGATGAGGCGGCAACTCTAAATTTTATTGATGCTTGGGTAACCAGTCTGTCTTACACCTTGCAGCTATATTATGATTTCAGCGGATACACAGAAATGGCCATTGGGGCTGCATTGTTATTCAATATAAAATTGCCCATAAATTTTAATTCTCCTTATCGAGCCTTAGATATCCAGGATTTTTGGCGCCGTTGGCACATAACATTGTCACGTTTCTTAAAGGAATACGTTTACTTTCCCTTGGGCGGCAATCGAAAAGGCAAGTTCAGAACTTATGCTAATTTGATGGCTACATTTATTCTGGGTGGCTTATGGCATGGCGCGGGTTGGACATTTGTTTTCTGGGGGTTCTTACATGGCGTAGCCATTGTCTTTCACCGGCTGTGGCGAGCATCAGGGTTCCGGTGCCACCGGGTTTTGGCCTGGTTTATAACCTTCAATTTTGTCAATTTGTCCTGGGTGTTTTTCAGGGCTGAAACCTGGTCTGATGCAATTAAAGTATTACGTGGCATGTTCGGTTTAGAAGGCGTCATTTTGCCACCAATATTTGCAGAGGCGTTTTCTACGCTATCTAAATACGGCGTCAGTTTTAATCAGAATTTTCTGTTGTTAAGTCCGGTGCATGACAAATTTCTGTTGGTTTTGAGTGGTGTACTAGCTGGGGTTCTGTTGATAAAATGGTGGCTAGGGCGAATTTCATTTAAAGCTAATTTGGCAGTTTCTTTGGCGAATAGTTTTTTGTTTGTAGTTTCATTAATTTTCTTGGTTAGAGAATCTCCGTTTCTTTATTTTGGCTTCTAATTAAGAATGCAATATCGCAATTATATTAAAAGCACGATCTTTTTAGCCATGTTCTTTTACGGACTAGTGATACTGGCTTTGTATCAGATTGAGGGCAGATTTCATTTACCTGTTTATAATCATGCTTCACTGGATAGCAAATTATTTTTTCTGAAGCATCATGCAGAAATTGAATCTGCAGATACAATAATTATCGGTTCTTCAATGGGGTTGAACAATGTCAATGGCGTGTTGCTGGAAGATTCTTCAATTATTGTGGATAAGGTAGTTAATTTATCAGCATGGAGTATGAAATGCTCTTATTTTCTACCGATTGTAAAAGGTATCGTCAGTCATGGAAATGTTAAAAGAGTTATCTATCCTGCCCAATATTTCGATTTTACCCCGGGTCAGGAAGCTGAGGGTATCAATTCAAAAACTGCGTTTGGATATCTTAGTCGGAAGCCTGTTGATACATTCCTTTATGTATTAAAGTCATCAAAAAATCTGATCAATTTAATTGATCAGTTTCAAGACTGGCATTATTTTACAAACCCTAAAACTTATGCTTATCTGGTTTATGACAGAACCGGAGGCAACCAGCTTGATATCAATCAGGATACTGCAAATCCACATCGATGGGGAAAAGTTGACGGCTATACTTTAGCGCCTTTCAAGGAGGAGTCTTTGGATTGTCTGCAAGAATTGGCAGATATGTCGCAGACTCATCACTTTGACTTGATTTTTATTGTACAACCTTTTAGAAAAACCGTAATCTCAGCAAACCCTGATCTTGAGAAGATCATGGCCGAGTTTGATGAGCAAACCAAAAACATTCTGAAATTTGAGAGTACTTATCACATCAATGCCCATCAATTATTAAACTTGGATGATTCACATTTTGCAGATAAGTCACACTTGAACATCAAGGGGGCGAACGTTAAAACCAGAAAGTTGACAGAAATCATTCGGGAGATTGCTTCGCCTTAGGAGGTGTTAGACCCAATCAGCCAAAACTATCTTTCCGGTTGTGTGGCCTTGTTCAATTTGTGCATGTGCTTTTCGTAAGTTTTCTGCATTGATTGGCCGAAAAAGTTGGCCGAGAGTAGTGACAAGCTCACCTTGATCAATAAGCTCTGAGATTTTATTCAGAAGTCGTTGTTGCTCAATCATATCAGGTGTTTTGTACATTGCACGGGTAAACATAAATTCCCAGATAAATGCTGCACTTTTACTTTTTAATAAGCCGAGGTTTACATTTGAAGTTTCAACAATTGAACAGATGCGGCCTTGTGGCTTAATTACCTCTGCCATTGCCTCCCAGTGCTGCTCAGTGTTATTGAGGCAAAAAATACAATCAACATTTGTGATATTCGATGCAGCCAGTTCTTTATCTAGATCATTCTGATGGTTGATAATTGTGTCGGCCCCAAGCTTTAAGCACCAGTTCCGCGATTCCTCGCGGGAGGCAGTCGCTATGACATTTAATTTCGCAATTTTTTTTGCCAGTTGTATTGCTATCGATCCAACGCCGCCAGCAGCACCTATGACCAAAATCGATTTTTCCGCATTGTTGCCCTGGCTCGAAATATTAAGTCGATCAAACAGGCCCTCCCACGCTGTAATACTTGTTAAAGGTAAAGCGGCAGCTTCAGCAAATGAGAGAGAAGCCGGTTTTTTACCCACAATGCGCTCATCAACCAGCTGATATTCGCAATTAGAACCAGGCCTGGTAATATCACCAGCATAGTAAACCAGATCGCCAACGCGGAAATATTTTACTTCCGGGCCGATGGCAACGACCTCACCAGCGGCATCCCAGCCTAAAATTTTCGGGGTAATTTCGGTTTTTTTCTTTGATGCTCGAATTTTCGTATCAACAGGATTGACTGAAATGGCTTTGACAGCAATGAGTAAATCCCGGCCGCTGGCTTCAGGCAGAGGTATCTCCAAATCCTGAAGGCTATTTTTATCCTCAATGGGTAAATATTTGAATAAACCGATGGCTTTCATTCCGGACTCCTGGCAAAAATCAATTTTTTTATTTTTTGGATAACGGACGTGTTTAAATTTTGGATTGGCCAGAAAATTTTTCTTTTAGTTTGGGTCTCATCATGAAGACATAGCCACAGAGAGCCCCCCAGAGCAGCAAATATAAATTGTAAAATAGCTCGATGAAAGTGAAGGTTCTAAAGTGTCTTAAGTAGTCATACATTTCATCAATGAACAAAATCACTGCTGCAAGAAGAAAAAAAAGTTTAAGTTTATTTTTTAAATTAAGTCGTAGTGTCCAGGCAAGATAAATAAAACCAGCAAAAAAGTGATACATATTGTTTAGCAGCGTTTCTTTGCTAAACAAATCCATTTTAAATGCTTGATCTATAAAATAGAAAAAGACCCCGCCAGATAGAAAAACAAACCAAAATAAGCGCATTTTTTGGATGAACCCTTAGGAGCGCGTATGAAATAACTTGGACAGTTTGCTAGTCTTTTTATATGTCTTCTGCATTGTTAACAATTTACATGGCTGGCTATGCGCCTACTGCTACGCCTCGAATGCCGATAAAAATACTGCGCTTGTTGCCCAACTTATTCCGTGCCCGTTCCTGTATTAAAATGAAATCACTAAGAATTTGCTCAAAATCTTGCTAAATGGCACGTTATACAGCGTAAAAGCGAATCCAAAATGCCCGAAGACACCTGTATGCTGCGATTTCCGCCCAATTTTGCCTATATTGTTTAAGATTTTGAACTGGTTCTAAGGAGAATAAAAAACATCAAGTCATAAGTCAAAAACAGTAAGTAAATTTAACCACTTTTCTTTCAAAAATGATACTAACAGAATAAATTTAACTTAACCCATCTTCGCAGCTTTTTCGCCTCTAAGCCATTGATTTATAGTTAACACCCATTTTTGAACTAAAAAGTCCTTTAAAATCAAAGGCATTTTTTTCTGGCCTTGCGTAGTGCCATATTCTTACCCCTATCCCTTGATTTTTTTAGTTTTTCATTGATGCTAAGACTATGTATATTCGAAAAAACCAAAGCAAAAAATCTGGAGGATGGTGGCGCTTACTATAATGTGAATTAAGAGCCAATTCATTTTCATATCATTCATAGGGTGGAGATCTTTTTGTTTCCCCCTCAACCAACCTTCTCCCTCTGGAGAAGGCTTTTCAAGACTTTAAAGCTTTAAGCTCTTAATTCATATTTAAATTAACGTATACCGTTATTTGTTTATTAACTTTTACTAATATATATCATACAATTCGTTCTAGGTGTTGTAATTCCTTGTCTGACATTTGGAACTTTTAATAGACAATTGTCATCGGAATTACCTAGACAACTGAATCATAACTGACAATTTATCTCTAACCCATGAAAAACCATAATTTTTTTAAGATAATAGTGCTCACAGCAAGTCTTCTCGCTTTCACAACGCCTTTTAATATCTTGAATGCGGCAAACACCGCTGCTTCTGAAAAAACCGAATCGGAAAATTCAGCGGAATACACACCAAAAACTGGTTACGAAATCGATGCGAATTCTTCTGCATCTATGCTTGTTGCCAAAAGAAGTCATTCTGTCTCGGAACAGGACCAAACCGGACTCGCGGTGTTTTTGGGTGTTATTGTTATCGGTGTGATTGCATTCTTTGTATCTGGCCGGAAGACATAAACTGCCAGGGCATGAAGTGGCTACACTAAACCAAACACACAGATTACAATATCCTGAAAAAAAATAAGTGTGTCAAAAAATGAATAATCAAACAAAACAATCTAATACCTACAGCTCAGAATTTAAAGAATCCGCCGTCAAGTTAGCACTTTAATCTGACCAATCGATTGCTCAAACTTCGCGTGATTTAGGTGTAAACAGCAGCACTCTCCATACCTGGATCAGTTAATATACAAAACCCAAAGTAAAAACTGATAGAACCGATGAACCTATTTATGACGAAAACAAACGCCTAAAGAAAGAATTAGCCAAAGTTATTCAGGAAAGAGACTTGCTAAAAAAGGCCACCGCGTACTTTGCCAAGGAAATCGGGTGAAGTACGTGTGGATCAAACAACATAGTCGGGACTATCCTGTCACAGATTTGTGTCAATTCATGAAGGTCACCAGAAGTTGTTATGACGATTGGCTCAAAGCACCGAAAACTGATCGGGAAAAGGATAATGAGAAGCTCATTGAAATTCTGAAGATATTGTTTGAAAAAGGCCGGAATACCTATGGAACACGCCGTTTAAAGAAGCAGTTGGC
>Ga0256839_1003420_pt1 | contig 16373 bp, 11 predicted proteins | sample 354166metaG_FD_185968 | JGI IMG/M metagenome (GOLD analysis project Ga0256839, IMG submission 185968) | Hydrothermal vent microbial communities from Mid Atlantic Ridge, Atlantic Ocean - 354-166 | ecosystem: Environmental > Aquatic > Marine > Hydrothermal vents | place: Atlantic Ocean: Mid... | reverse complement strand
TGAACCTGTTTGAGCGGGAGCCATCTGCGTTGAGCCTGGCAAAAAAGCGCCGCAAAGCTGCATGGGATGATAACTACCGCGCTAAGGTATTATTTTCACGTTGATTTATATGCGCTCGCCCTGCAGCGATGTCCTGATCTGCTCGATCAGCTGCCGCATGGCGGTATGGGTGTCCGGTTTGGCGCTCACCACTCAATCACCAATCAGCCGCGACAGCTCTTCGAACTTGCGCTGCATCTCCAGATTCTCGAACGGGGCAATCTCGGGAATCTGTATACTCATGACCGCCGCGAATGCCTCCTGGCTGACCTGCATCAGGCGTACCAGATCGGCGCCGATCCGAACCGTGTCATAGGTGTTCCGCGCCACCCGGTAGTCACGTCGCACGACCTCGCGGGCACGCTCGATCCGCGCTTTCTGTGCCTTGAGTTCCTGGCGATACAGGCGGGCAACCTTCAGGGTCAGCTGCTGCGCTTCGATGTTGTGTCGAACAATCGCCTTGCGCGCTGCCGAGGATTCGCCCGACAGCAATCGCAACGACTCCGATTGGACCCGACGGGTGTCGGCCAGTACAGCAGCAATCCGCGGCAAGTAGTTGTTGTCGAGCTTGTCGAGGTAACCGTCCTGCATATAAAGCACGAATTCGAGCAAGGCGACATACATGCCATAGTAGCGACGCGCCTGACGCAAATCCTCACCCGAATCCCGCATCAACTGCATCAGTTTGCGGGTGATGTCGGCCAGTGTGTCGAAGGTGACCGCCATGCCAACCAGGTCATCAGCATCGACCCGCGCCAACAGCGCCGTCAACTGCGCCTGATCCAGTTCCAGCCCGGCCAGGCGGAAGCGTTTCTGCAAGTTGCCCCGCTCGACGGCGATAGACTGCTCATGCGCTGCAATGTCATTTCTCGCCTCGGCAATACGCGAATCGATCTCTTTGCGCTCGCCAGCCAGCGCGGTGACCCGCTGCTCTTTCAGTTCGCTGATCTTGTCGTTGAGGGAGTCGATCTTGTCCTGCAAACGATCGATGTGTTCCCGATGCTTGAGAATCCAAGGGTCTTGCAGTAGCGCCGCCAGCGTTGCAAAGGCATCATTGCGATCCTGCCGCAGCGATTCGCGATCCTCGTCGAACCAGCGTGACGCCGGTGCCTTCTCAATGCGGGCATCGAGTTCCCGTGCCTCGTCGAGCCGGCGCAGTGTCTTACCCCAGATTTGCCGCAACTGCTCCTGCTTCTGCGCCTCGATCTCGGCCTCGGTCACCGGCTGAGGCGCCGCATTGAACCAACTGTCTCGGTAGTCGCGGGAGCTGTCGATCATCTTGCTGCCGTATTCGCGCGTGGCTTCGAGCGCTTTGCCGCCATACTCGCGTGCGCTGTCGACAACGGTATCGACCGATGCCGTCCAGTCGGCGGCAACGCTGCCGGTAGCACACAACATCAGCAACATCACGCCATAGTGTCGAATTTTCAATGCATTATCTCGATGATGTGGAAATCAGGTCATCCCTTCCAAAAATGACCCCGACTTGTCTGAAATGGTAGGAAGCACAATTCTGTCTATGGTATTCTGTGACGCACTTAACGTAGCTGCACGACACGTTTTATAAAACAAAAGTTTGGGTATTACTCAGCACAGTCCCGTAACTGCTCAGATTGCCCCCGTTTTGCGTCAAATCAAGGCGGAAGCGCGCAGTTTACAAGCGTAAATAAGCACTTCCAACGCAGAGTTGGCGCAAACAAGGGGGTAAGCTGAGCAGTTACAAGTTTGAGTCATAACTCAAAGCGGGGTCCAGCGGGGAGCACGGCGAATCAACCAGGTTTCCCTGATCAACACGGTCACAATGAAAGCACCACAAAGAGAAGAATATACCATCATGTTCGCCGACGTTGCGGACAGTACCGGGCTGTACGAGCGCTTGGGCGATATCGAGGCACAGTTCACGATCTCGCAGTGCCTCGGGCTGGTACGCGACCTGGTCGAGCGCAATCGTGGCACCGTCATCAAGACCGCCGGCGACGACATCATGTGCATGTTCGACAAGGCTCAGGATGCGCTGCAAGCCGCAGTTTCGATTCAGGAGTCACTCGCCGAAGAGATGATGTTCGATGAGCTCAAGATCATGATGCACATCGGCGTCCATTCCGGCATTGGCCTGATCACCGAAGGCGATGTCTTTGGCGATACCGTCAACGTCGCCGCACGCGTGACATCGGCCGCCAAGGCCGAGCAGATTCTCACCACCAAGGACACCATCGACCGGCTGCCGACGAATGTCGACCTCGCCTTCCGCCCCTACGACAAGGTCGAGGTCAAGGGGCGTTCCGAACCAGTCGAAATCTACGAGATTCTGTGGAAAGGCAGCAGCGACGATCTGACCGGCGTGATGCCCATCGACAAGCTGGCAACCGGCGATGCCATATTGCAACTGCGGCATTGCGGTCAGGAATTCAGCATCAAGCCCGAAGACACGCCCTTCATTATTGGCCGTGATCTGGAGTGCAACCTGACGATCAATGGCACCATGGTGTCGCGGCAACACGCCGTCATCGAATACCGTCGCAACAAATTCATTTTGCGCGACCAGTCCACCAACGGCATCTACATCCGTCTGCAACAAGGCCGCGCCTACTACATTCGCCGCGAGGAGACGCCACTGGCATCGGAAGGTGAAATCAGCCTTGGCAAACTGGTGGACGACCGACCGGCACTCAATATTTTCTACAAGGTCATCTGAACCGCAGCGTGGCCACCGACAGCGGAACCCCCACATGAATCTGAAGACCACCCGGACATTCCCAGTCCTGATGCTCATGCTGCTGTTGGCACTGCTGAGCGCCTGCGAACAGCGTGAAATCAAGGTCGACAACCTGCCCTGGCAAATCAGCGTCAACGACGCGAGCCATCTGCAAGTATTCGACGTTACGCTGGAAGAAACGACACTATGGGATGCGGTCAAGACCTGGCATGCCCACCCAACGGTCGGCATTTTCAGCAAAGGGGACGAGCCCGAATCGGTCGAGGCCTATTTTGACAAGGTGCAGCTGGGCCCCATCAGCGCCAAGATCATCGTCCGGCTGGCAGCCACCCCGGAACAGCTGCAAACGCTCTGGGCCGGTCGCTATAACCGCGAACCCCAACCCAGTGGTTCCTGGAAATTCGAGCTGGGCGACGATGAGCTGAAAGCGGCCCACGAACTGAAAATCCGCGAAATCACCTACATCCCCACACCATCGAGCGATGCCGAACTGATTACCAAGCGATTTGGCAAACCAGCCAAATATCGTGCGCTGGAAGAGGAGCGGTCGCTGTGGCTGTATCCAGACAAGGGACTGGCAATTATTCTCGATGAGAATGGCAAAGAGCTTTTTCAGTATGTGAATCCAAACCGTTTCGCGGCACTGGAAAAACGTCTGGAAGCACTGCAGTAGGCTGCGGCAGAACAGCTACGAATATCGCGGACAAAAACGACTGAACTGATGGGGCAATAGACCCGAGACTGCTCAGAGCCCCAGCCCACCCAGCGGGCACGCACCGAAAAGTAATGCGCATGATATTGACCAGCCGTTCAATAGCCCCTCGGCCACCGGGTTTTCTTTCCCCTTCGCACGCGCCGCTGCCGGGTGCGACTGGAGGGGGCAACCGGCCATGGATGGCCGGTTGAAGCTTGCGCGGCAGGAAGCCGCTCAAGCTGACCTCGGAAGGCGTGCCCGGCAACGGAATCAAGCGTGTGTGGGGCGTCCTTTTTTGGGTTCCGTTTTTTGGACGAGCAAAAAATGGAACTCGCGCTGTGCGAGAATAGGTTGGAAGAATTGTAGCGTTGACGAGCGCGAAACCCATACCACCTCGCTTGATATGAATACTAAGGACAACAAGCGGGAGATCAGGTTTGTTGGCTTCAGCACTTGGAAAGCGTGGTGGTATTGTTTCGTGGCCAATCAAGCTTTGCTGCTTCCGCCCCGGCCTTTTGCCACGGCCCCGAGTACCTTTTTGTCAACAGCAACAAAAAGGTACCAAAAAATGCCGCCCCGATTCCCCGCTGTTTCCTGCGCTTCTCGGCCCAGCCGGGGGTCGGCCGACACGTCCCTTCGTGACGGCCGACGCAGGCCATCCATGGCCTGCCCCTGTGGGCTGATCCCGACTGAGCCTGCGATGCTCGGGCGGGCAAAGGAGGTTTCGTGGTTGCCATGCGACCGGTTTAGTGGGAAGTTACTTGGAAGCTGTGTAGTTTCGGCAGGCAAAAAGAAGCCGCCTTGATAGGCGGCAAATAACTCAGGAGGAGTCACATCCAATGAATGTACGCGTACAGTGTAATACTCCGACTGTTAGCTGTCGCCAGCCTTGATCCGGGAAAACACGCCGTTCATCACGATTGACGGGGAAGCTGTCACAAAATTTCTGTGTTCCACACTTTTTCACCCAACCGCTTGTGCACACCACTAAGGAATTGCAGCACATTGGCGGCGTAGAAAATGTTACTTTCAGCGGAAAATCGGCCCGCCAACCAAGAGAGGATATGCAACTCGATTTCGTTATCCCCGGCCTGTTCGATCGCTTGCACGACTGGAGCCGTAGCTACGCCACCCTGCCAACCTTCCCCACGCTGGAAAGAGCGTTATCCGTGGCTGCGACCCGGCGCGGCTTTGCCGACGGTTTCGAAGCAACCATCTGGCAACAATACGACCCAGGCTGGCAAGCAGGTGACGAACTGCCCAGCGCAGGCCATCTGAGCGGCATCGACGGCCACCATGTATTTCATGCCAGCGCCGTTCATCTCGAGGCCGGCATGCGGGATCTGATACTGACCAGTATCGCGCCATTGACACATGAAGAGTCTGACGAACTCCACCAGCACATCAACCAATACCTGCAACCCACGGGCATCCGCCACCATCTGGATGACAGCGGCAATGGCTACCTCGTCTTCGACCAGCGCCTGACAGTGCGCACCACGCCACTGTCTCAGGTTGTGGGAACGGGCATCGCCGATCAAATGCCCAGCGGTGACGATGCTGCGCGTCTTCACCAACTGGGCAATGAGCTGCAAATGCTCCTCCACAGCGCCCCATTCAACCAGCGCCGGGAACGCGAAGGGAAGCTGACAGCCAACGCCATCTGGCTCTGGGGCGGCGGCGAAGCAAAGCGCCCGCTACAACCGCTGCATGAGCTGTCGATCAGCAACCACCCCTTGCCGCAACGTTGTGCGCAAGTCAGCGGGCAGCAGCATATGACACCGCCCGAACGATTCGAGCCCAAGCTGCTCGATCAGACCAGGCGGCTACTCGTGGTGCATGACGGGCTGATGGCAGCAGCGGAAAACGATGACATCCACAGCTGGCAGGAAGCCGTTGCCCGCATCGAACAACAGTGGATTGCCCCCATGGTCGAGGCGCTGCGTTCTGGCGCCCTCACCCGCCTCACTGTCATACCCTGTCATGGCAAAGTCTTTTCGCTTTCACGCCGCAGCCACTGGAAGATATGGCGCCAGCCCAAATCACTGGCCCAGCTACTGTGAGCACGCGCCGCCTGATCCGCCGACAAGCACCCCCTGCCGCGGCCCTGAACACGCTGCATCCCCTGCTGGCGCGCGTATTCGCAGCGCGTGGCATTGCATCACCGCAGGAGGTGGATTACAGCCTGAATCACTTGGCCGATGTCTGGCAGCTGAAAAACATTCGTTCTGCTGCCGAACATCTCCAGCAGGCTTTGGAACAGAATCGTTCCATTGTCATCATCGGCGACTACGACGCCGATGGCGCCACCAGTACCGCACTGGCCATGCGCGGCCTGCGCGCCATGGGATTCCACCGCTTGGCGTATCTGATTCCGAACCGATTCGACTTCGGTTATGGCCTGTCGCCGGAGATCGTCGACGTGGCCGCCAGTGACCAGCCTGACCTGATCATCACCGTCGACAATGGCATTGCCAGCAATCCTGGCGTGGCCCGGGCGCGTGAACATGGCATCGACGTGATCATCACCGACCACCATCTGCCCGGCTCCGAGCTGCCCGAGGCGCTGGCAATCGTCAATCCGAATCAGCCGGGCGATCCTTTTCCCAGCAAGGCGCTGGCTGGCGTAGGCGTGATGTTCTACCTGCTGATCGCGCTGCGGTATCTACTGCGGGAGTCCGGCTGGTTTGCGCGTAACGCTGTGGCCGAACCGAATCTGGCCCGTTTTCTCGACCTGGTGGCACTCGGTACCGTTGCAGATGTCGTGCCCCTCGACCACAACAACCGGATTCTCATCGAACAAGGGCTTAGACGAATCCGCGCTGGTCAAGCCTGCCCAGGTATTCTCGCGCTGCTCAAGGTGGCAGGAAAAGACCCGGCAGCCGCGCGCGCCAGTGACATGGGCTTCATCGTCGGCCCCCGACTCAACGCCGCCGGGCGACTGGAGGACATGTCATTCGGCATCGAATGCCTGCTGACCGATGATCCTGAACAAGCCGAACGCTACGCAAGTGAGCTGGACAACCTGAACCGGGAACGCCGTCAGATCGAGGCCGACATGCAGCAGCAAGCGCTACAAATCTGCAGCACGTTACGGCTACAACAGGATGCGCTGCCGTGGGGCGTGGCGCTGCACCATGACGACTGGCATCAGGGCGTCGTCGGCCTGGTCGCCTCGCGCATCAAAGAACGCTATCACCGCCCCGTGATTGCCTTTGCTGCCGCAGACGACCGGACGCTGAAAGGTTCGGCACGCTCGATTCCTGGCCTGCACATGCGCGATGCACTGGAGCGGGTACATAGCCAGAACCCCGGCATGATCGAGAAATTCGGCGGCCACGCCATGGCAGCGGGCCTGTCGCTTCCACGGCGCCACTTCGAAGATTTTCGCCAAGCTTTCGACACAGCGGTGCGTGAGATGCTGCCCGAAACAGCGCTCGACCCCGTCGTTATTTCCGATGGCACACTCGACAGCGCAGATCTCGCGTTGCAAACCGCCGCCTTGCTGCAAGACTGCGGCCCCTGGGGCCAGGCCTTCCCCGAACCCACGTTCGACGGCAAATTCACTGTCCAGGGGCGACGCATACTCAGGGAACGACACATCAAGTACAGCTTGCTGCCCCACGACGGTAGCCAGCCCGTCGAAGCCATTGTGTTCAACATCGACCCAGCGGAATGGCCCGATATAGGCGATACGCTGCACATCGCCTATACGCTGGGCATCAACCGCTATCAGGGCATGGAGTCACTGCAACTGATGATCGTGTCCCGGATCGGCGATGACAGCGAAAATGGCTAGCTGAATCGTTACGGCTGACTCTGTGCCCAGATACCTTATAATGCTCCCCCCTTTCACACCACTACGGACGCCATACCATGTCTGATACCCAATCTCCCCGCGACGAAAACAAGTTGATTGCCGAACGCCGCGAGAAGCTGAAACGGTTGAGAGAGTCCGGTGTGGCCTTCCCCAACGATTTCCGCCGCAATGTGGTAACCAGCGAATTGCATGCGGAGTACGACGAAAAACCCCGGGAGTTCTTCGAGGAGAACGAGATTCGTGCAGCCGTGGCGGGCCGGATGATGGCCAAGCGGCTGATGGGCAAGGCAAGTTTCGCATCGGTGCAGGACATGTCCGGGCGAATTCAGCTCTATGTACAGCGCGATGCCCTTCCCGATGGTGTCTATGCCGACTTCAAAACCTGGGACATTGGCGACATCGTCGGTGCCGAAGGCAAGCTGTTCAAAACCCAGAAGGGCGAACTGAGCATCAAGGTGGACAGCATTCGTCTGCTGACCAAATCCCTGCGACCGCTGCCGGACAAGTTTCATGGGCTTACCGACATGGAGCAGCGCTACCGCCAGCGCTATGTCGACCTGATCATGAACGAACCGGTGCGCAAGACTTTCCGGATGCGCACCGAGATCATCAATTTCATTCGCAACTACCTGAACAAACGGGACTTTCTCGAAGTAGAGACCCCGATGATGCAGGTCATTCCCGGTGGCGCCACCGCACGCCCCTTCACAACCTTCCACAATGCGCTCGATATGGAACTCTATCTGCGCATTGCACCGGAACTGTATCTCAAGCGTCTGGTCGTGGGGGGCTTCGAGCGCGTCTACGAAATCAATCGTAACTTCCGTAACGAAGGGCTGTCGACGCGACACAATCCTGAATTCACGATGGTCGAATTCTATGAGGCCTATGCCACCTACCTCGACCTGATGGACCTCACCGAGGACATGCTGCGACAACTGGCGCAGCATGTCCTCGGCAGCAGCCAGGTCGAATACCAAGGCGAAAACTATGATTTCGGCAAGCCTTTTGTCCGCATGAGCGTGGTCGAGTCCATTCTCCACTTCAACGATGACATCGACGCCGCAGCACTTGAGGATATCGACCAGGCAAGAGCGATCGCCACCCGCCTCGGCATCCCGCTGAAAGATAGCTACGGTCTCGGCAAGATCCAGATCGAGATCTTCGAAAAAACCGTCGAGCACCGCCTGATGGACCCGACCTTCATCACCGCCTACCCCGCCGAAGTGTCACCGCTGGCGCGGCGCAACGACGACAATCCCTTCGTCACCGATCGCTTCGAATTCTTCGTTGGTGGCCGTGAAATTGCCAATGGCTTCTCTGAGCTCAACGACTATGAAGACCAGGCCGAGCGATTCCGCCAGCAGGTCGCGGAAAAAGATGCCGGCGACGACGAGGCCATGCACTTCGACGCCGACTACATTCGCGCCCTGGAACACGGTATGCCACCCACCGCCGGCGAAGGCATCGGCATCGACCGCCTGGTCATGCTGCTGACCGATTCACCCTCGATTCGGGATGTGCTGCTGTTTCCGCATATGCGGCCTGAGTAGTCGGCACAAGCCCACCCCGGGGCAACAGACATCAAACAACCTCCTTGCGGCAACCCGGTAATCCCCCGGGTTGCTGCCATATCTGAGACGCCAGTCACTCACCCTCGTCCCCATCCCTCCTACAATGACAATAGATACGTCAGTAATTTCGCTGATTTCACACTATTGAAAATAACCGAGGTGGGCACCTCATCGAGGCAAAATGAATATCATACCTGTCGTACTGTCCGGGGGGTCGGGCACACGTCTTTGGCCAGTTTCCAGAAAAGCGTACCCAAAACAGTTTCTCAACCTGACGGGAGACCATTCGCTTTTCCAGCAAACCGTGTTCCGTGGTTTGGCAATCGACAAAGCAAACCCCATTGTCGTCTGCAACGAACAGCACCGTTTCCTTGTTGCCGAGCAATTACTGGAAATAGGGCTGAATGACGCCTCGATTATTCTCGAACCCGTTGCCCGCAATACCGCACCGGCCATCGCGCTGGCAGCTATCCAAGCGGAACAGCAAATTCTGCGCAAGGAGTCCCCGCTGCTGCTGGTGCTACCATCCGACCATCTCATCAAGGATCCGGATGCCTTCGCGCGCTCGGTACAAATCGCTTCACGTGCTGCACAAAAAGGCAAAATCGTGACGTTTGGCATTGTGCCAACCGAGGCGGAGACCGGCTACGGCTACATTCATGCGGGCAACGTCGAGGAAATGAGCGCCGCTGCGGAAGCTTTCCCGGTGCTGGGCTTTACTGAGAAGCCCGACGAAAAAACCGCGCGTGACTATCTGGCGTCGGGCGAATACCTGTGGAACAGCGGCATGTTTCTGTTCCAGGCAAGCCGTTATCTCGAAGAGCTGGAAAAATACAATCCTGACATGCTGGAAGCCTGCCGCACCGCCATGGCCAGTGGCGTCAAGGATCTCGATTTCCTCCGCCCCAACAAGACAGCCTTCGAATCCTGCCCTTCCGATTCGATCGACTACGCCGTCATGGAAAAAACGCAAGATGCCGTGGTCGTGCCGATGAACGCCGGATGGAGCGATATCGGTGAATGGGGCGCGCTGTGGAAGAACAGTGAAAAGGACAGCGACGGCAACGCCATCAAGGGTGAAGTGGTCACCATCGACTCGAAAGACTGCCTGATCCATTCAGACCACCGCATGGTCGCCACCCTTGGGCTTGAAGACATTGTCGTCGTGGAAACGGCGGATGCCGTGCTCGTGGCCAACAAACACCGTGCCCAGGACGTCAAGAAAATCATCGCCTCGCTCAATGGCTCAACCGAGAGCCTGGCTGAAAATCATCGCAAGGTCTATCGTCCCTGGGGACACTATGACTCCATCGATTCCGGGCCTCGCTTTCAGGTCAAGCGCATCACCGTTAAACCGGAAGCAACGCTGTCACTGCAAAAACACCTCCACCGCGCCGAATACTGGGTGGTGGTCACCGGCACAGCGGAAATCACCTGTGGTGACAAGGTCGCCATGCTCACCGAGAACGAGTCTATTCACATTCCGCTGGGCGAAGTGCATCGCGTCGCCAATCCGGGAAAAATTCCGCTGGAGATGATCGAAGTACAATCCGGCAGTTACCTCGGCGAAGACGATATCATCCGCTTCAGTGACACTTACGGAAGAGTTGAAGAGAATGCCTGACGCCGCCAGCGCAACATCCTGTTTCAAAGCCTACGACATTCGCGGGCGCGTTCCGGAAGATCTCGATATCGAATCCGCCTACCGGATCGGGCGGGCTTTCGCCGATGTCGTGAAACCGGAAAAAGTCGTCACTGGCTACGATATCCGCTTGACCAGCCCCGAGCTGACGGATGCGCTGGAACGCGGGTTACTCGATGCCGGCGTCGATGTCTACAGCCTGGGGCTGTGCGGCACCGAGGAAATCTATCGCGCCACGGCGCAGCTTGGAATGGATGGCGGCATCATGGTGACGGCTAGCCACAACCCCGAAGCGTACAACGGCATGAAGCTGGTCGGTCGACAAGCCAAGCCCATCGGGCGTGAGAATGGTCTGGCCGATATTGAAAAACAGGTGTTGACCGGCGTCACCCCACCAGCGCCCGATACTCCAGCTGGAACAAAGCGGTCACTCGACACCCGGGCATCCTATATCGAGCATCTACTGAGCTATATCGATATTGACCGCCTGAAGCCACTGAAGATCGTTACCGATGCCGGCAACGGTGGCGCGGGCATGATCGTCGATGCACTCGCCCCCCTACTACCGTTCGACTTCATCAAGCTGAACAATGACCCGGACGGACATTTCCCAAAAGGGGTGCCCAATCCGTTACTGCCCGAGAACCGCGACGAGATCATCGCCAAGATCAGGGAAACAGGCGCCGATCTGGGTATTGCCTGGGACGGCGATTTCGACCGCTGCTTTCTGTTCGATGAAAACGGTACATTCATCGAAGGCTACTACATTGTCGGACTGCTCGCAGAAGCCTTTCTCCGCAAGCAGCCCGGCAGCAAGATCATTCACGATCCACGACTCACCTGGAACACGATCGACGTCGTGAAGCAGGCGGGGGGCGTACCGATTCAAAGCAAGACCGGCCACGCTTTCATCAAGGATGCCATGCGCGATACCGATGCGATCTACGGCGGCGAGATGAGCGGACATCACTATTTCCGCGACTTTAGCTACTGCGACAGTGGCATGATCCCATGGCTTCTGGTCGTTGAAATGATCAGCACGACAGGCAAAAGCCTGTCACAGCTCATCCAGGAACGAATGGCTGCCTACCCCTGCAGCGGCGAAATCAATTTTCGCGTACCGAGCACAAAAGCCTCGATAGCCAACATTCTCTCCCGCTATGAAAACGATGCCATCGAACGCGACGATACGGACGGCATCAGCCTGGATTTTGGCGACTGGCGCTTCAACCTGAGAGCATCGAATACCGAGCCGGTTTTGCGCTTGAATGTCGAAAGCAAGGGCAACCCTGAACTCATGAAGTCAAAAACCGCGGAATTGTCAGCACTCATTAGTCACTGATACCCAACGCCCTCTGCTTCCCGTTTGAAGAGGGTGTCGCAAAAAAGCCCATCCGGGGCTTTTGCGACACACGGAAAGGAAAAAGTGCGATTTTTCCTCTCCTCACATATACAACAACTCAAGTTTCGGAGTTCATGTCGCATCTAAATCAGTGAGCAACCCATTGATGCAAAACAAATAATGCGTTGCAATAGGTGGTATTGTTGATTCTTGGGTCGCCACATCAGAACCCATGAATCAGCGGTCACGCGCTCAAGACCGGCACCGTCCCTGGAAACAGGGCTGCCACCTCTGACAACTTCCCCCTTTGCCAAAGGGGGATTGAGGGGGATTTATACCACCTCACCAGACCAAAACTCCGCAGCACCAATCCCTCCAAACCTCCCTTTGCGAAAGGGAGGCTTTTGGTGGCTCCTTCGCGACGGAGCTTCATTCCAGCTTCCACCTTTCCCGGGGAACTGGCCGATGTGCAAATCTGAACTCCGAAACTTGAGTCAACAACTTAGTCGTTGTTGAATCTGGCGGCACTTCCTTGTGCCGCACGAGGGCGTCGTTTAACAACACCCTTCCGAACCCTCAACCGCCCGGCACCGATCTGGGTCGTCGGGCTGTTGAGTTTGTTCCTCCCATACCCATATTTCCCCAATGACAAACCGTATTCCAGCTACTGGTTGGTAACGTGGCGGTTTTCTCTACGCATGGATCCGTACAAGGGGAGGCAAACAATCTTGAACAGACGCTGGTTTTTTCTGCTCACACTATTGCTCGTGCCCTGCTTCACTGCAGCGCTGGCTGCAACTGAACCCGACTTCGATTCGATGCGTCAGCAGATGATCGAAGAAATCGAGCAGCAGGTTCGTGAAACCGCATCCCAACTGGACGACGACAAGCTCGATCCGCGTGTGATCGAGGCGCTGGCCAAAGTGCCACGCCATGAGTTCGTGCTGCCGACTCGTCGTCATCAAGCCTACGAAAACCGGCCATTGCCAATCGGTTACGGGCAGACCATTTCACAGCCCTACATCGTCGCGGTAATGACCGATCTGTTGCAGCTCGACCCCGGTGACAAGGTACTGGAAATCGGCACCGGTTCCGGTTATCAGGCGGCGGTCGTAGGGGAGCTGGTCAAAAAAGTCTATTCCATCGAGATCATTGACACACTCGGGCGGAAAGCACGCAAGCGGCTGAAACGACTGGGTTATGACAACGTCAAGGTTCGCCTCGGCGATGGCTATTACGGCTGGAAGGAACACGGGCCTTACGACGCCATCATCGTTACCGCCGCCGCGAGTCATATACCGCCGCCACTGGTGAAACAGCTGAAACCGGGCGGGCGCATGATCATTCCGGTCGGCTCCCGTTTTGCAACGCAGCAACTGGTGCTGGTGGAAAAGAACAAACAGGGTGAGCTGCGCACACGCCAGCTGATGCCCGTGACTTTCGTGCCGCTGACGGGTGGACACAAGCGATGACGCAACGCCCGCCACTGGTCGCCATCGCGCTGCTGTCGCTGGCGACCCTGGCGGTTGAAATCTTGTTGATGCGGCTGTTTTCGATCACGCAGTGGCATCATTTCGCTTACATGATCATCAGCCTGGCGCTGCTCGGTTACGGCGCCAGCGGCAGCTTCGTCACACTGTTCCAGCGCCCACTCGAACGTCATTTTTCGGTGGCCTTCACGGCCGCGGTCGGGCTGTTCGGCATCACCGCAAGCGGCGCATTTCTACTGGCCCAGCAGCTGCCATTCAACGCCGAAGAGCTGCTCTGGGATCCACTGCAACCATGGTGGTTGCTGCTGATGTACCTGCTGCTCGCAATCCCGTTCTTTTTCGCTGCCAGTGCCATCGCGCTGGCGCTGACCCGGTTCAGCAACGAAGTCGGCAAGCTCTATGCCTTCGATCTGTTTGGCGCCGGTCTGGGCGGCCTATTTGTCATTGGGCTACTGTTCATGTTGATGCCGCTGGCAGTCCTGGGCGCCATCGGTTTGCTGTCACTGCTGGCGACGGTGGCCGCTGCCCTGGAGCTACGTGATCGCAAGGCTCGCATCACTGCCGCGCTGCTGGCTATCCCAATCCTGATCACAAGCGGCGCGACCTTTCACAGTGAATTGCAGATTTCCCCGTACAAAGGGCTGGCGCAAACCCTACAGGTCGCGGGCAGTGAGATCGTCGACCAGCAGTCGAGCCCGCTGGGGCTGCTGACCGCCGTGACAAACAACACGATCCCGTTTCGCCATGCGCCGGGCCTGAGCCTGATGGCCAGCACCGAGCCACCACCACAGATCGCGATCTTCACCGATGCCGATGGCATGACAGTGATTACCCGTGATGACGGCGATGCGGCTGCATTCCGCTATCTCGATGAAGTCCCTTCGGCACTGCCCTACCATTTGCGCAAACCGGGGAGTGTGCTGATCCTTGGCGCTGGTGGCGGTGCGGATGTGCTCCAGGCGAAATACCATGGTGCCGCCAAAATTACTGCGGTCGAACTCAATCCCCAGCTCGTGGAGCTAGTCAACAATCGATTCGGCACGTTCTCGGCACACCTCTACGATCAGGAGAGCGTCGAACTGCATATCGACGAAGCACGCGGATTCGTCAGCAGCAGCACTGAGCGATTCGACCTGATACAGCTTTCATTGATGGATGCCTTCGGTGCCTCCAGCGCCGGACTCCATGCACTGAACGAGCACTACCACTACACCGTCGAGGCGCTGCAAACCTATCTCGATCACGTTAGCGATGATGGCTATCTCAGCATCAGCCGCTGGATCCGGCTGCCGCCACGCGATGTACTCAAGCTGTTTGCCACGGCGGTCATCGCGCTACGCGAACAAGGCATCGACAATCCGATGCAGCAGCTGGTGCTGATTCGTAATTGGCAGATCGCCACGTTACTCGTCAAAAACTCACCGTTTAGCCGTGCCGAAATCGAAGATCTCAAAACATTTGCCAAAGCACGCGCCTTTGACCTCGCCTGGTATCCAGGCATGTCAGCCAATGAAGCCAACCGTTTCAATCAGCTCGCCGAACCCTGGTTCTACCGCGCCGCAGTAGCGTTGGGCGGTGACGAGGCAGCCGCATTCACCCTGGCCTACAAATTCAATCTGACACCCGCGACAGATGACCGGCCCTACTATTTTCATTTTTTCAAATGGCGCAGTCTGACCGAAATTTTTTCCTTGAGAGCCCGTGGCGGCATGGCGCTGCTGGAACAAGGCTACCTCGTGCTGGTGGTGGCGCTGGTTCAGGCGGCCATCGTCAGCCTGTTGCTGATTCTGCTGCCGTTACGTTATCTGCAACGGCAGACCGAAAAGACCATACAACCCCGGGTATGGCGCGTATCCATCTTTTTTTTCTCACTGGGTCTCGCCTTTCTGTTCATCGAAATGAGCTTTATTCAGAAATTTATTCTGCTACTGCACCACCCGCTCTATTCAGTCGCCACGGTCATGACCGCTTTCCTGATTTTTGCCGGCGCCGGGAGCTGGTATAGCCAACAACTGACTGCATCCAAAAGTCACCGTCAGATCATGGCAATGGCAACCGCCGCCATCATCCTGATTGGCAGCATTTTTCTGCTTGCCTTCCCCCTGCTGCGCGACGGACTATTGACGATGCCCTTCGCGATCAGGCTCACCATGACTCTGATCACCATTGCGCCGCTGGCGTTTTTCATGGGCATGCCATTCCCGCTCGGCCTGGCGAGCCTTGGCATGAACGCCAGGCCAATGATTCCCTGGGCATGGGGCATCAACGGCTGCGCCTCGGTCATCAGCGCGATCATCGCCACCTTGATGGCCATGCACTGGGGCTTCTCGACCGTGATCGTGTCGGCGCTGCTACTCTATTTACTCGCTGCGCTGACATTTCCTGGCAGGACCACCTGAACCAGCCGCCAATATTGCACTCCATCACAATCGCCCCGTCGACACCCAGAAATTCCTAAAGATTTCCGCCCAAAGCCCGACAAGGGATCCGTGGCTGCTGTATTGCTGTGTTTCGCAGCATGAGCCACGCAATGGATTGCGTAAACGACAATGGACTGGGGATTGACCAAACTGACTTGGAAAATCCCACCAAACAATAACAATCATAATCAAGGACCACGCAATGACCTTCAATAACAAAATCGCGATCGCGGCGGCGATTGTTGCCACGGTAACCACCGGCAACGTACTGGCGGCCACCGATGGTGACCAGGGAACAACGTCAACCGGCAGCACCACGTTGTCGGTAACGAAACAGTCTGAGGTAAAAATCTCAGGGCTCAGCGACATCGCATTGACAGTACAAAGCGACGGCAGCGCAACCGGATCAACCGACGCCTGTATTTATCGCAACGGTACGGGCAGCTATAGCGTCACGGCAACAGGCAGTGGCGGCGCCAGTGCATTTTCACTGAGCGACGGCAATACCGGGGTCATGCCCTATTCGGTCACATTCAACGACGGTAGCGGTGCTGCGCCAATGACGCTTGCGACAGCCCTTACTGGCCGCAGTAATGCCAACACGCTTTCCGCCACCTGTAATGGCGCGACCAATGC
>Ga0256839_1003419_pt1 | contig 16377 bp, 4 predicted proteins | sample 354166metaG_FD_185968 | JGI IMG/M metagenome (GOLD analysis project Ga0256839, IMG submission 185968) | Hydrothermal vent microbial communities from Mid Atlantic Ridge, Atlantic Ocean - 354-166 | ecosystem: Environmental > Aquatic > Marine > Hydrothermal vents | place: Atlantic Ocean: Mid... | reverse complement strand
TAAATGTTCTGGAGCAGCCTTCATCCAAATAGCAAAGTCTGCAGGATGGCGTTTTTCGCTCTGATTTTTAAGATTATCGCGTGATTCTGCGATCAAATCTTCTATTTTACGACCAGAAAGTTGGCCGTAAAGACCTGTTTGTTCGGCAAATTTTAAAGTATCAAAATAAACCGAACCATTTTTTTCATAAGCAAGGCCATTTTTTAAAATCGTCTCTACCATCTCAATTTGTTCGGGGATATGACCCGTTGCCTGTGGTTCTATGCTAGGAGGCAGCGCGTTGAAAGTGCGCATCATATCATGAAAACCATTGGCATATTTCTGGGCAACTTCCATTGGTTCCAGTTGTTCTAAACGCGCGCCTTTGGCCATACGATCTTCACCATCATCGAGTATGTGGCCTACGTCTGTAATATTACGAACATAGCGCACTTTATACCCTAAATGAACAAGATAGCGATAGATCACATCAAAGCTTACGAAAGTACGACAATTACCAAGGTGTACATCACTATAGACTGTTGGCCCACAGACATACATCCCTATGAAACCTTCATTAATGGGCTCAAAAACCTCTTTTTTCCTGTTTAAACTATTGTATAGGCTTAATTGTCGCGTCATCTTACGTGATCTTTTGTTAAGAGCGCAAAAATAGGTCTTTCTGATGAGCAATGCAATGCCATTTTAAACAATCCTGTCGAGGCGTATCTTCAGACCTGTCTTTAGGAGGGCTCTTGCCTCTTTTTTGATATTATCCCCCCGTCAGCGCAGAGGCAAAAATGCCTGGTAAATGAATAACACTAGGGTTAATAGCAAACTTAGTCAATCGCCTCATCGTTGTTGCTGCAGTTTTATTGGTTACAAACCACGGTGGTGAAGGAGGAGCTAAATTGAGTGCTCGTGGTAGGCCACGGAAAGGGCCATAAAGAACCGATTTTTCGACATCTTCCAGCATTAAGCTGTTATGAACCACTCCGATACCGCTTTGAATATCATCATAAGTATGCCCAGGATAAGCACCCCAGGTACATTGTGCCAATAAAAACACAACACCATTCCAAATATTGACACCGATGGCACCATATTTCATTTCCGCAAGGCAATCTTCAAATGCAGTACCCATTGCTTTCATTGTTTTGGGGTGAATCAAAATGGTAGCACCAAGTGTTCCATGTAAGCTTTCATTGCAAAATTGGACAGCATTTTGTAGGAACTCTAAAGGTGTATCTCCGTCTAAATCTGTTTGAGCATACATGGGGCCAAAAAATTCAGTACAGAAAGCATATTCCTGATTATTATCAGCATCTAAACCTGTAACGAATGTTCTTGGCACTTCACCTACCAACTCCGCCGCTTTTGGATAGGCTTTCATCATATTTTTTTGCCGATCACTTGTGCCAGGGTAATAAGCTGGTCGATAAGGAACATTATCTAATTTATCATGAACGGCTTTCAATAAAACAGCAGATTTATCCCATCTTTTGGGTAGAATCAAGACCTGAGACGCTACGCAATTATGCCCGCCATTATGTAATTTAGCGGAAACAATATTCTTTGACTGATAATTGATATCTGCTTTCGTCCAGGGGCCAGGAACGACAATCATTGGGCCAATACCTCCTAATTCGCTACTGATCGGTTTGGATGCGTCTAATTGAGGTTTGTTTTCCTGTTTGCGTCTTTTGCCTTCTTCACCGCCGCCATAAACGATAAGATCGTGGGTTCTTTCGCTTCCTGTGATATGAATACATTCGATATCAGGATGAGCAGTCAGGTATTGGCCTGTTTTTCCATCCCCATTGATTATTCTTAGATAGCCGTCTTTAATTAAAGGTTCAAATATTTGATTAAACAAAGGGGTTAAATAATCATTAATTGGATTCATTTTTAAAATAACCACTTCTCCTTTTACAAGCAGGTTGTACAATAAATCCAGTGGCGGAATACTATTAATATTACCAGCACCTAAAATAAGGCTTACTTTTCCTTTTAAAGATTTTTGCTGATAAAAAGTAGCGATATGTTCTGACAAGTTACCTTCATTCACCGTTTTTTGCATCCAAACTTCGCCTTTAATCTCATTTAGTAATAAAGCATCGTAAAGATTAGAGGGGAATACCTTAAGCTTCAACTGGCCATCAGGGCGTTTAGTTATTTTTTTTATCAACTTTGCTGTTGTCCCCTTTTCAATAGCTTCCAGCGTAGTGATAAAAGCATTGATGCCGTAAAGTGTTGCCCATGGGCCCGTTGCCCACTCTTCTCCTACAATGGGAGATTTTGGGTCAATTTGCTTGTTTTTTACCGATATGTCTACCCATTCCTGCGCATATGTACCGATATTTTTTTGAATGGCTTTTAGTATTTCAATTCTTTCAGGAATAGAAAGATTGACCCATTTTTGTTTACTGGCCTGTAAAACTTGTATATCTTTATCAATCGCATTTTGCTGTTCAGTAGTTTGCATAAGTAGTCAGATTTAATATGAATTTCGCTAAAGATACTAATAATTTAACAGTTTCTAAACTGTGATAAAATAGCGAATAATAAAGAAAGTAAGACAGATAATAAAGAAAACAATACAAGTACTAATAAAGCAAATAATTGAAAAAGGTTAAGGATATCTTTGGTCTAAATTAAAACCAGTTAAACTATACATTCATGAAAACACCCCGCACTTATATTCTATTATCCTTTTTATTCCTGCTATTATTAGGTTGTAAACAATCTTTATTCAAGCAGAAAGAAATGACGGATGAAGAAGCTCGAAAGTACATTGCTGCTTATACTCAGGGCATGATAAAAGAAAATGCGCCTATTGAATTTCGTTTTTCCAAAAAGCAGCATGCCGATAAGATGACATTACAAAATGCGCTGCTTGTTTCTCCTGCTTTTGAATATACACTACAAATAGATTCTCTACTGAATGGATTCAAAATTATCCCCAAAAAACCATTAAAAAGGGGCGCATCTTATGAAGTGGAGCTGAGGTTGAAAAAAATATTTCATCTTTCCAGGGAAAAAATTCTTATCTCTAAGATAAAAGTCTTCGATCAGTTTGTTGCTGTGCAAAGAGAAGGTTTGGTTTTTGATGACCAAAACAAAAGCTATATTCGACTGTATGTGACCACGGCTATTACCGAATCAAAAGAAAAGATTTTAAAACTTTTTAATTATCCTGCCCACAAACTTCATATAGAGGTGGTTTCTGAAACGGAGTTTTATGTTAATTTATTTTTTAATCCAATAAATGACCAATCGAAAACAGTGAATTGGGATGGGAAATCCATTGGTGCTAAAGAAAAAGGAACAATAGATATTTGGAATTATAATGAGGATGAATTTAATGTTATCAGCACTTATTTTAATCGTTCCACAAACGAATACAAGGTTTATTTCACCAAATTACTAGATGAAAAACAAGACGCTAAAGGCTTAATCAGGCTGGGGAAAGAAGATGCTGAGTTTGAAATAAAAAACAATATTATCACCATATTTATTAAGACAAACACAAGAGAAAACGTCAATCTTTCCATCAATAGAGGCATCAAAGCTAGAGATCAGTCAATGTTGCCTCTTGATTTGGCTTATGATATTGAAATTGCAGTTGTAAAACCTGAAATACAATGGGTTGAAAGCGGCACTTACATTCCTAGTACAGGCGAATTTAAAATTCCGTTTCTGTCTAAAGCACTCAAGTCAGTTATTGTAACGGTTGTAGCAATTCCTTCCGAAAACGCGAGCCGATATGCTGCATGGAACAATATGAGCGATATGGATGAAATGGAGATGATCAGATACGGTAGTTTAGTCCACAAAGCAACGTATGATTTGGAGACGCTTACCTTTAATAATCTCGAAAACTGGAACGAGTTTGGACTTGATCTTACAGAAATGTTTAAAAGAGAAAAAGGAACAATTTATCGTATTTCTCTGTCTTTTGGCCCCGCCAATACTATTCTAAAATGCGAAGACGCTGCTCTTTATGAATTTGAGAAACAAGTGGTTGATGAGGCGTGGTTTGAAGATCAAAACCGATATTATGACTATTACAACTATTATGATTACGAATATAAAAATGATCCTTGTCATGTTTCTTACTATTTAGGAAATAACGGCATTTCTACAAATGTGCATTGTACCAATGTTTTTCCCATCATTAAAAAAGGAGAGAAAGAGTTGCACATCGCCATCAAAGAATTGTTGAATAATAAGGTTGCCAATGGTGCAAAAGTAGATGTACTCAGCTTACAAGGGCTTGATGTTGCTAGCAAAATGAGTTCATCAAATGGTGTTTGCTCATTTAAAAACCTCAAAAGAGATCCAAAAGCAATTCGAGTGACCTATAAGGGAGAAGTTTCCTATTTCAATCTTCAGGATGGAGAAGAAAACCCACTGACAGAGTTTGACATTTCCTCTAATGTTCGGGATGTGGATAATCGAATTTTCGTATACACAGAACGAGATGTTTGGCGACCAGGAGATACCATCTTCTTAGACGTAATGCTCAATCGAGCTAATTTTCAGTTTGAAGCAGGGCTTCCGATTGTGGTCAAGCTTAAAAACCCAAAAAATGTTTTATGCAAAAAATACCTGTTGCCAATAAAGGATGGTCAGTCCATTTATTCATTCAAAATGCCAACGCATCTTGAAGCACCTACTGGATATTGGAATGCTTCTATTGATATGGGGCCACTGCACACCTCTAAAACACTGCGGGTAGAGACGATCAAACCTAATGTTGTTGATTTGATGTATCATTTTTCGGAAGGAGATGACAATTGGATTTACAATTCCACCATCAAAGGCGAAGTGGAAGTCAATTACCTGGCAGGCTATGCCATGAACAAGGGAACGGTGAGTGCTTCTGCTAATATTTTTCCTGTTTATACACCTTTTGACCAGTATAAAAACTTTGTTTTTCGTCCTTATTCTACTGTCAATCCCGTCAAAGATGCGACGCTTTGGAGTGTCAAAACAAATACAGAAGGTAAAGCTGATTTTAGTTTTTCGCAGGATTTTAAAAATTATCTAGGCGTTAGTAAAATTGTTATTGACTCAAAAATCGACTTGCCTGGCGGCGGACTTAATACAGAAACAGAATCCCATTTGGTTTCTCCTTTTAGTTCTTATGTCGGTATTGAAAAAGCAAAAGGAAAAGGATGGAGGGGGTCTTTTCGCTATGGTGAAACACCAGGGGTTCAAGTGATTAGACTGGACAAAAAAGGGGAATTGATAAAAGATAATGCCACTATTCACGTCCAATTATTCAAATACCAAAACGATTGGTGGTATGATCGTTATCGCCTTTCGAGAGGGCATCGCTCGCACACTTCCTGGCGGTATGATGAAGTTTGGGAAGAGGATATTACGCTAAAAAACGGTATTTGGAACTACACTCATGATACCAAAACTAGTACCTCTGGAATGTATAAACTGGTTATTACCGATCAAAGTAGTGGGCATATTTCCGAATACCAGTTTCATAGTGTTGTCGCACAAAACTATTCGGTACAATCCAATCCCATGTTTATTGATCTTGATTTAGCAAAAGACAATTATCAGGCGGGTGAAAACATTGAAATAAGTTTTCCTACAATAAAAGATGCCCAGGCACTCATCAGTATTGAAAGAGGTGGACAGGTGATCGATCTATTTTGGCATGATTTGAATAGAGGCACACTTGCAATTCCTGTTCAAGATGGCTGGTTTCCCAATATTTACCTCAATGTGAGTATTGTGCAAAATTATGGACAAAAAAACAATGATCGCCCCAAGCGGATGTATACCGTTAAAAAAATCATTGTCAATCAACCTAAAAACAAAATAGAGCCGACTATTTTGGCAGCAGACAAAATTGAACCCAATAAAATATTCACCTTTAATATAAAAGAACAAAACGGACAACCAATGGAATATACCATTGCATTGGTAGATATGGGCTTGCTTAACCTAACAGGTTTTAGAACCCCAAACCCACTAGCTCATTTTTCAAAAATGATTGCATTACGAGTCAGCACCTGGGATATTTTTCAGCAGCTTATTTATTATATGAATCCGTCTTTCGCAGGCGTATTTAGTATTGGTGGCGACGAGTCTGCCCAAAAGGCATTGGACGAATCTGCTGATTTTAACCGCTTCAAACCTGTTGTTTTCCATTTAGGTTCCTTTCATTTAGCCGCCAATGGCAAGCAAAAGCACCGAATAGCAATACCCAATTATATCGGCAAACTCAAATTAATGGTCGTAGCCTGCAACAATCATTCCTTTGGCCATGCGGATAAAAAGATAAGAGTGGTCAGCCCTTTGATGGTACAATCTCAACTGCCCCGCACCCTTAATGTTACGGATAAAGTAGATGTTCCCATCACCATTTTCAAGGATGAACCTAGCGTCAAAAACGTGCAAATCACAGCCAAATCTTCTAATAAATTGATTCATTTTTCATCTCAAAAAATGACAAAATCATTGGCTGATAGCGATCAATCTTTGGGTATTATGCAATTTACCACGGGCTTAGAAGCGGGAACAACTGAAATTACTTTTGAAGGAAGAGCCAATGGTTTTACTAGTCATGAAACGACAGAAATATTCATCAATTACCCTAATTCTTATGCTGATCAACAAGAATTATTTAAAATTGAAGCGGGTAAAGAATTAAAGATCCCCATCGAATCTTTTGGTTTTGACAAAACAAAACACGTTGATTTACAGGTTTCTGGCGCACTTATTCCCAATTTTACTAAGCATTATCATAATTTGATTCAATATCCTTATGGCTGCCTGGAGCAAACGACCTCCCGCGCCATCGCCATGCTACACATCGAAGATTTGATGGCCATGACACCTAAGGAAAAAATGAAAAACCGAGATTTTTCGGATGCGGCTATCCTCAAAATTCAATCTTACCAACAATACGATGGCCGGTTTAACTATTGGAGTAATGGTTATTATCACGCATGGTCTGATCTTTATGCGGGGCATTATTTACTAGAAGCCAGGGACAAAAATCTTTTGTTTAAAGACGATGCACTTCGGCTTTGGCTCAAACATAAAACCAATTTAGCCAATCAGTGGAAGATGGACATTTCAGGAACAGTCAATGTATCTGAATATACCATTACACGAGAAGAAACCATACAGGCTTACCGATTATTTTTTCTGGCTAAAGCAGGAAAACCAGCTAAAAGTGCCATGAATCGCTTTAGAAAAAGAACGCTTAATGCTCAAATCACAAAAATTTTATTAGCAGGTGCTTATTATTATACAGGCATGAACGAGATAGGGAAAGAGCTTTTAGACCAAGCATTGGCGCAGGGGTCTTCAGATAAAATTAGTCATTATTCCTACTCTTTTGGTAGTGAAATTAGAAACAAAGCCATAGCCATTTATGTGTTATCTCTTTTTGAACGAAGTGAACAATTAGATGCTTATTATACAGACTGGGTAAAGGAAGTTAATCAAAAAAGGTGGCTCAGCACACAGGAACAGGGTTTCATTTTTATGGCTTGTGCCGCTTATTTTGGTGAGCAACTTCAAGTAGGTGAAAATATTGATTTTGAGCTACAGTCAAAACGATTCAACAAGCGAACAAAAATACCTGCTAACCAACAAAGACGCTACCAATGGTCATGGAGGAATATTGGAGACGAAGTGACCGTCAAAAATCATGGACAATCTACTCTTTATGTGATGAAAACCCAGCGAGCCATTTCAAAAGAGCTTTATCAGGCTGCTAAAGCTAGTAATTTGGAATTATCCGTGAATTATACCCATCTGAATGGGGAGCTTGTCAATTTACAAAACATCAAACAGGGAGAGGAGATATTGATTTCTGTAATCGTGCAAAACAAAGATATTTTAGATCAGGACAATTTAGCTTTATCTGTAAAAATGCCTTCAGGCTGGGAGCTTCTAAACCCTCGCTTATATTCGACTAATGCGGATGAAAAGGCTCAGTTTACTTTTCAGGATTTTAGAGATGACAAGGTGTATACTTATTTTAGTTTAGCAAAAAATGGCCAGCGCACCTATCATTTTAGAGCGAAAGCTAACCTTACTGGAGATTACTTCCTGCCTTCTGTACGATGTGAAAATATGTATCGCGGTAATGTTTATGCTTATAATAAAGCGGAGCGGGTGGTTATTAGGGAGTAATAGGTGTCTGATCACTAATAAGTACCTTCCATAACTGGCTACCCGCCTAAAATAGGACAGTAGAGCAATAGCCACTAAAACACAAAAGCACTGAATCCCACAAAAATCAGTAGGGGTTTGTGTTTTAGTGCTCCTGTGGCAGATTTGCCTAGTGGCTTAAGAACTAAGTTATTCCTATATTAAACGCCGTCTATTTTTTGTCTAATCGAGTCAATAAATGGGGAGTTTATCGAGATAAGCGACCCATTTATTGGTGAAGAGTAGGCGAAAAAGAGCAAGTTTAATATGTGTGTTATTTAGTTCTTAAGCCACCAGTGGCTGAAGAACTAAACGGGTAGTCCAATAACTCAATAAAATGACAAGAAAACACCTATTTTTTTTCTCTTTAGTCATCACCATTTTAGTGATCGCATTTACGCCTATTCCCAATTTGGGATTGGCCTATAGCAAAGTGGTATACGATAAAAACGGCCAACTTTTATCTACTAAAATTGCTACCGATGAACAATGGCGTTTCCCTATTGATGAGGATTTACCCAAGCCTCTGGAGCAGGCAATTGTTCATTTTGAAGATGAATATTTCTATTGGCATCCTGGTGTCAATCCCATTTCTATTGTCAAGGCGATGTATTTAAATATCAAGGCCAAAAAAATAGTTCGTGGCGGTAGTACCATTACCATGCAGGTCATGCGAATGTATTATGGCAATAGGAGGAGAACATTTTTTCAAAAGACGATAGAAATGCTGGGCGCACTGAAATTGAGTGTTTTATATTCTAAAAAAGAAGTGCTAAAAATGTGGGCTTCTGTCGCACCATTTGGTGGCAATACGGTGGGAGCTTCTACCGCTGCATGGAGGTATTTTAATAGAGATTTAGATCAGCTTTCCTGGGCTGAATACGCCACACTTGCGGTTTTGCCCAATACCCCTTCAAAAATACATACCCATAGAAATGTAGCAGCACTTAAGAAAAAAAGGGATTTTTTACTGCGTAAACTGCACGAAAACAAATTGTTTGACAACACAGAATTAGAGTTAGCACTAGATGAAGAGGTGCAATTTGAGCAAAAATCATTGCCTCAGCAATCCATTCATTTCATGGAATTTATGAGTCAAAAATATCCTGAAAAAAATATTTATCACTCCACTATTGATCCTGTTTATCAGGAATTATTGAATGATATTTTAAATGAATATTCAGCTATTTATCAATTTGATGGGATTGAAAATGCGGCCGCGATTGTCGTTGATATCCAACAAAATGAAGTCGTTGCCTATGTTGGGAATACCAAGTATAAAGGAACAGCCATGCGTTTTGTCGATTGTGTGCAAGCCCCTCGCAGCTATGGAAGTTTGCTCAAACCACTCTTGTATACTTACGCTATTGATCAGGGCTATTTTTTACCGAATGAACTGGTAAAGGATATTCCCACTAATATAAAAGGCTTTATTCCTAAGAATTTTGATAGAAAATATAGAGGAGTCGTTCCTATGGATCAAATGGTGAGCCATTCGCTAAATATTCCCGCGGTACGTATTTTAAACTATGTGGGTCTGGAATCTTTTCATCACTTACTCACCAGAGATTTAGGGTTTTCTTATATTAATAAAAATCCTAACCATCATGGGTTAAGCCTGATTTTAGGCGGTGCAGAATGTAGTATGTGGGAAATCGGCAGGGCCTACAAAGGTTTAGTTCGCAATCAATTAGAGTTAGACAATGCTTATAATCCAGTCAAATGCCTACAAGAGGAGGAAGATGAAAAATATCCATTTAAATTTCATCCCAAAGCAAGCTGGTATGCCTTAAAAGCCATGATGTCACTCAATCGCCCAAAAGAAGAACAGCATTTTGGTAAGATGGGTGGCCAAAAAATAGCCTGGAAAACAGGGACAAGCTATGGTCATCGTGACGCTTGGGCAGTAGGCACCAATAACCGATACGTGGTGGCTGTCTGGGTAGGTAATGAAAAAGGAGGAGGTGTTTATAATTTGACTGGAGTCAAAAAAGCAGGCCCTGTCCTGTTTCGTATAATGCGGCATCTAGATTCTGAAGGCGATATAAAAGAGCGTAATGTTTGGGCTAAAAAAGTGCTTGTTTGTTCACAAAGTGGTATGTTGAAAGGCAACTTATGCACCGAAACACACACTTTATTTGTACCTAAAAACGCCCATCAGCTTCGAAATTGCGATCACCACAAAATCGTTTATGATGAAAATGCTGTTTCATTAAAAGATACGTTCTATTATTTGAAGCCAGTAGAGAATTATTATTACAAGCAGTATTTCGGACAATCATTGGCTTTACCTGCTTATGCTTATGCAAAAAATGAATTGGGGTCGCCTCTTAAAATTGTTTATCCTCAGGCAAAATCCGTGATTTTAGTACCCAAAAAGCTAGATCAACAATATGCCCAAATTGAATGTAGAGCAAGCTCGGCAATAAAAGAAAGTACTTTGTTTTGGTTTCTGGATGGCAAATTCTTACAAAAAACGACGACGACTCATAAAATTCATCTCAATTTGGATAATAATGAGCACACACTTTTAATCAATGATTCATTTGGCAATAAAGACCAAGTAGCATTTAGTGTGGTTAGAAGAGCAACTGATTTGTAAATTGGATTTTCAACTCTTATATTTCTCTATACTTCTGGATATGGATCGGTTTTCTAAACATTCAAAGCATAATTTATTTAAAAAACGCTTCAATCGTCTTCATGGGTAAAAACATATCTGCATTTTCATCTATCGGATCAACAATTACTGCTATTGATTCAATTACTTCCGATACTTTAAAACTTCTTTTTAAGGCTTCTATTAATATTAATTTTCCTAGCCCCTGCCCTTTGTAATGCTCACTAATAGCTAACCAGCCTAATAATGTTACAGGTAAGTACCCGAGCAGAGATAAACGGTAAGTTTTAGGAAAAGATATTTATAAAAGTATCGTTTATTTGTGCTCAGGTACTTAAGTTCACCCTTAAACTTCAAGCATTCGTAGAATAATACCTCAAGTTTTCAATTCCTTATGTATCTTTGGAACAGAGAAAGAATAAATTTATATCACCTCTTATTTTCCTGGACTTTGGACGTGAGAGCAAGGGTAGAGGGCGCAGAGGATAAGTAATTGATAATCAAAAGAATAAAGACCGCCTGGGTTTTCTCGTGATTTTTATAGTGTACTGATTATTAATTTATGAAAAAACAAGCCTCTCTATCTTCTATTCTACGTCCAAAGTCCAATTTTTTGGCCAACGCACATTAGCATTTATGACATACGATAATTTTACTACCCGTTCACAAGAAGCCATTATGCAGGCTCAAAAAATTGCGGGAAAACTTAGTCAACAACAAGTAGATACACCTCATTTATTGAAAGGTATATTGGAAACCGACGAGAGTGTTGCTCATTTTCTTTTGCAAAAAGCAGAAGTTGATGTGGATGAATTAACGGATCGGTTGGATAAAATCATTAAAACCTACCCTAAAGTTAAGGGGAATGATAAGCAGTTTCTCACAGACGCTGCCAATAAATCGTTGACCAGAGCAAAAAAAATGATGCCTGATTTTGGCGATGAATTTATCTCCATAGAACTCATTTTACTAGGTATTTTACAAGGAAAAGACAAAGGAGGGCAGTTACTCAAAGATTTAGGGGCTACAAACGATAATTTACGTACCGCTATCGCAGGTTTGCGTAAAGGACGAAAAGTCACTGACCAAAGCGCAGAAGAAAGCTATAATGCCCTCAAAAAATTTGCGATAAATCTCAATGAAAGTGCGGAAACAGGCAAGCTTGATCCCATCATTGGCCGGGATGAAGAGATGCGCCGTGTGCTTCAGATTCTTTCCCGAAGAAAGAAAAACAATCCTTTATTAATAGGCGAAGCGGGCGTTGGCAAAACGGCCATCGTTGAAGGGATCGCCTGGCGTATTGTCAAGGGTGATGTGCCTGAAAACTTAAAAAGCAAGCGCATTTATGTGCTAGATATTGCGGCTTTAATTGCGGGTGCCAAATACAAAGGCGAGTTTGAAGAACGACTCAAAGGCGTGATTAAAGAAGTGACTTCTTCTAATGGTGAAATTGTACTTTTCGTTGATGAAATCCACACCCTCATTGGAGCTGGTGGTGGTAATGGTGCAATGGATGCAGCTAATATTTTGAAACCCGCCCTTGCTCGTGGTGAGTTGCGTACCATCGGTGCAACAACACTGGATGAATACCAAAAATATTTTGAAAAAGACAAAGCACTTGTTCGTCGCTTTCAAACGGTTTTAATTGAAGAACCCAGCGTAGAAGACACTATTTCGATCCTTCGTGGATTGCAGGAACGCTATGAAGTATATCATAAAATTGAAATCCTGGATGAGGCTCTTGTTGCCGCAGCAGAATTGAGTAATCGTTATATTGCTGATCGCCAATTACCTGATAAAGCAATAGATCTGATCGATGAAGCGGCAGCTAAAATGCGACTGGAGTTGGACAGTGTACCCGAAGAAGTAGATGAATGGGATAGAAAAGTACGACAGCTGGAAATCGAACGCGAAGGAATAAAACGCGAAAAAAATAAGCCTAAACTAGCAAAAATAACTGAGCAAATTGCTAACGCCAAAGAAAAACGAGATGGCATCAGAGCCAGTTGGCAGGGCGAAAAAGAAATCGTTGACCTGGTACAAGGCATCAAAAAACAGATGGAGGAGCTGGAGATCGAAGCAGAACGTGCGGAACGGCGCAGTGAGTTCGAAAAAGTAGCCGAAATTCGCTATGGTCAACTTCAGGAATTACAAAAACAACTCAAAAAAGGAGAACAAGAACTCAATAAATTACCTGATGAAAAACGATTTACTAACGAGGAAGTCACCGCCAATGATATTGCTGAAGTTGTTGGCCGCTGGACGGGGATTCCCGTCGCCAGAATGCTACAAAGCGAAAGAGAAAAATTACTTTTATTAGAAGAAGAACTGCATAAACGTTTAATTGGCCAGGACGAGGCCGTTAAAGCCGTTTCTGATGCCGTGCGCCGAAGTAGGGCAGGAATGCAGGACGAAGGCAAGCCAATTGGTTCTTTTATTTTCTTAGGGCCAACGGGTGTGGGGAAAACCGAATTAGCCAAGGCTTTAGCCGAGGTGTTATTCAACGATGAACGTGCCATTACTCGTATCGACATGAGTGAATATATGGAAAAACACGCTGTCAGTCGCCTAGTAGGTGCGCCTCCTGGATACGTCGGTTATGATGAAGGTGGACAGTTAACGGAAGCCGTACGCAGACGACCTTACAGTATTGTTTTATTAGACGAAATTGAAAAGGCACACCCTGATACTTTTAATATTCTTCTACAGGTATTAGATGATGGCCAACTGACCGATAATCGTGGCCGTGTGGCTAATTTTAAAAATACCATTATCATCATGACCTCTAATATGGGGGCAGAAGTGATACTAGAAAATTTTGAAGACCTCGAAGCTGTTGGCGAAGAACATCGTCAGGATATTTTAGACACCACCAAGGAAGAAGTTTTTGAGGCATTGAAAGAAAATTTACGCCCGGAATTTCTCAACCGTATTGACGAAAGAGTCATGTTTTTGCCGCTTACACAAGCAGAAATCAAGCAAATATTAGGTTTGTTGCTACGCAAAACGGAAAAACGCCTGGCTAAAAAAGGTATGGTCATGAAAATCAATGACCGAGCCCTTGACTGGATGGCGGAGCGTGGTTATGACCCACAATTTGGTGCCAGGCCCATGAAGCGTGTGCTACAAAAAGACCTCATTGATGGCCTCTCAAAAGAATTAATTGCCAATACTTTCATCGAGGGAGATACTATTTATGTTGATCTGGGTAAAGATGTATTGACATTCAGTAAAGAACCCTTTGATCCTTCTGCCAAGTTTGAATCAAAAGGGGACTCTCCCGCTAAGAAAAAACGTGCTCGACGCAGATCTAAAAAGAAAGCAGAGCAGGTAGATGAACTCAAAAAAGCAACAGAAGATTTGAATGATGCTATAGCGAAGGTCGATAAAAAATAAAAAATGATGAGGTTGTCTTTTAGACGCCTCACCATTTTTAAATAGTATGTAGTAGCTTAGGGGTTAGTATAGCTCAAATAGCTATATTTCATACAGAAAAAGTTTAAATAGGAGGACTAGGATATGAGGGGGGGGAGAAATTATAAAAAACCGGACACAAAGGGGATTGTGTCCGGTTGGTACCCTAAAATAAAGGTCGCTTACATAAGTAAGCTTACCTTAAAACCGTGTAATTTTCAGGATTCTACAATCCCGATTTTCATGTGAAAATGATATATAAATTGTTATCCTTAATAACAACTCAAATGTAAGGGCATTCTGATAATGCCACTAATTTAAAACACCTGTTAATGTTGTTCTTTATTTTTACTATTAATTGATGTTTATAAATGTATTTTTATGATAATCAAATACTTATGATGTTTTTTTTATTTTTAAATACCAACTATTTTTTATGTGTATTTTCTTAATGTATTAAAAAAACAGCTGATTTTCAATGTTTTAATGTAAGACTTACTAAAAAATGGCTATAAATATTAAGTATTAACCGAAGTTCGCGTTTCCCCTTTCTAATTCCCACAACGCTTAGATGAAAATTACGGTACGTTTATATACTTTGATGGTACTGATGTGTTACTTACCTTTGCAGCTCTTATTTTCACAACAAACAGGTGAGCAGAAATACGGTAAGGTGATCGAGTAGGACACGCCCGTTGGGAAGCCCTTGTTTGTTAAAATGATTAATGATGATTAATATCACTTTACCAGATGGTTCGGTGCGCCAGGTTGAGAGCGGCACATCGGCTATGGACGTGGCCAAATCCATTAGTGAGGGTTTGGCACGTAATGTGCTCTCTGCAAAAGTAAACGGGCAGGTATGGGATGCCAACCGCCCAATGACCGAAGATGCTACGCTACAATTGTTAACATGGAGGGATGATGATGGAAAAGCCACCTTTTGGCATTCATCGGCTCACTTAATGGCAGAAGCACTCGAGGCTATTTATCCTGGTATAAAACTAGGAATTGGCCCCAATATTGAAACGGGTTTCTATTACGATGTTGATGCTGGCGACCAAACAATTCAGGAACTCGCTCGTCAAAAAAATGATTATATTCGCAAAGATATTAGTAAGGCGGATGCGATCGCTTATTTTGAAGAAAAAGATGATGAGTATAAATTAGAACTGCTCAACGATCTTGATGATGGCTCTATCACCTTTTATACGCAAGGAGGATTTACGGATCTTTGCCGGGGGCCTCATATCCCCAATACGGGTGCAATCAAGGCGGTTAAATTGATGAAAGTAGCGGGTGCTTACTGGAGAGGTGACGAAACACGCAAGCAAATGACTCGTATTTATGGTGTTTCTTTTCCTAAGCAAAAGGAATTGAAGGAATATCTCGTGATGCTGGAAGAAGCTAAAAAGCGAGACCACCGTAAAATTGGGCAAGAGTTGGACTTGTTTATGTTCAGCGAAAAAGTAGGCGCAGGCTTACCTATCTGGCTGCCAAAAGGAAATGCGCTACGCGAACGTCTAATGAACTTCCTTCGTGTAGAGCAGGAAAAACATGGCTACCAAATGGTCACCACGCCACATATTGGTAAAAAAGACCTTTATGTGACTTCGGGTCATTATGAAAAATATGGAGAGGATAGCTTTCAGCCTATTCATACACCCCGTGATGGAGAGACATTTTTATTGAAACCAATGAACTGTCCTCACCATTGTGAAATTTTCGCACACCGTCCTCACTCTTATCGTGACTTACCTTTGCGTATTGCTGAATTTGGTACAGTTTATCGGTATGAGCAAAGTGGTGAATTGCATGGCTTAAGTCGTGTTCGTTGTTTCACACAAGATGATGCACATATTTTCTGTACTAGAGATCAACTGAAAGACGAGTTTTTAAATGTATTGGACTTAACGCAAATCGTTTTAAGCAAAATGGGGTTTGAAGACTTTACCGCCCAAATTAGTTTACGTGATCCGGAGAATCCTTCTAAGTATATTGGTTCTGATGAGAATTGGGACGCAGCAGAGAAAGCGATTATTGAAGCGACAGAAGAAGTCGGTTTCAAAACAACAACAGTACTGGGAGAAGCCGCTTTTTACGGGCCTAAACTTGACTTTATGATCAAGGATGCCATTGGTCGTTCCTGGCAATTAGGAACGATCCAGGTAGAT
>Ga0256839_1003418_pt1 | contig 16379 bp, 12 predicted proteins | sample 354166metaG_FD_185968 | JGI IMG/M metagenome (GOLD analysis project Ga0256839, IMG submission 185968) | Hydrothermal vent microbial communities from Mid Atlantic Ridge, Atlantic Ocean - 354-166 | ecosystem: Environmental > Aquatic > Marine > Hydrothermal vents | place: Atlantic Ocean: Mid... | reverse complement strand
GTAAAACAGCGACCTTTTCATTAGGATTGGCTTGTAATTCATTGATTAGGTCATAATACACTTTGCCCGCACATAAAATAACACGTTCAACCTTATCATTATTTGCGTGTCTATCAGGAATAACGTTTTGGAACTCTCCTTCAAACAACTGGGACTTATCTGATGCAGCTCCTTTGTACCGTAACAGGCTTTTAGGTGTCATGACTATCAAAGGTTTACGCACTTTTCGTAACATTTGTCTGCGCAACATATGAAACATTTGAGCTGGGGTTGAAGGTATGCACACTTGCATGTTATTAACCGCACACAATTGCAAATACCGTTCTAAACGAGCTGATGAATGTTCAGGTCCTTGACCCTCAAAACCATGAGGCAAGAACATAACCAACCCACAAAAACGCCCCCATTTGGCTTCTCCAGATGAAATAAATTGATCAATAACAACTTGTGCACCATTGGCAAAATCTCCAAATTGTGCTTCCCATACAATCAAAGCGTTGGGTTCTGATGTTGCATAACCGTATTCAAAAGCCAAGACAGCCTCTTCAGACAAGACGGAATTAATGATAGAAATACGTGCTTTACCTTTTTCTAAACGTTTAAGTGGCATATAGGATTCGTTTTTATTAACATTATGAATCACTGCATGGCGATGAAAAAATGTTCCTCGTTGTGAATCTTGTCCATCAATTCGAATTTGGTAGCCGTCATTTAATAAACTTGCATACGCCATGGTTTCGGCAAAGCCCCAATCCATTTTTAACTCTCCATTCATCATTTTTACTCGGTCTTGGTAGATTTTTTTAATGCGATTATGGGGTTTAAAATCTTCGGGTATTGCAGTAATTGCCTTAGATAAACGTGCAAACTGTTCTGTGTTAATGGTGGTGTCAATCTTTTCAGACAGGTGACCACCAATATAAGGCGACCAATCTACATGGAATTCATCTTTTACGGGGGATTTTGAGAGTTCAACAACAGGGAGGCCTTCATCCAGTGAATCACGGTAACCTTCGACGAGTATATCTGCGTGTTCTTTAAATATGGTTCCCTCAGCAATTAATTTATCAGCATAAATTTGACGCGGAGACGGGTGTTTTTTGATTATTTTATACATAATGGGTTGAGTTGCCGAAGGTTCATCTGCTTCATTGTGACCGTGTTTGCGGTAACACACCAAATCAATTACCACGTCTTTTTGAAATTCTTTGCGGAAGTCTGCAGCCATTTTAGTGATAAAGGCTAATGCTTCAGGATCATCACCATTAACATGAAAAATGGGTGCCTGCACCATTTTGGCAACTTCGGTACAATAACCAATAGTGTCTTGGTCTAAGGCATGAGTGGTAGTAAATCCAATTTGGTTGTTGACTACAATATGTAAAGTTCCACCAACGAAATAACCCTCATCTTGTGACATGTTAAACAATTCCATGTTAACACCTTGTCCTTCAATGGCGGCATCACCATGAATTAATACGGGTAATACTTGTTTACCAAAAATGTCATTATTACGTCTGAATTGGCGTGCCTTAGCCGAGCCCAATACCACAGGGTTGATGATTTCTAAGTGAGATGGATTAAACGCTAATGCGACATGCACATCGCCCGCTTCGGTAGGTATGTCAGAGGAGAAGCCCATATGGTATTTGACATCGCCAGAATTAACATTGTCGTATTCTTTATCATAAATACCATCAAATTCTTTGAATAAATCTTGAGCAGATTTGCCTAAAGTATTAACCAGAACATTCAAGCGTCCGCGATGCGCCATACCGATAACAATCTCTTTAATGCCTTGTTTACCAGCATGTAAAATAAGTTCATATAGCTGCGGAATGAGTGAATCGCCACCTTCAAGTGAAAAACGTTTTTGACCAACATATTTTGTGTGGAGGTAACGTTCCATGCCTTCTGCTTTAGTGAGCTCCTCCAATAAACGGTGTTTTTCATCTTCATCAGTAGGGAATTTATCTTGTACTGACTCAATGCGTTGTTGAATCCATTCGCGTTGTTCAATGTCATTAATATGCATATACTCATAGCCAACATGTTTGGTGTAAGTATTTTTAAGTACGGCAATAATATCCTTAAGTTTCATGCGATTATCTGCAACAAGAGACCCTGTTGAAAAGGTGGTTTCCATATCCGAATCGACTAAATTATGATAACTGGGATCCAAATCAGCAACGACTGGGCGAGGGCGGTAATGTATTGGATCAACATCCGCTTGTTTGTGCCCTGCCACACGATAGGAGTTAATTAAACGCAGTACAGCCGCTTCTTTTTGCATGTCTTCGGCAGAATGAATTGCTGACTCTACCATGGGTGACAACTGCGCTGCGGCTTCAAATTGTTCGAGTATAGGTAAATGGCGTATATCTTTACCTGTGTTGTCGGTTAATTTATCAAAAACTGCTTGCAGTTCTTTTGATACGCTGTTTCTGTCGACCAAATAATCGTCATAAAAGGATTCGAGCCAACTCGAATTAGTACCAAAAAATTGCGAAGACTGTTGTTGTGTTTTTATCCAAGATGTCACTTTATTGCCCTGTTTACAGAAAAGTTTTCAAATGGCTATTATAACGAAATAAAAGATAGGATTAATTAAAAAGAGATTTAATTGCAAAAATAATCCGATAATTCATCAGAAAAATAAATAAGGGCATTTTTGATTGGCAATGGGATTCCTCCACCGTGTGCACACAGAGAGCCTTGTTCTAAAGTGTTGAGTAAATCAGTGAATAATTCCCTATCAATTTTCTGTTTATTTTTAATTGCGTTGAGCAATAACTCTTCGCCTCTTTTGGTGCCTAATCGACAAGGAAAGCATTTGCCACAACTTTCATAAACAGCAAATTCAAACAGGTGGTGCAGGTATTTAATCATTGGAAAATCAACAGGAATGCCGACAACAGAAGCGTGACCCAGCAAAAAACCATTATTAGAAAAAGATTCAAAGTTTAGTTGTAAGTCACTGATTTTATTGGTTGGAATGATGCCACCTAGCGGACCTCCGATTTGCAATGCTTTAATGTCTTTTGCAAAACCACCGCCACATTGTTCAAAAACATCAAGTAATGTTCTACCCATTTCCACTTCATAAATGCCTGGATGAGTAAAACAGGAATCCAGTGAAATCAATTTGGTTCCTTTAGATTTATCTGTGCCAATTGCGTTATAAAATTTGCCTCCTTTTGTGGTGATGCTGTAGAGACAGGCTAAGGTTTCCACGTTGTTGACAACCGTGGGTTTATTAAAGAGTCCTTGTTGAGTCGGGAAGGGTGGACGCACACGAACTTCAGGTCTTTGACCTTCGATAGAATTAATTAAAGCGGTTTCTTCACCACAAATATAAGCCCCTTGTGCTGAGATAATTTTAAATTTAAAGTCAAAATTTATTGATTCAATATAAGGGGCAAGTTGTTCTATGTTGTTTTTGATGGTTGCGATTGACTCAGGGTATTCTGCACGAATGTAAAGTATTCCATGGTCAGCACCGATTATATAAGCCGAAGCCAAAATGCCAAATAAAACCAAAAGAGGTTGTTGTTCTAATAAATACCGATCCGAATAAGCACCCGCATCGCCTTCATCGGCATTGCAGATAATGTACTTTTGCTCTGATTCAGTATTCATTGCTGAATCCAGTTTAAAGCTTATGGGAAACCCAGCACCACCTCGACCTCGCAAACTGGATATTTTGAGCTCTCCAAGAATCTCATTTTTGCCTTTAGTCATTAAGGCGTCAAAAGCGTTTATAAATTGGTCAATACTAATGGCTTTTCCTGTCAAAATTGGCGTGCCTAAACTTCCAACCCTGTAACTATCTTTTACGGATTTTTTATTATCCATAACAACATTAATTTCAGCGGAATCCAATCCTGAATAATTGCGACCTTGGTAATGGAAAGCTGAGTTCTCATGACAACGACCCAAGCAAGTCATGTGCCCAATTTCGGATGAATCAAAATGTTGTTCTAAGTGTTGTGTTAATTGTTTTTGTGTGCCCGCACACAAACACGCTGAACCATTGCAGACATACACTTTTTTATCTCTATTTTCTGCTTTTAGAAAATCGTAAAAACTCACTGCACCATTAACCGAAGCTTTGCCAATTAAAAATTCGCGGGCAATTGCCTCTGTGTCAGGATTGCCTGCTAAATTTTCAAATAAATTATTTTCTAAACCGTGTCGTGCGGATAATTCGGATAGATTCTTTGACATTATAAATATCTCATTCTATGATAGTTAAAATTATACAGGAATACTCATTGAATCACAATAAAATACGATTGATCAATATTGTCAAATACAATAATGAATTAGTTATTTCAAGAGAAGATTCAATCGCCATTGAATCTCCATTAGAAATACGTCTTGGTTACGATACGGGAAGTTTTAAAACTCTTGCTATTACCTTATGTTCACCTGATGAAATTGTAGATTTGGTTTATGGTCAATTATACAGTGAAGGCATTATCTCCCAATACAGTGATGTATTGAGTATTCAGGTGTTTGATAATGAACTGGGCTTAATTGCAGAGGTAATTCTATTAAAATCAATAGATTATAATAAATACTTAAATAAACGTCACGGTATGATTCATGCCAGTTGTGGGGTTTGCGGAAAAACTGAAATTGATGATTTACTAACCTTTCAATACACAAAAAACAAACAGCCAATTAAAAGCTTATCCACACACGAAATTTGCATGTTACCTGAAAAACTTTGCCAAACTCAGCTCGCCTTTAAAGAAACAGGTGGCGTGCATGCTTGTGCTTTGTTTGATGAAACAGGAGAATTGTTGTTGCTTAAAGAAGATGTTGGGCGACACAATGCTTTGGATAAATTAATTGGTCGTGCCTTGTTGCAAAAATTGTTGCCATTATCCAATAAAACGATACTGCTTAGTGGTCGTGTCAGTTTTGAATTGGTGCATAAAGCATTGATTTCAGGAGTTACAACTCTTGCTGCCATTGGCGCACCTTCGTCCTTAAGTATTGAGATTGCACAGGCTAATAATTTACGGTTACTTGGTTTTGTTAAAAATACTGGTTTTAATGAATATTGCAATGCCAAACCCCGATAGTGAAAACATGATACTAATACAAGTCCTTAATATATCTAGAAAATTCATAAAAATTCTAATCACCATTGAGTCTAAAAATCACTGAGAGGTAATAAAACTATGTTTGAAAAAATAAAACAAAAAATACAACAATCCATTGAAAACGCTATAGATTTACAACAAAAAGCACAAGCAAAATTAGCCGAACATTTTAATGATGAAGTTGCGTCCAAAACCCAATGGTCTGCCTTAAAAAAAGGGGGAACAAACTTTAAAACACACAAGCTAGTTCAACAATCTTCAAGGGTTTTAAAGTACCAATTATCAACTGGAGGTCTATTGTTTATAGGTGTGTTTGGACTGATTGGGGCAGGTGTTATGATTGCAGGGTTTTATGTGTTATTCAGCACTTCTGAAATGCCGAGTTTATTTTTGGTGCTTTTTGGCCTAATTTTTTTTACCGCTGCTGTTGTGATGTATTTGACCATGGGAAAACCGATTTATTTAGATCGTTCAATCGGCATGATGTATAAGGGCAACAACCCACCTAAACTTTCAGGAATGCAAGATAAAAATGATAATGTGTACCTTAACAATGTCCATGCTGTTCAAATTATAAAAGAATACGTGCGCTCGAATAAAAGCAGTTATTACAGTTACGAAATTAACTTAGTTATGAAAGACGCAACTCGGGTTAACGTTATTGATTTTGGCAACTATAAACAGATAAAAAAAGACGCCAAAATTATTTCACAATTTTTAGTCAAACCTGTTTGGAATGCCGTTGATTTGAGTTAGGAATGAGATTTTTTGATTTTAGGGTGGTTATTCAACCAAAACAATATAGCTTAAGAAAATACCTAGCGGAAGCAGAACTAAGTAGATGTAAATTGCTTTTTGGTAGGATTTTTTCAAATTGTTATCTTCAATATTAACACGCATACTGTTAAGCCAAACTAATTCCATTATTTGTAAAAATACCACTAATAAAATAAAAACAGTAGAAAATATACCAAGCAGATAGGCCCAATCTTCACCCTTGAAAAAATAAGCAACAGTTGCTGTAATAATAGCAACGATGATAAAAATCATTAATGCTGTTCGTAGCGGTGTAAAGGCTGTTTTTACTGTTTTATTTGACATATCAAGGATTTTTAGTTAGTTCATTAAAAGCAAATTTTAACACAATCTGATACGGGAATTATAGTGATGAGAATTAAATACTGAATTTTAGATTTTGCCAGTCTGAATATACCACAGTTTGTGGTAAATACGTTTGTTTTTAAGTAATTCTTGATGAGTGCCGCTTTCAATGATTTGACCTTTTTCTAAAACATAAATGCAGTCGGCTTTGACGATTGTTGAAAGGCGGTGGGCAATGACCAATAAGGTGCGATTTTTTGCAATGTGTTTCATGGAGCGTTGAATAGCCGCTTCTGTTTCGTTATCCACTGCCGAAGTGGCCTCATCTAAAATCAAAATTGCAGGGTTTTTTAAGATAGCACGTGCCAATGAAATACGTTGACGTTGCCCACCTGAAAGTTTCATGCCTCTTTCACCCACTAATGTTTCGTATGAGTTTGGTAGCTCATTTATGAATTCATCGGCTTCAGCTAGATGTGCCGCTTGTTTAATTTCGGTGAGAGTAGCGGCATTTTTTCCGTAGGCGATGTTGTCTTTTATTGTGCCATCAAATAGAAAAATATCTTGTGAAACCAGTCCAATTGATTCTCTTAACTTACTGATTTTAATCTTGTTTATATTTACATGTCCAATGGTAATTTCACCATTTTCTGGACTGTAAAAGCGCAACAATAATTTCATCAAGGTGCTTTTCCCTGAGCCTGTTTGACCAACAAAAGCAGTGACTTGAGATTTTTTAATAGTGAGATTAATAGAGGATAACACCTGTTGTGATTGTTTTGAATAGGAAAAATCGACACCTTTAAACTTAATATCCTGTGTCATGTCTGTTGATTGCGTGTCTTTTTCATCTCGAATCTCAATAGGAGTTTCGAGCAAGTCCAGAATGCGACGTACCGATGCCATGGCACGTTCGTACAAGTCCATTGTTACGGCTAATGAGGTAAAGGGCCATAATAAACGTTGTGTTAAAAAAACCAACATACCATAAGATCCTACGGTAATAACGCCATCCAGTGCATCGAACCCACCAATTATGAAGGTAGCAAGAAAACCGGTTAAAATTGCCATACGAATAATAGGAGTAAAGGCAGCACTGACTTTTATGGCTTCTTTATTGGCATTTTGATAGTTTAAGCTTAATTCTTCTAAGTTTTGCAGCTCTTGTGGTTCACGAGTAAAGCTTTTGATTGTGGCTATACCCATAATTTTATTACTAATTGCGGTCGCTAATATTCCCGTTTGTTTGCGCACTTCGGTATACCGAGGTTGTGCTTTTCTTTGGAAGAAGAAAGCACCAAATATAATCAATGGAATAGGTAAAAATGCAAATAGAGCAATTTTGGCAGAGATATAAAAGAAAACAGCACCCACACCAATAACCGAAACAATCACTTGAATAAAGTCATTGGCACCGACGTTTAAAAACCGTTCCAATTGATTGACGTCATCATTTAGTATGGAAGTTAGGTTGCCACTGGTTTGATTTTCAAAAAAAGACATATCCATTTGTTGCATGCGATTATAGGTGTCTAGGCGCATTTTATGTTGTAGATTTTGCGCTAAATTTCTCCATAAAAGCGTGTAAAAAAATTGAAACACCGATTCACCAAGCCAAATAACAAAAGTTAGAACAGCTAGAACAATCAACTGAGTCTTTTGTTCGGTATATCCAAAATAAGATAAAAATGAGTCTTGCCCACTAACAACCACATCAATGGCAATACCAATAAGAATTTCGGGGGCAATATCAAAAAGTTTATTGATAACCGAACAAACACTTGCCAAAGTGATTTGTAAACGCATGCCTTTTGCGTATTTTAATAAACGAATAATTGGTTTGCTATTATTCATCAATTTCAATGTGATCTGGGTGAAAAAACTGGATACTCAGGACTTGATAGCTTAATAACTCAATTTTGCCATCATAACGTTGAAAGTCAGACTCATTGTATTCAAAAGCATAACTGCGATAAAACCCAATCTTGCCATTGATTCGTTTTACTTTCATGGACTTCATTGCAATGGAGTCATCCAACAAAACGCCATTGCGTTTTATGGTTTCACGTTTGGCGTAAGCTCGTGCGATATCTCGTGCTTTACTGTTTGTAGCGATGAAAAGGATAAATAAACCCGTTAACAGTAATAAAGGAATTTCAGTCATAAATTGGTTGCAATTGCGGTAGAAATTTATAATATGGTAGGTCGCTTTAAAAATAAAGACTATTGGCTCATAATAAATCAAATAAATTCATAGAAATGTAACTTATAAACATTACATTTGGCTAGGAGCTTGTCCGAGAATAGGAGCCATAGCGAGGGAAAGGTAATTTGAGGCAAGTTTTTGCATGATTTGAGGAGAATAGTTGCCCTATTTGACAAGAATCAGGTGAAAAATTGTCCAAATCCACCTTTTCCGCAGTAGGTTATCTATTCTCGGACAAGCTCCAAGTAAAAAAATAAATAAGAGGCTTTCATAGGGAAAGCTCTCAACAACAGGAGATTACATGAATTGTAACAAAGAAAAAACAATCGACAAATGTGTTATTGCTGCTCGTGGTGGCATGACCTTATTGTCTCAAGATGAAATTAATAAAATAATGAACATGGGCAAGGGCTCGGTTCACGCATTATTTAGAAAGTGCTGCTTAGCAGTATTAAATTGCGATGCAAAAGACGACGATGCGATGGCAGTATTGTCCCGTTTTCCTGATTTTGAAGTTAAACTTTTACCAAGAGAGCGAGGTATCCATTTAGAGTTTGTTAACGCTCCAGCCGCAGCTTTTGTTGACGGTAAGATGATTTCTGGCATACGCGACTCTATTTTTTCCGTACTACGCGATATTATTTTCCAGTCATCTGAGCACAAAGATGGTAATTATGATGAAAGCACACTCTCAGGTATTTCAAATATGGTTTTTGAAATGCTTCGACGTGGTGAAGTCTATCAGTTTGGTAAAGAACCGAATTTAGTGGTTTGCTGGGGTGGTCATTCAATTAATAAGGTGGAATACCAATACACAAAAAATGTGGGTTATCAGTTAGGTTTGCGTGGAGCTGATATTTGTACAGGATGTGGTACTGGTGCAATGAAAGGGCCAATGAAAGGAGCATCCGTTGGGCATGCGAAACAACGCATATTTGATGGGCGTTATATTGGCTTAACAGAACCTGGAATTATCGCAGCTGAAGCACCAAATCCAATTGTAAATAAGTTGGTTATTATGCCTGATATAGAAAAGCGTTTAGAAGCATTTGTGCGTTTAGGTCATGGCATTATTGTTTTTCCTGGCGGAGTCGGGACAGCAGAAGAAATATTGTATCTTATAGGTCTACTATCTCACCCCGATAATAAAGACAATCCTTATCCGTTTATTATGACAGGACCTAAGGAGTCAGAAGAATACTTTAAACAAATAGATGCCTTTATTCGTTATGCTTTGGGTGATGAAGTGGCTGAACTTTATGAAATTATTATTGAAGATCCTGAGAAAGTAGCAAAACACATGATAGCGGGACTGGAAAAAGTGAAGGCGTACAGAACTCAAAAGCAAATTAGTTATTATTTTGATTGGGAGTTGGTTATTGAAGAAGCTTTCAAGTTTCCCTTTTTACCAACACATGAAAACATGCTTAGCCTAAACCTCAATCGTAATCAGCCCGTTAATGAGTTGGCGGCTGATTTACGCAAAGCGTTTTCTGGAATTGTTGCTGGTAATGTTAAAGAGTTCGGACAAATTCAAATCAAAGAGAACGGGGTTTATAAAATTCAGGGCGATAAAGAACTGATGGAACGACTCGATGTGTTATTGCAATCTTTTGTTGAACAAGGACGCATGAAATTGCCAGGAAGTAAATACACTCCAGTTTTTGAAGTACTGACTTAACTAAATAAGCTAAAATGCACAAGGTTTCTCCTTGTGCATTTTAGCTTAAAAGTTTTACTTATCCATTAATTTTTCGATTATGGGGTGAAGAATTACCTCCATGGCTAACTGCATCTTACCGCCAGGAACAACGATGGTGTTTCGGCGAGACATAAATGAATTTTTTATCATCGATAATAGGTAAGGAAAGTCAACGTTTAGGGCTTTGTAATCTTTAAATCGAGTCACAACCATGGACTCATCACTAGTAGGAATGTCACGTGAAATAAAAGGGTTAGAAGTATCAACCAATGACACCCGTTGAAAGTTTATATCGGTATTGGAAAATTGCGGGGTGATGACATTGACATAGTCTCGCATACGACGCAAAATTGTATCAGTAACATCTTCTGGCTTATAACCGCGTTGTGCGGTATCACGATGAATTTTTTGAATCCATTCCAAGTTAACAATGGGAACAACGCCAATTTTTAAATCGGAGTATTTTGCGATGTTAATGTCGTGTTTTTCATTGACAATAGCTCCATGTAAACCTTCGTATAACATCAAATCACTATCTGCGTCTGTATCTAACCAAGGGGTAAATTCACCCGGTTTTTGATTATAACGTTTGGCTTCGTCTTCTGAATGAAGGTAAAAGCGACGTTTGCAACTGCCTTTTTTTCCGTAGGTTTTAAAAGTGTTTTCGAGGTCTTTCAGTATATTGGCTTCAAAACCAAAGTGGGAAAAGTTTCGCCGTTCTTTTTGGGCAAGTTTAACCTTTTTCTTCATTTCTTTGCGGTCATACCGATGAAATGAATCGCCTTCAATTATAACGGGGTTGATTTTTTGTCTATGGAAAATATGTTCAAAAGCTTTTTTTACCGTTGTTGTTCCTGCACCTGATGAACCAGTTACTGCAATAATGGGGTGTTTCTTAGACATGATTTTCACCTATAATATTTTTAAGTAATTGGGTGTCGATTTGACTGAAGTTGCTGTGCACTTGTTGTGCTTGAGTAAAGTCTTGTTTTTTTGTGTATTGATTTGTTGTTACAATTGTTTTAAGTCCCGCTTGCACAGCAGATTGTAGCCCTGCCTCAGAGTCTTCAATGGCAATGCAATCTCTTGCTTTTAAATTAAGTTTCTCTAAAGCGTAGAGATAAATATCAGGTGCTGGTTTCTTGTTGGCAACAATATCACCTGCGGCTATAACCTTAAATAATGATTCAGCTTGTTTTCCAAGATTTGCTCTAAGTAATGCAGTAACATTAATAGGTGTGGTTGTTGTCGATATTGCCAGAGTTATTTTTTCAGCTTTGGCTTGGGTAATTAGTTTTTTCACGCCCTTTCGTAAGGGAATTTTTCCTGATTCTAATAACTGTATGTAATGCTTGGTTTTGATGGCATGCAAGTCTTTGATTTCTTCGTTTGTTAAAATGTTTTGCTTAAGAAAATCAGTTTGGTAATAGTTTATTCTTTCTTTACCACCCGTAACTTTTAATAATTGACCGTAGAGTTCTTCACTCCAATGCCAATCTAAACCTTTTTCTTGAAAAGCCAGGTTGAATGCCACACGGTGGCCATCACGCTCGGTATCAGCCATGGTGCCATCAACATCAAATAATATACACTTTAATTTCATAAATTCACTCATTTGTCATTCCAGCCGAACCACAGCAAGAGCAGGAGTCCAGTTTTTATTTAAATGGATTCCTGCCTTTGCAGAAATGAATACTGGATTTTTTTATTTGTATTTATCCGCCATATCATCCATAGAGATTGGCTTGATTTTTGAGGCATTGCCAGATGAACCAAATGCGTTAAACCGATCAACACAGATTGCACGCATGGCATCGGTTGCTGCACGTAAATATTTGCGCGGGTCAAAGTTGCTGGGGTTTTCGGCTAAAAATTTACGCACAGCACCAGTCGAGGCCAGCCTCAAATCGGTATCAATATTGACTTTGCGAACGCCGTGTTTAATGCCTTCTTGCACTTCTTCAACGGGTACGCCGTAAGTTTCAGGAATTTCACCGCCGTATTGGTTAATGATTTTTAACCACTCTTGCGGAACGGCAGATGAACCATGCATTACCAAATGAGTATTAGGAATCTTAGCGTGAATTTCTTTAATGCGTTGAATGGATAAAATATCACCTGTTGGTGGTTTAGTAAACTTATAAGCACCATGTGATGTTCCAATAGCAATTGCCAAGGCATCTACGTTGGTTTGTTCTACAAAATCTTTGGCTTCATCAGGATCAGTTAACATTTGATCCATGGTTAATATGCCCTCAGCACCTGATCCATCTTCTTCACCTGCAATGCCAGTTTCCAATGAACCTAAACAACCTAGCTCACCTTCAACTGATGCTCCACAGGCATGTGCCATGGCAACGGCTTGTTTGGTGATGTTGACATTGTATTCGTAGGTAGATGGTGTTTTCATATCGGTCATTAATGAACCATCCATCATTACTGAAGTAAAACCAAGGTATAAAGATTGCATGCAAACAGCAGGTGATGCACCATGGTCTTGATGCAATACAATCGGAATATCAGGCCACTGTTTAACCGCAGATGCCACCAAACCTTTGATAAAGGCAGGACCAGCATAGTTACGAGCACCAGCTGAACCTTGTAAAATTACTGGTGAATTGCTTATCGCGGCTGCTTCCATAATGGCATGGATTTGTTCCATGTTATTAACATTAAAAGCAGGCATTCCGTAACTGTTTTCTGCGGCATGATCCAATAATTGTCTAAGTGAAATTAAAGCCATGATTATTTCTCCAATAGGTTGTTAACAGTTTCAACGATTTTATCAACCGTGAAACCAAAATACTCAAATAAAACTGCACCAGGGGCAGATTCGCCAAAAGTGTCTTGTGATATAACCGCACCATTAAGTCCGACATACTTATACCAAAAATCGCCTTGTCCTGCTTCAACAGCAATACGTTTAGATACATTGGAGGGTAATACACTTTCTTTGTACTCGTTGGTTTGTCTGTCATAAATATTGGTGCAAGGCATGGAAACAACACGAATATTATCGCCAATTTTTGTTGCGGCTTTCATGGCTAAGCCCACTTCAGAGCCAGTTGCAATAATAATTGCATCTGGTGTTCCAATAGAATCTTTTAAAATATAGCCGCCTTTGGCAATATCTGCCACTTGTTGTGCCGTTCTTTCTTGTTTGTCGGTATTTTGGCGGGTAAAAGTTAAGCAACTTGGACCATCTTTTCTTTGAATGGCTGATTTCCATGCAGCAACAGACTCTACCGCGTCACAAGGTCGCCAGACATCCATGTTAGGAATCAAACGCAGAGTTGATGTTTGTTCTACTGGTTGATGCGTTGGACCATCTTCTCCCACACCAATTGAATCATGGGTGTAAACAAATAAACCTCGAATTTTCATTAACGCTGCCATACGTAGGGCATTTCTAGCGTACTCTGAAAACATAAGGAATGTTGCACCATAAGGCATTAGACCCCCGTGTAGCATCATGCCATTCATTATCGCTGTCATGGCAAACTCACGCACGCCATAAGACAAATAGTTACCACTAAAATCCAGTTTTCCAGTGCCATTTACGGCTCTGGAACCTGACCAAAAAGTGTTGTTCGAAGGGGTTAAATCCGCTGAACCACCAAATAAACCAGGAACCAAAGGTCCCAAGACTTCCAGTGCATATTTCGAGGCTTTACGTGTTGGCATGGACTCTGTTTCTGCCTGTGCTTTTTCGATGGCACTTGTAGCAAGTGCTTCAAAATCAGCGGGTAATTCATTGTTCATGCGTGCGCTAAATTCAGCTGCTTTTTCAGGGTATTTAGCTGAATATTTGGCAAATTTCTTATTCCATTTTGATTCTTGTTTTGCACCTTTTTCAACGGCATTCCATCCCTCGTAAACTTCTTGAGGAATTTCAAAAGCAGGAGCAGTCCAATTCAGTGCTAAACGTGTGGCTGCGACTTCATCTTCACCCAATGGTGCACCATGGCATTCGTGCGAACCTGCTTTTGTTGGAGCTCCCATTCCAATGATGGTTTTGGCACAAATAATTGATGGTTTGTCTGTCACTTTCTTGGCTTTTTTAATTGCCTTTTTAATGGCTTTTGAATCATGACCATCAATTTCTTGCACATGCCAGCCATAAGCTTTAAATCGTTTCGGAGTATCATCGGTAAACCAACCATCGACTTCTCCATCAATAGAGATGTTGTTATCATCGTATAAGGCAATCAACTTTCCTAAGCCTAATGTGCCAGCAAAAGAACACGCTTCGTGCGAGATGCCTTCCATCAAACATCCATCGCCTAAAAATACGTAAGTGTGGTGATCAACAATATCAATGCCGTCTTTATTGAACTCTTTTGCTAATAACTTTTCAGCTAAAGCCATGCCAACAGCGTTAGTAATGCCTTGCCCAAGAGGGCCGGTTGTTGTTTCGACCCCTGGTGTGTAACCGTATTCAGGGTGACCAGGTGTTTTGGAATGCAATTGACGGAAGTTTTTAATGTCATCCATTGATAAGTCATAACCCGTTAAATGCAATAAAGAATAAATTAGCATTGAGCCGTGACCATTGGATAACACAAACCTATCGCGGTTTGACCAATGAGGATTCTTAGGGTTGTGGTGCATAAAGTCGTTATACAAAACCTCTGCCATATCTGCCATGCCCATGGGGGCACCAGGATGTCCAGAGTTTGATTTTTGAATGGCATCCATGGATAAAACACGAATGGCATTAGCAAGCGTAGATCGTTTAGTCATATTAATAAGCTCAATTATAATTTGTGCTCATATTATACCAATTAATTTATAAACAAAAGACACAATTGCTTATATTAAGTATAAGAAGTTCTTATTTTAAATTTGCGAATTTTTTAACGCAGAGTGGTGTTTTTTTTGCAACTTTTTAACACGTGCCAGAGTTATGCAAAGGCTTCCAATGGTAAGAGCTGTTAGAATACAAGTAAGAGTAAAGTATATGCAGCAAAAATTTAGAATCAAGGCATAAAAAAGTATTCGATGCTGTACATAAATTGAATAGCAGAGCAAGAAAATGTTTGGGATATAAAACGCCTTATAAGGTTTTTGAATTAACTGCTATAAACACGAATAAATCAACGGAGTTGCACTTATTATACGAATCTAAGAGGTAACAAAAAGGCATCCGTGCGTTTTTGTTATTTTTATTCATCAGCATATGAAACCTGACATCTAATAATTAAAATAGAAACTTATTCCAAAATCACCATCTCCAAATACCCAACCATCTTGATAGGGATAGTTTGAGTAATAGTCAAAATAGTAACTTTGAGGGTGTTGCACGGCACACCAGTTATTATCGTGCCAATGTCCATAACCGTAATAATTATCGGTAAAATAGTGCCCTAAGCCACGTAATGGACGATAGGTGTATTGACTCTGGAAATAGGGCTGATAATTATTGTATCTTCTGTAATTGTTATTGTAATTTTGGTGCCTCGTGTAGTGGCGATAATTCTTGTTACGATAACGGTTGCGGTAATTGTAATTATTACGATACGGTTGATTGTAACCGTAAGTGCTAAATGGAGCATTGCTATTGCCATAATGGTTATTACTATTATAATTGCGTCGATGATTTCTGTTCTCTTGACGCTGAACATGTCGATTGCTATAGCTGTGTTTCGATTGATGCGTAGAATGATATGATTCACGCCTTTCATGTCGATCGTTGGCAAAACCTGCAGAGCTGAAAGCAATGGCTGTGATTAGTGCATAAATTAAATGTTTCTTGTTCATGGATATTCTCCTGTAAATGTTACGCTTTTTAGTCTACGGACAAAGGCTGAACTTTTCCTGAATGATTTAATGGCGTTAATTTTGTGTTCATTTAAGGGTATTTTGAATTTTTGTGAGGTTGAAATTTATTATCTGCAGTAAAATGCGTTCTTTTGAATTGTTAAATGTAATGAAATTATTAAAACCGTTACTTTTTATAGGGTTGTTGTTGCCGATTATAAATCTATTTTATCGGGGTGCTCAAGATGATTTAACCGCTGATCCTGTAGAATATATTTTGCACTACACAGGCTTGTGGTCATTGCGAATAGTGTTACTCACTCTCATGATGACTCCATTAAAGGACCTGACTAAAAATGCGTGGTTTATGAAGGTTCGAGGGATGATAGGCTTGTATGTGTTTTTCTATGTCAGTTTACACTTATTGGTTTATGTGTGGTTGGATTTGCGTTTTGATTTTGCCCATTTGTGGGAAGATATTGTTAAACGTCCCTAT
>Ga0256839_1003417_pt1 | contig 16380 bp, 15 predicted proteins | sample 354166metaG_FD_185968 | JGI IMG/M metagenome (GOLD analysis project Ga0256839, IMG submission 185968) | Hydrothermal vent microbial communities from Mid Atlantic Ridge, Atlantic Ocean - 354-166 | ecosystem: Environmental > Aquatic > Marine > Hydrothermal vents | place: Atlantic Ocean: Mid... | reverse complement strand
CCCTATCTGCCGTGGGCGTTTGAGAATTGAGGGAAGCTGCTCCTAGTACGAGAGGACCGGAGTGGACGAACCTCTGGTGTTCCGGTTGTCACGCCAGTGGCACTGCCGGGTAGCTATGTTCGGACGGGATAACCGCTGAAAGCATCTAAGCGGGAAGCCTCTCCCAAGATCAGTTCTCACTAGACTCTTGAAGTCTCTGAAGGTCCGTTGAAGACTACGACGTTGATAGGCTGGGTGTGGAAGTGCAGCAATGCATGAAGCTAACCAGTACTAATTGACCGTGAGGCTTGACCATATAACACCCAAACAGTTTCTGTGACGGTGTTGCGTGAGACGAGAGCAACATACCACGACCCTACAGGGTCGGTTACAGGCTTCAAATTCAGTCATCGAGTCATGTACTCGAGGACATAACCGGTTTGCTTGGCAACCATAGCGTACTGGACCCACCTGATCCCATCCCGAACTCAGAAGTGAAACGGTACAGCGCCGATGATAGTGTGGGGTCTCCCCATGTGAAAGTAGGTCATTGCCAGGCATTTATTCCAAAGCCCCGACGGAAACTCCGCCGGGGCTTTTCTATGTGCGCAGGGAATGTCTCCCGTCAGCTGGATCTTGGCTGACAGCAGAGATGACACCACCGACAGATTGCCTCATTCACTCAACTGTGCATAGGCTTCCGGGCGAAACCGTTTGTAGGCCCATTGGTATTGCTCCGGGTATTCGCGAACCAGGGCTTCGATGCGTTGATCGAGGTATTCCGTTGCGCTTTGTACATCCGTGTTCAGGGCCAGCCGATCCATGGACCTGATGATGATCTTGAACCCCGGTGTTTCTGCTCTTCGGATGGCTGTGGCCAGATACAGAGAGCAGTCGGTACGGGCAGCCAGGCGGGACACCAGGGGAGAGCTGTCTACTGTCTGCCCGAAAAATCGAGACAGGACAGGTGAGCTTCCCTTGCCCGGGCGCTGGTCGGGAAGGATCAGGCAGCTTTTGCCCTCGGACAGGCCGCGCAGCATTGCACGCAGTCCGGCAGTACCCACCGGCAGCAGTTCGGCACCGCTGCGCGTGCGGCCGAGGCGGATGTAGCGATCGATTTGGGGATTGCGCGCGGGTTTGTAAAGCGACATCAGTGGCAGCCTCTGTGACAGCCACAGATTGAGAAACTCCCAGTTGCCCAGGTGCGGCGCTATGACGATACGCGGGCGTGGGTCGGTGTCGAAAGCGGCGCAGACTCCCGAGGAGTCGGCCACAGACAGCACCGCCTCCATAGGCCGGTGCCAAAGCAGCGCGGTTTCGGTCAGTGCGCAGCCGGTATGTTGCAAGGAAGCGTGGTACAGCCGCCGTCGCCAGCGACTGTCTTGTTCCGGGAAGGCGAGCAGCAGATTGTCGGCCGTGGTGCGTGACAGACGATTGTTGCCAAGCGCGGCCAGTCGCCCGATTCCGCGTCCGATGCGTTGCAAGCAGCCCAGGCTGCAAGAGGACAGGAGCCTGTTGAACCGCTCGACTGCCGGTTTCTTGCGCTGTTCAGTTGCCTTGTTGTTCAATTTTCGCCCAGCTGTCACGCAGGGACATGGCCCGGTTGAAAACGGGGTTTTCCTCGGTCGAGTGGATATCTGCGATGAAATAACCCAGTCGTTCGAACTGGTAGGCCAGGGGTTGCCGTTCGGCGGGTATCGCCGGTTCGAGCTTGGCGTTTCTGTACTCTTTCAGTGAATCCGGATTCAGGGCTTCGTGCACATCTTCCACTCGACCGGGGTGGCGGACATTGAACAGGCGATCGTAGACGCGAACACGCGCGGTACGGGCATGGCGGGCGCTGACCCAGTGTATGGTGCCCTTGACCTTGCGTCCATCGGCTGTGCTGCCGCCTCGCGATTCGGGATCGTAGCTGCAGATCAGTTCGGTGATATTGCCCTGCTCATCCTTGATCACCCGCTCGCAGGTGATGTAGTAGGCGAAACGCAGACGGACTTCGCGTCCGGGTGCCAGCCGGAAAAACTTGCGTGGCGCGTCCTCCATGAAATCGTCGCGTTCGATGTACAACTCCCGACTGAAGGGTATCGATCGTGTACCGAATTCGGGTTTTTGTGGGTGGTTCTTGCCTTCGAAGAATTCTTCCTCGCCTTCGGGGTAGTTCTCGATGACCACCTTGAGCGGGTCGAGTACGGCCATGCGTCGTTCGGCGCGCTCGTTGAGGTCGTCGCGCAGGCTGTTTTCGAGCACGCCCATCTGAATGGTGCTGTCCTTTTTGGTGACGCCGATGACATCGCTGAAGTGGCGGATGGATTCGGGTGTGAAACCGCGACGACGCATGCCCGAAAGCGTCGGCATGCGTGGGTCGTCCCAGCCATCGACGATGCCTTCCTGGATCAGCTGGTTGAGTTTGCGTTTGCTGGTCAGCGTGTACTCCAGTTGAAGACGGGCAAACTCGATCTGCTGCGGATGGCAGGGCGTGTCTAGCCGGTCGAGGAACCAGTCGTAGAGTGGGCGATGATCCTCGAATTCCAGAGTGCACAGGGAGTGGGTGATGCCCTCGATCGCGTCGGAAAGGCAGTGGGTGAAGTCGTACATCGGATAGATGCACCAGCGGTCGCCGGTGGAATGGTGCGTGGCATGCCGTATGCGATAGATCACCGGGTCGCGGAGGTTGATGTTGGGCGAGGCCATGTCGATGCGTGCGCGCAGGCAATGCTCGCCATCGGCAAATTCGCCGGCCTTCATGCGCGCGAAGAGGTCGAGGTTTTCCTCGATGCTGCGGTCGCGGAACGGGCTGTTCTGACCGGGCTCGGTCAGGCTGCCGCGCTGGGCACGGATCTGCTCGGGTGTCTGGCTGTCGACGAAGGCAAGGCCCTTGTTGATCAGCTCTACGGCATAGTCATAGAGCCGGTCGAAGTAATCAGAGGCCGAGGTGTTCTTGTGCCAATGGTAGCCGAGCCAGCGGACATCCTCGCGGATGGCGTCGATGTATTCCTGTTCTTCCTTCTCCGGGTTGGTGTCGTCGAAGCGCAGGTTGCACAGGCCGTCATAGTCTTCGGCGATGCCGAAATTGAGGCAAATCGACTTGGCGTGGCCGATGTGGAGGTAGCCATTAGGCTCTGGAGGGAATCGGGTGATGACACGCTCGACCTTGCCTGTCTGCAAGTCCCGGTCGATGATGTCGCGGATGAAATTTGAAGCGGGGCGACTGGATTCGGAGTCGGAAGTCATGGTCGGCAGACAGCGGGTTGAGGGAAAGCCGCTATGTTACCTGAAAGCGTTGTGGCCTCAAGCGATTGCGGGTTGCACGGGGAAATGCAGACATGAAAAAGGCCGGCACCCGAAGGTGCCGGCCTGACAAACGCCTTAAGCAGGGTTGTCTTACTTGGCCGGAGCAGCCGGAGCAGCCTTTTGCTGGGCAGCGGCTTCGGCCTGAGCGGCCTTCGCAGACTCGGCGGCCTTGGCCTGGGCGGCAGCCATGTCGGCCTTGAAGCGCTTCTCGGCCTCGATGCGGGCGGCTTCATAGCGGGCACGGGCTTCCTGCATGGCTTTTTGCTGTTCGGCCATGATCTGCGCACGACGCTGCTGCATCTGCTGCATCATCGGATCCTGGGGAGCGGCAAAGCCTTGCTGCGGTGCGAAACCGGCCTGCGGAGCGGGGGCGAAGCCCTGGGGGGCGCCGTAACCGTAGCCGGGAGCACCGCGGTATCCGTCGTAGCTGTTGCCGTAGTAGTTACCACGACCGTAGCTGTCGCCATAGAGGTTGCCGTAGTAGTCACCGTAGCCGCGGGTTGCGGTATCGGCATTGAAGTCGGTATCGGCATCCATGTCGGCGTTGCCGCGGCCCTTGGCGCGGAAATTCATTTCGAATTCGCCTTCACCGTCGCCACGACCGCGACCACGACCGGTACCACGGCCGGTGCCACGACCGTAGTAGTCACCGTAGCCGGTGCCATAGCCGGAACCGTCGCCATAGTAGTTGCCATAGCCGGAATTGTTGCTGTTGTCGTTGTCCCACCAGGCGGCCTGTGCCGAAGCGGTGGCGACCAGTGCGAGTGCTGCTACCAGAGTTTTGACTTTCATGATTGTTCTCCTTTGAAATGGATTTAAGAATGTTGACCCCCTCCATCGGCAGTAGCACGGTGGAAGGCGCGATATGCGTCCAACGCGATAGAGTATATAATTATATTCTAATATGTGTCAACGCAGGTTGGTTCAGGCTTGATTCAGATCAGTGTGTGCACCATAAAGGTGCATGGCCTGGCGTCAAATGGAGTAATCGTGTTCCAGGGGGGCCGTCCATTCGTCGGTGATGGTGCCGGCAGCAGCGCGTGTCTTCCGTCCGGCCCCGGGTTCAGGGGTGCCTATATAAAGAAAGCCGACGATGCGCTCGTCGGGCTTGACCCCCAGTGCCTCATGCACACTGAGATCGTAGGCGTTGCCGCCGGTCAGCCAGATCGAGCCGAAACCCAGAGCCCGACAGGCCAGCTGGATGTGCTGGGCAGCGCAACCGGCGCTGAGCAGTTGCTCGATCTCGGGGATTTTTGGGCTGTCGATGACGCGGGCGATGACGGTGACGATCAACGGTGAGCGCAGGGGTTTCTCCTTCTGCTTGCGGATGCCGTCAGCGTCTTCGGGCGTCCTGCGGCGGGCCGCCTGCTCGAACACCTCCGAGAGTTGCCGCCGGGCTTCGCCGCGTATGACCAGAAAGCGGAAGGGCTGCAGGTGGCCGTGATCCGGCGCCGACATCGCGGTTTGCAGGATCGCTTCCAGCTGCGTGTCGTCGGGAGCGGGTTCGTGCAATTGTTTCGCGGGTACGGAATGATGTTCGGTCAGGAAGGTCAAATCGTTCATCTTCGATCGCTGCCTCAATCAGTGGATCCGGAGTAGGCGGGCGCAATCCCGCTGTCAGAGTATACTACCCGGGAAAGAGAGGATGACCATGACCCCCACACGCATACCGACACTGCTCCTGCTGTGGCTGACCGCCTCAATGGCCCTGGCGGCCGAAGACTCTCCGCTGAGGAACCATCCGTCTCCCTACCTGGCGATGCATGCGGAGGATCCAGTGGCCTGGCGCCTGTGGGGGCCGGAGGTACTGGAAGAAGCCCGCAAGGACAACAAGCTGATCTTTCTGTCGCTGGGCTATTTTTCCTGCCACTGGTGCCATGTGATGCAGCGCGAGAGCTATTCCGACCCGGAGGTGGGGCGGGTGATGAATGCGTCCTTCATCCCGGTCAAGGTGGATCGTGAGCTGAGGCCGGAGTTGGACCGCCGGATGATTCGTTTCGTGGAGGCGGTGCGTGGCCAGGCCGGCTGGCCACTGAATGTCTTCCTGACCCCTGACGGCTACCCGGTGACCGGGTTCACCTATCTTCCGCGGGATGATTTTCTGAAGGTGTTGCGTTCGCTGGACGCACAGTGGAAAGAGCGCCATGCCGAAATCTCCGGCATTGCCCGCAACTACTTCGAGGAAACCGAAGCCGAGGCCTCCGGCGCCGAGCTGGTGGACCTGCCCGATCGCAACTTCGACAAGCTGGTTGATGCGTTTTTGTCCCAGGCCATGCTGGCGGCTGATGAATTGCAGGGCGGTTTCGGCGATGGCAGCAAGTTCCCCAGCTATCCCCAGCTCTCGGCTCTGCTCCAGTTGCAGAATATTCAACCCGATACAAGCCCCGAACTGCGGGATTTCCTGCGCCTGACCCTGGATGTGATGGCCAGCCGGCACCTGATGGACCACATCAATGACGGTTTTTTCCGCTATACCACCGATCCGGACTGGCAGACCCCGCACTTCGAGAAGATGCTCTACGACAATGCCCAGCTGGCCTTGCTCTATCTGCAGGCCGAGCCGGTGTTTCCCGGTCGCGGCTACCAGGGTGTGGCGCTGCGCACGCTCGACTTCATGGATCGCTTTCTGCGTGACGGCGACAGCGGTCTCTATGCCTCCAGCCTGTCCGCCGGGGATGAGCGCAATGTCGAGGGTGGTGCCTATTGGTGGACGAAACAGCAGCTGAAAGAGCTGCTCGACGAGGAGGAATATACCCATCTGCAGGCGCTGTGGGCGCTTGACACGGACTCCAGCGAAGCGTTTCTGGCGCGGCCACTGGTGGGCATAGGCGCGGATCCGGGCCGGCCCGAACTGAACCGGCGCATTCGTGAACGGCTCCGCGGTGCGTCCAGGTCACGCATGCCGGTGGATGTCAAACGCCTGGCGAGCTGGAATGCGCTGGCATTGCGCGCGCGTGTCGCCGCGGCACAGCTGGGGGATGTCCGGCACAAGCGCGCCGCCCAAGCCCTGTATCGCGCCATTGACGAACATTTCCTCGAGGGTGACGATGTGAGCCGCTTCGCCGGTGCCCATGATGTGGCGGAAACCACTCTCGAGGACTATGCCCAGATGGCCAGTGCGCTGGCCGCCTACGGGCGGGTCTTTGGCGACGACGCGGCCAACCGGCGCGCGCTCGGGCTGGCGCGACGCGCCTTCGAGCGCTATTACCGCGATGGCAACTGGTACCAAGACGACCGAAGCCTGATCCCCGGAGATCCGGGCATGGCGGTCATCCCCGATGAAGTGTTGCAGTCGCCGGCAGCGCAGCTGGTCGAAGTGGTGCTGCAGTCGAAGCAGGCCGGGCCGAAGCTGAGGGCACAGGCGCGCTCCCTGCTGCGCCGCCTGACCCGCGACATGCTGGATCTGCCCTTCTACCACGGCACTGCGATCATGCTGCGGCAGCGTTTGCAGGGCGCCGCTGAGGCGAAACGGCCGTGACCGAGCTGCTGCGCAGCCGGCAAGGCCTGTTGCTGGCGGTGCTGATGCTGACCGGCACAGAGCTGTTCGCGGTGCAAGTGCTGGTCGATATGGGGTATCTGCGGCAATTGCTGGAGCAGGACAGCAGTCATGTGTCGCTGCTGATTCTGGTCATCTATGCCCTGGCGTCGCTGTGGTTTGTCATCGACAGTGCCCGCGTCAGCCGTTTGTTCGATGCCCTTGGGAGCCCGGAGTCCGGCGCGGAGGATGGCTTGCTCGTCCATTACCGCCGGCAGCTCTCCGAAACGGCCACCCCCGACCAGCGCGATGCCCTGCTGCAGGTGCTGGAAACCCGGTTGCGCGGGCGTTACGCCTTCGGTTTCATTGTGGCCGACCTGATGCTCAAGCTGGGCATATTGGGAACGGTGATCGGTTTCATTCTGATGCTGGGCTCTCTGACCGACCTCAACAGCGTCGACATCACCGTCATGCAGACCCTGCTGGCGGAGATGAGTGCGGGCATGAAAGTGGCGCTGTACACCACACTGAGCGGACTGATCGCCGGCATTCTGCTCAATTTCAAGTTCAATGCGCTGGACTGGTCCGTGGATCACCTGGTCAATGACCTGCGCGAGCAGATGCAGGGCGCATGATCGGCTCGGCGCGCAACCGGCAGTTGTCGGATCCGTTTACCGACCTGCTGTTCAATACGCTGCTGGGCTTCAGCCTGTTGTTCTTCATCTCCATCATGTTCATGAACCCGATCGCCAAGCTGGGGAATGTCAACTTCAAGGCCGAGTACATCATCACCGTGACCTGGCCCGACGACCAACCCGACGATGTGGATGTCTGGGTCGAGGACCCGAACGGCAACCTGCTGTCCTACCGTGACAGCGATGTCGGCTGGCTGCACCTGGACCGGGACGACCAGGGCGATCTCAATGACACCATCGTGATCAACGGTGTGGAGACGGTGTACCCGATCAACCAGGAGGTGGTGACCATACGCGGAATCGTCTCCGGTGAGTACATCGTCAACCTGCAGTATTACAAGAGCAGCACCGGACAGGCGGTGCCGGTAACGGTGAAGATCGAGAAGGTCAATCCGTCGCTCAGGGTGGTCTATGTGGACAAGGTCCTGTTGCAGAAGGAGGACGACGAGGTCACCGTGTTGCGTTTCACACTGGATGCCAATGGCGAGGTGGCGGATATCAACCATCTGCCGAAGACATTCACCAATTACGGACTGGAGGTGCTGGAATGACGCTTGCCCTGCTCGGACTGACCGCGGGTTTCATCCTGCTGTCGCTGATGCTGTTCTTTCTGTGGGTCCGCTCATCCTTGCCGCAGTCCTGGAAGTGGCTGGCGCTGATCGCTTTGCTGGGATTCTTCTGGATCGAATACACCTCCCTGCAGCGTTACGCCGGCTGGCCGACCACCGAAGCCCTGCCCGAGCGCTTCCGGCTGATTGCCAGTGAGGTGGCGGAACCGGACAAGAAGACCCGGGAGGACGGGCTGATGTACTGGTGGCTGCAGGACCTGGATCATCCCGAACGGCCACCGCGGGTGTACCGGCTGCCCTATGAGGCGAAAGTCCATGAACAGAGTGCCCAGGTGCTGCAGGAACAGGCCAAGGGGGCGGCCTGGGTGGGCAAGCGCAGCGCGCGCGGCGGGGGTGCCGGCAATGGCCTGGGTGTCGAGTTCGAACGCATCCGCAAGAACCGGCTCAACCCGAAGGGCGATGCCGGCTGAATCTGCTCAGTCGAACCAGGGGCAGGGTTGTTGCTGTTGCTCCCACTGGCGCAGCAGGTCCTCATACAGCTCGATGGCTGCATCCCGTTCGTCCGGAGTCAGCGCCTGGTTTCTGAGGCAGGCTTCGGTTTCGCGCAGGAACTGTTCGATGTTGGCGGGTGTCATCATGGGCTTTGATATACTCTCGGGTTTCTCGTCCCGCACATCGTCGCGCTGCATGATGACGGCGCGATGACAAAAAACCGACCGAATGCCATGACCCGTGATCTCAAGCTCGACAACACCGAATTGGAGCGCCTGGTGCTGCAGGAAAACATCGTCAGCGCCGTGGGCCTCGACCCGCGCAAGCTGCAGATCGGCCTCAAGGGCGACCCTTCGCTGCGCGAGACCGCGATGGACCGCTGCCGCTACGAAAGCGAGCTGGACCGCGTGTTCGACCGGCTGGAACCGGTGTTCGAGGATCTCCTCCTGCGGCGCGGTCTGTACCGGCTGTTCATCGGCTTCAACAACAGCGAGATCCGAACCTGCTCGATCTTCGACCCGCTGCGCGAAGAGATCCACCAGGCCGAAAAACTGGCTTCTCCGGATTATGTGGAGCGGCATTTCCCGAAGATTCCCTATGACCGCAAGACCGACATCATGCGCCAGCTGTACGCGGCGCTGATGAAATCCGACCTGTGGGACTACATGCCGCCGCACTGGCAGCGCCTGACCCAGAACCGGCACAAGTTCTGGCAGCCGATGAGCGAAGACGAGGTCCTGCGCGTGCTGCGCCATCTGCGGGTCCTGCGCAACCTGCCGGAATACTACCTGCGCAATTTTTCCATCTCCACGGTGCAGTCGGTGGTGCGGCTGCAGTTCAACTGCGATGGCACCCAGATCATCCACGCCGCGGATTTCGATGCCTTCATCGAAGAAAACCTGCCCTAGAAACGGAGCACCCATGACCGAATACCGAGTCGGCAGCCGCAATCCGGCGGGCCATTACTTCGACATCGAGCTGCACATCGACCGCCCCGATCCGGCGGGTCAGGTGCTGCGTCTGCCGGCATGGATTCCCGGCAGCTACATGATTCGCGATTTCGCCCGCCATGTGGTCGAGATCGATGCGGAAACCGCCGCGGGTCAGGTGGAGCTGACCCAGATCGACAAGTCCGCCTACCGTCTGCCGCCGCTGGAAGAGCCGGTCATTGTCCGCTACCGGGTCCATGCCTGGGATCTGTCGGTGCGCGGCGCACACCTTGACCTGACCCACGGGTTCTTCAACGGCACCAGCCTGTTCTTCGAGGTGGAAGGGCAGGGGGATGCTCCCTGTCGGGTGGTCATCGAAGCGCCGCAGCATGCGGACTGCTGCGACTGGGAACTGGCCACCCGTCTGCCGCGTGTGGAAGGGACGGAGTTCGGTTTCGGCGTCTTCGAAGCCGAGAACTACGCCCAGCTGATCGATTGTCCGGTGGAAATGGGCCGTTTTCGTCGTTTCGATTTCGAGGCTGGAGGCGTGCGGCATGACATGGTGCTGACCGGGCACTTCGACTGCGACGAAGAGCGGCTGAAACGGGACCTCATCCGCATCTGTGCTCATGAGATCGAGCTGTTCGGCGGGAAAGCGCCCTTCGAACGCTACCTGTTCCTGGTCACCGTCACTGGCGACGGCTACGGCGGTCTCGAGCACCGCGACAGCACCGCGCTGATCTGCTCGCGCGACGATCTGCCCCGGCCCGGCATGAAGGAAGATGAAACCACCGAAGGTTACCGGCGCTTTCTCGGGCTCTGCAGCCACGAGTATTTCCACAGCTGGAACATCAAGCGCATCATGCCGACGGTGTTTCTCCGGCCGGACCTTTCGCAGGAGGTCTATACCCCGCTGCTGTGGGCCTTCGAAGGCATCACCTCCTACTACGACGATCTGGTGCTGCTGCGCAGTGGCTGCATCACCCTGAAGGACTACCTCGGGCTGCTGGCACAGACCATCACCCGCGTGCGACGCAGCCCCGGCCGGCTGCGCCAGAGTGCGGCCGAATCCAGCTTCAATGCCTGGACCAAATTCTACAAGCAGGACGAAAACGCCCCCAACGCCATCATCAGCTACTACGCCAAGGGCTGCCTGATCGCCCTGTGCATCGACCTGCGCATGCGGCAGCGTTCCGGCGGACGGCTCAGTCTCGACGACCTGATGCGCGCGCTGTGGCAGGACTGGCTGCAGGGCAAACGCGGCATCGGCGAGCGGGACATTCAGCAGCGCATCAATACCCTGCTGGGCGAGGATCTGAATCGGGAGCTGGAGCAATGGATCGATCAGCCGGGCGAGCTGCCGCTCGAAGAGCTGCTGCCTGAAATCGCTTTGCGCCTGCACTGGCGGCCGGCGGCCGACAGCCAGGACAAGGGTGGCTGCAGCGATGCGCCGCCCCGGCGCTGGTGGCTGGGCGCCCAGATCAGGGAAGAGGGCGATGGGCTGTGCCTGCAATCGGTGATCGAAGATTCCCCGGCGCAACGCGCCGGTCTGGCGGCCGGTGACCGGCTGATCGCCATCGACGGCCTGCGCGCCACCCGGTCCTGGCACGACCGCTGGCTGAGGCAGGCCCGGAATGCGGAAGACCATGAGCTGCTGGCCTTCCGTGGCGATGTGCTGGTTCGCGCCGAGGTTCGCCTGCAGCCGGCCGAGGCGGACACTGCCTGGCTCGAAGTGATCGATGAGCAGGCGCCGGCATTGCGCCAGTGGATGGGTGCGTGAGCACGGACATGTCCCGACCGCAGGATGCCATTGATGCCGCCGCCTTGCAGTGCGCCCTGCAACCCCGTTTGTCGCGTCCGCTGCAGGTGCTGCACCTGGCCGAGACCGCCTCGACCAACCGCGAATGTCAGCAGCGGCTGGAACAGGATGGAGGGGGTGAACGGCTGTGGGTGATCTGCGCCGACCGTCAAACCGCCGGCCGTGGCCGCCGGGGCCGCGTCTGGCACTCCCGACGGGACGACAACCTCTATTGCTCGATCGGGCTGGTGCGACAGCTGCCGGCGCAGACCCTGGGGCTGTTGCCGTTGCTGACCGGCGTGGTGCTGGCCGAGCGACTGCGCGCCCTGGGCTTTGACCGGCTGGGCCTGAAATGGCCCAACGACCTGCTGGCCGATGGCCGCAAACTGGGCGGCATACTGATCGAAAACCGTCCGCTGGGCGGCGATCGTCATGCGCTGACCATCGGCTTCGGCATCAATCTGCGGCTCGATGAACAGGACCACGAGTGCATCGGTCAGCCGGCCGGGTGTCTCAGCGATTTGGGAATAGCCCCCCCGCGTCATCAGTTGCTCAATGAATTGCTGAAACACCTGCTGCCCGAGCTCGCAGGCTTTGGGGCCGGGCACTCGGACGCCCTGCTGCGGCGTTTCGCGGCACTCGATGTACACGCGGGCAGGACGGTGCGTCTGGTTGACGGTGAGCGCCAGTGGCGCGGTCGCTGTCTGGGCGTCGATGAGCAGGGGCGGCTGAGGGTCGAGATCGACGGGCGGGAACGGTGCTTCAGCGCGGCCGAGATCTCCCTGCGCGGAGCGGACGGAGGCGGCCATGCTGCTGCTTGATGCCGGCAACAGCGCGCTCAAGTGCCTGCACCCCGGAAGCGGAGAGCGCTGGCGCTTCGACTGGAGCCAAGAGTGGGTGTGGCAGCAGATCAGCGACGGCTTCATCGAGCTGGGCGCGCAGCCTGCCTGGCTGGCCAGCGTGGTACCCGAAGCGCTCACCGCGCGCATCGAGGCAAGCTGGAACGCGCTGTATCCCGAACAGCCGGTGCGCCGCTTGCACAGCCTGCCGTCCCTGGGCGGGCTGAACAACGGCTACCATCGGCCGGAGCAGCTGGGGGTTGATCGCTGGCTGGCGATGGTGGCTGCCTTTCACCGCCCGCTTGGTGATTGCATCATCGTCGATGCCGGCAGCGCCATCACCGTGGATCTGCTTTCGCGCTCGCAGGGGCACCTGGGCGGCGCCATCCTGCCCGGTCGGCATACCGACCGACCGCGCTTTCATGCTCTGTTTCCGCAGATCGATTTCACCGACCCGGGGCTGACGCCATCGCCGGAACCGGGACGCAGCACACGGGAGTGCCTGCACCCGGTGGGCGGCCGGTCGCTGCTGCCTCATCTGTCCGGGGTATTGCAGCGTTGGCGCGGTCGGCTCGAAGAACCGGTGACCGTGCTGATCGGCGGTCAGGATGCCGCCTGGCTCGCCGAACGGCTGCCGATGGACGGGCATGTCGATCAGGATCTTGTTTTCGAAGGCATGTTGCGCCAGATCGAGGCTCTGGGATAATCGCCTGCCCATGAAAGCCTTCTTCTACCTGTTGCTGCTGACCAACCTGCTGTTTCTGCTGGTGCAGTGGCTGTACCCCTATGCCCAATGGGCGCCCGATCCGAAGCCATTGCCGGCGGCGGAACGCTTGCGTCTGCTGGGCGAAGCGGCCAGTGCCGTCAGCGGTGGCGCGGATGAACCGCAGCCTGCTGATCCGCTCGCAGACGCCCGCAGCGGTGGACTCTGTTACACCCTGGGGCCCTTTAAGGAGCAGACCGAGGCCCAGGAAGCGGCGCGCCGTCTGCGTGACGCCGGCATCGAGGCCAGCCTGCGCCCCAGCAAGGAGCAGGAGTACATGGGGGTGATGGTCTACCTGGGGCCGCATGACAGCCGCCAGCAGGCGAGGGCGGTGGCCCGTGAGCTGGGCGAGAAGGGCGTGCGCGACTACATCATCTTCAGTGATCCCGACAAGCCCAATGCCCTGTCGCTGGGCGTGTTCGGACTTAAGAAGAATGCCGAGCGGCGCAAGGCGCAGCTGGAGAAACTGGGCTATCAGCCGAAGACCGAACTGCGCTACCGCCAGCGCACCATCTACTGGCTCGACTATGCACAGGCCGAACCGCCGCCGCTACGCGACTGGATCGATCGAATGAAGACCGAGCGCGGCCTCTCGCGCATTCGCCGCCAGTGCGCAGAGGCCATACCGTCCGCGGTTGATTAGGTCCGGCAAAGGCTCTAGAATCGCCACTCGTTTTTGCCGGGCAGGCGCTGCTGTCGCCGGGCAAGGCCGCGCCGGCATAGCTCAATTGGTAGAGCAACTGACTTGTAATCAGTAGGTCCGGGGTTCGACTCCTCGTGCCGGCACCATGCATCCAGCCACCCGCTGTCGTGATTCGGCGGGTGGCCATTTTCCCTCCTTAATTCTCGCCGCCGATGAACTACCGACGCTTGGGTCATACCGAACTCAGGGTTTCCGAATACGGATTCGGTGCCTGGGGCATCGGCGGCGACAGCTACGGGCCGGTGGCACGCGCCGATGCCCTGTCGGCCTTGACGGTGGCCGAGGAGCTGGGCTGCAACCTGGTGGACACGGCGGCGGTCTATGGCGCATCGGAAGCGATCATCGGAGAATTCCTCAAGGGCCGTCGCGACCGATGGATTGTGGCCAGCAAATATTCCTTCCAGAAGGAAGGGCTGGAAAAGACCCTGGAGCAGCAGCTCAGGCGGCTGGGTACCGATTACATCGACTTCTACCAGTTGCACGCGGCGCCGCCGCAGACCGACGAGGTGTACCGCCGGCTGGAGCGGCTGAAGGCATCCGGCAAGGTCCGTTACCTGGGGGTGTCGCTGTACAGTGAAGACAGCATTCGCCAGGTGCTCGCCGACGACCGCATCGACGGCTTTCAGGTGGCGTTCAACCTTGTCGATGTCCAGCCCTACCGGCAATGCCAGCCGGAGATTGCCGCCGCCGGCAAGGGCGTGCTGATTCGTTCCAGCCTCAAGTCAGGCCTGCTCACCGGGAAATACGCTCCGGGCGCCCGCTTCGATCCGCAGCGGGATCATCGCGCCAGGGACATGACAGCCGATGAAATCGATCGTACACTGCGCTGGCTCGAGTCGTTCCGGTTTCTCGAACAAACCGAAGGTTCGCTGCTGCAGGCTGCCGCGCGTTACCCGCTGGCCTTCGACAGCACCAGTTCGGTACTGCTGGGCGCGCGCAACGCCGAACAGGCCCGCATCAATTTTGGCGAGATTCCCGCGCGTCCGCTGTCGCCCGAGAGCCTGCAGCGCATCGAGGACACCCAGCGCCGCCTGGGCATCGGCCGGGTCAACCCGCTGCGGCGATGGGCCGGGCGGTTGCTGCGGACTCTGCGCGGTTGAGCTGCCTGCGCGCCTTGTGGCGCCGGCGCAGCGAATGATTTGCCGGCATAGCTCAGTTGGTAGAGCAACTGATTCGTAATCAGTAGGTCGGAGGTTCGACTCCTCTTGCCGGCACCATATTATTAACCCGGCAAGTATCTACATCGTGTTCAGCCCGCTCGCGCTCGTTCGCGGCAAGGCATCGGTGCGCCGCTGCAGTCATTCTGCAGCAAGCGCCGATAACACCGTCCGCGGGCGAGCGCGTGCGGGCCTCGCTCTTGTGTTTTCAACAGGTTAGGGGCTTCAAGAATGAACCAGCTCGGTGTTGCCCGCAGGGATGCGGGCAAGGGGCGAGAGCAGGATGCGTTAAGCTTTGCGGCGCTTGCCAAGGGAATGACCCTTGCCTGCGCGCCGCGCCTTGATCCGGCCCATTCTTGAAGCCCTGAATACGATGTAGATACTTGCCGGGTTAATAGTTACGCGGTTTGCGAATGCGTTCACTCCCCGGGCAGGCCCGCCCGGGCTATCCTCGCCCCTCGATCAATCGCCGGAGTGCGAAGCCGATGCTGGAATTCCTCTTCTTTGTCAGCCTGCTGGGGGTGGTCTACAGCTATTTTCTCTATCCGCTGCTGTTGCTGCCGTTTCAGGGGCGCAACCGCCTGCAGCCGGATCTGCCGTCCGGAGAGCCGCCGATGATGACCTTCATCATCACCGCCTACAATGAGGAAGCGGGGATTGCCGACAAGATAGAGGACACGCTGAAGGCCCGTTATCCGCAGGGGCGGCTGGAAATATTGGTCGCTTCCGACGGTTCCACCGACCGCACCAACGCCATCGTCGAGGGCTACGCCGACCGTGGCGTGGAGCTGGTCGATGTGCCGGACCGAAAGGGCAAGGAAAATGCCCAGTGGCACGCCATCCGCCGGGCTCGGGGCGAGCTGCTGGTGTTCTCCGATGTATCGACCCGCATCGAGGAATCGGCGCTGGAGCGCATCGCCGAGGATTTCTGCATCTCCCGCGTCGGTGCGGTGTCCAGCGAAGACCGGTTCATTACCGAGGACGGCAAGATCGCGGGCGAAGGCGCCTATGTGAAGTACGAGATGTGGCTGCGCAAGCTGGAGAGCTCGGCCTACAGCCTGGTCGGACTCAGCGGCTCCTTCTTCGCCTGTCGCGCCGAGATCGCCGAGGACTGGAACACCGGCATACCCAGCGACTTCAATACCGCCATCAACTGCGTGCGCAAGGGGCGGATCGCCATTACCGACCCGCAGCTGCTCGGCTTCTACCCCAACCTGAAAGACGAGAGCCGCGAGTTCCAGCGCAAGGTGCGCACCGTGCTGCGCGGCATGGCGGCGCTGTTCCATGATCCGTCGCTTCTCAACCCGCTCCGCTACGGGTTCTTCTCCTTCGAGCTGATCAGCCACAAGCTGATGCGCTGGCTGGTGCCCGGGTTCATGCTCGCCACGCTGCTCATCAATCTGTTGCTGCCCTGGACCGGATTCTACGGCCTGATTCTGGCCGCCCAACTGGGGTTCTATGGCCTGGGTGCGGCGGCCTTTGTCAACACCGGACTGCGCGAGCACAAACTGATCAAGCTGATCTATTTCTTCATCCAGGTGAACCTGGCCATCGCCCAGGCCTGGACGCTGTATCTGCGTGGTCAGCGCATCGCCCGCTGGGAGCCTTCCAAGCGATGAAGGTGATGCAACTCGCCTCCGGCGACCTGTGGGCTGGTGCCGAGGTGCAACTCTTCTATCTGGCGCGGGCG
>Ga0256839_1003416_pt1 | contig 16384 bp, 14 predicted proteins | sample 354166metaG_FD_185968 | JGI IMG/M metagenome (GOLD analysis project Ga0256839, IMG submission 185968) | Hydrothermal vent microbial communities from Mid Atlantic Ridge, Atlantic Ocean - 354-166 | ecosystem: Environmental > Aquatic > Marine > Hydrothermal vents | place: Atlantic Ocean: Mid... | reverse complement strand
TGGCGATCTTGCCGCCGCGGATCATGGCAAAGCTGGTGGCCGAATCGAAATAGGCGGTGTGCGGCAGTTCGGTGATCGTCTGCTTGCCGGCATTGATGAGGTCGGGGTCCTCCTCGCCCTCATAGGGGAAGGGGCCCATGCCCAGCATGCCGTTTTCCGATTGCAGCGTGACGTGGATGTCCTCGGGGATGTAGTTGGACACCAGCGTCGGGATGCCGATGCCGAGGTTCACATACATCCCGTCTTCGAGTTCCTGCGCGGCGCGCGCCGCCATCTGGTTGCGGTCCCACGGCATGATCAGGTCTCCTCGCGCTGGCGCACGGTGCGCTGTTCGATCCGTTTCTCGTGCTGGCCCTGGATCAGGCGGTGCACATAGATGCCGGGCAGGTGGATGTGATCGGGGTCGAGGCTGCCCGCGGGCACGATCTCTTCCACTTCCATCACGCAGACGCGCCCGCAGGTGGCCGCCGGCACGTTGAAGTTGCGCGCGGTCTTGCGGAAGACGGCGTTGCCGGTCTCATCCGCCTTCCACGCCTTGACGATGGCCAGGTCGGCCACGATGCCGCGCTCCAGGATGTAGGTCTCGCCGTCGAACTCCTTGTGCTCCTTGCCCTCGGCGATCACCGTGCCGACGCCGGTTTTCGTGTAGAATCCGGGAATGCCCGCCCCGCCGGCGCGCATCCGTTCGGCCAGCGTGCCCTGCGGGTTGAATTCCAGCTCCAGCTCGCCGCCCAGATACTGGCGCATGAACTCGGCGTTCTCCCCCACATAGGACGAGATCATCTTCTTCACCTGCCGGCTCTGCAGCAGGAGGCCGATGCCGAAGTCGTCAACCCCGGCATTGTTGGAGGCGAAGGTCAGATCCCTGACGCCCGAATCGCGGATCGCCGCAATCAGCAGCTCCGGAATGCCGCAGAGCCCGAAGCCCCCGGCGGCGATGAACATGCCGTCGTGCAGCAGCCCGTCGAGCGCTTCGGCTGCCGAGGCGCAGATTTTTCCCATCGGTGTCTCTCCGCATCTGAACTGCGACAACTTGTCCGCAATTGCGCCGGCGCTGTCAAACGGAATGCCGCGTCGCGGCAGGCGGCTCAGGCTGCGGGCTTCTTGCGCCGCCTGCCGCCCTTCTTCGCGGCCTTCTCGGCCAGCAGCTGGAGCGCCATCTCCATGGTCACATCGGCGGGGTCCACCCCTTTGGGCAGGGTGGCGTTGATCCGGCCCCATTTCACGTAGGGGCCGTAGCGGCCGTCCATCACGTTGACGGGGCCGCCTTCCTGCGGGTGCTCGCCCAGCTCCCTGAGCGGCCTGGCCGCGCCGCGCCCGCCGCGCCCGGCAGCCTTCTGGGCCAGCAGTTCGACGGCGCGGTTCATGCCGATGGTGAACACCTCTTCCACCTCGGGCAGGTTGGCGTAAAGCCGGCCGTGCTTCACGTAGGGGCCGTAGCGGCCGATGCCTGCCTCGACGGGCGCGCCATCCTCGGGGTGCGGGCCGATGACCCGCGGCAGATCCAGCAGCATCAGCGCCTTTTCCAGCGTCATCGCGGCCGGATCCCACCCCCTGGGCAGGCTGGCGCGCGGCGGCTTGGGGTTTTCCTCGGTGGCCTCGCCGCGCTGCACGTAGGGGCCGAAACGGCCGGTGCGCAGGGTGATCTCGTCGCCGTCGTCGATGCCCAGAACCTTGCCGTCAAGCAGGTTGTCGTCGTCATCGCCGCCGGGAGCGGCCAGCGGGCGGGTGTAGCGGCACTCGGGGTAGTTCGAGCAGCCGATGAAGGCGCCGCCGGCGCGCGACGTCCTGAGCCCCAGCCTCCCGGTACCGCATTTGCGGCACAGCCGCGGGTCGGAGCCGTCCTCGGCAGGCGGGAACAGATGCGGCTCCAGAACTTCCTCGATCTTGTCGAGCACCTCGCGGATCCGCAGCTCGGCGGTTTCGGCCACGGCGGCGGAGAAGTCGCGCCAGAAGCTGCCCAGCACTTCCCTGTAGGCGCGCTTGCCGGCCGAGATGTCGTCCAGCTGATCCTCGAGTTCGGCGGTGAAGTCGTAGCCTACGTAGCGGCGGAAGTAGTTGGTGAGGAAGGCCGTCACCAGGCGCCCCTTGTCCTCGGGTATAAGGCGGCTCTTTTCCTTGCGCACATAGCCCCGGTCCTGGATCGTGGTGACGATGCTGGCATAGGTGGAGGGCCGGCCGATGCCCAGCTCCTCCATCCGCTTGACCAGGGTGGCCTCGGTGAAGCGCGGCGGCGGCTGGGTGAAATGCTGCTCGGGACGAACCGCGCGCTTTTCCGCCGGCTCGCCCTGCATGATCTGCGGCAGGCGCTTGTCGCTCCCGTCGTCGGCGGCATCGTCGCGGCCTTCCTCGTAGACCCGAAGGAAGCCGTCGAACAGCACCACCTGGCCGGTGGCGCGCAGCTCCACCTGGCCATCGGCGCTGCCGACCACCACGGTGGTGCGCTCCAGCCGGGCGGCGGCCATCTGGCTGGCGATGGTGCGCTTCCAGATCAGGTCGTAAAGCCGGCGTTGATCGGGATCGGCCACCTTCAGCCGGTCGGGCGAGAGCGCCATGTCGGTGGGGCGGATGCACTCGTGCGCCTCCTGCGCGTTCTTTGCCTTGTTCTTGTAGATGCGCGGGCTTTGCGGCACGTATTCCTCGCCGTAGCGCGCCTTGATGGCCTCGCGTGCGGCCATCATCGCTTCGGGCGCCATGTCGATCCCGTCGGTGCGCATGTAGGTGATGAGCCCCGCCTCATAGAGCCGCTGGGCGGCGCTCATCGTCTGGCGCGCGCCGAAGCCGAACTTGCGGCTGGCCTCCTGCTGGAGGGTGGAGGTCATGAACGGGGCAGAGGGGTTGCGGCTGGCGGGCCTGGCCTCGACGGAGCTGACCGCAAGATCGCGGCTGCCGACGGCCTGCACCGCAAGTTCGGCGGCGGCCTCGTTCTCGATGCCGAACTTCTCCAGCTTCCTGCCGCCGAGCGCCGTCAGGCGGGCCTCGTAGGTCTGCCCGCGCGGGGTGGCGAGTTCGGCGGTGACGGTCCAGTATTCGCGGGGGCGGAAGGCCTCGATCTCCATCTCGCGTTCGACGATCAGCCGCAGGCAGACCGATTGCACGCGGCCGGCCGATTTCGCGCCGGGCAGCTTGCGCCACAGCACCGGCGAGAGCGTGAAGCCCACCAGATAGTCGAGAGCCCGGCGGGCCAGATAGGCCTCGACCAGGGCCTGATCCACCTGGCGGGGGTTCTTCATCGCCTCGCTCACCGCCGATTTCGTGATCGCGTTGAACACCACGCGGCTGACCGGCGTGCCCTTTCCGATTGCCTTGCGTTTCTTCAGCGTCTCTTCCAGATGCCAGCTGATCGCCTCGCCCTCGCGGTCGGGGTCGGTGGCGAGGATCAGCTCGTTGTCCTGCCTGAGCGCGTCGGCGATGGCCTTCACGTGCTTGCGGCTGTCCGGGGAGATCTCCCATTTCATCTCGAAATCGTGCTCGGGATCCACCGAGCCGTCCTTCGCGGGAAGGTCGCGGACATGCCCGTAGGAGGCCAGGACCGTGTAGCCATCGCCGAGGTAGCGGTTGATCGTCTTGGCCTTGGCCGGGGATTCGACAACGACGACGGGCATGGCATTCCTTTCGACTCGGCAGATGCCTGATGGCGCGCGAAGATGCGGGGCATGCGGGGCGCTGTCAATGCGTGCCGTGAACTGTCCGGGTGGCGGGCATGCGGCCCGGCGGTTCGGAACGGCTACCCGGCCCGGCTCAGCAGCCCGCCGGGCTGGCGGGTGATCTTGCCGTCAAGTTCGAGGCCGAGCAGCGCCGGTGCCAGCTTCGCGGCGGTGGTGCGCAGGTCGCGAATCAGCTGATCCTCGCTGAGCGGGCTGGGGCCGAGGCGCGACAGGATCTCGCTGTGCAGCCGGCGGGTCTTCTGCGGATCCGGGCCGGAAGGGGGGGCGGAGCCCGCCGCGGCGCTCCCGGGGCCTGTCGTCGAGCGGCCGACGGGCGGGGGCGTCGCCCCGGTTCCGGGTTCCGCCGTGGCCGGGGTGCCCCCGTCCGACCGCCGGGACGAGGCGGGCCCCGTTTGTCGGGGAGGGGGCTGTTGCCGGGGGGGCGCCTGGCGCCGGTCGGCCGGCTCCCCCAGGGCGGCAAGAACGTCGGTTGCGTTTCGCACCAGCGTCGCGCCGTCGCGAATCAGCATGTTGCAGCCGCCGGCGCGTCCGTCGAACGGATGGCCAGGCACCGCCATCACCTCCCGCCCCAGGTCGAGCGCCATGCGGGCGGTGATCAGGCTGCCCGATCTGGCCGCGGCCTCGATCACGACGATGCCGCGGCACAGCCCCGCGATGATCCGGTTGCGCTGCGGGAAGTGGCGCGCGATCGGGCGCAGCCCCGGCGGCTGTTCCGAAAGCAGCAGTCCCCGGCGGCCGATGTCCTCGCCGAGGGCGGCGTTTTCCGCCGGGTAGAAGACGTCTATGCCGCCGGCCATCAGCGCGATCGTGCCGCCGTCGAGCGCGCCGAGGTGGGCTGCGGTGTCGATCCCGCGCGCCAGCCCCGAGACCACGACGAACCCGGCTTCGGCCAGTTCCGCCGCCAGCCGGCGGGCCATGCGAATGCCGAGGCTCGAGGCGTTGCGTGCTCCGACCAGGGCAAGAAGCGGTCGCTGCAGGAGCCCGGGAGTGCCGCGCGCCCACAGCAGCGGCGGCGCATCCGCCATTTCGGCCAGGGCGGCGGGGTAGAGCGGATCGGCGATCGAGATCGGGCGCGCCCCGGCCCGCCGACCGGCGCGCAGTTCTTCGCGGGCCTGTCTTTCGGAGCAGGGGCGATATGTGCGAAGACCGGCGGCGCGGGCGATGGCGGGCAGGACCTTCAGCGCGGCATCGGGGGAACCATGTTCGCGGAGCAGGCGGCGGAAGGTCGTTGGCCCGACGCGGTGCGAGCGCAAGAGACGGATCCAGGCCAGCCAGTCTTCCTCGTGGTGGGGTGGGGTGAGGGGGGTGGGGGAAGGGATTAGATCCTCGGCCATTCCTGATTCCGTCTCTTGCGGGAATCACATTGCGTCAGCTTTGGTTAACAGCAGGTGAACGGATTGCGGATTGCTTGCGGATTCCCTGCGGAACCGGTGGCGGAGCCGTCGCCCGCCGGCCCGCCGCCGGGTTCGGGGTCCGCGTTCGGATTGCCGCGTTCAGGTCGCCGCGCCGCCGACCGTCAGCCCGCCGATCAGCACCGTCGGCTGACCGACCCCGACCGGCACCGACTGGCCGGCCTTGCCGCAGTTCCCGATACCGGGATCCAGCGCCATGTCGTTTCCGATGGCGCGCAGCCGGCGCAGCGCGGTGGCGCCGTCGCCGATCAGGGTGGCGCCCTTGACCGGCTCTTCGACCCGGCCGTTTCTCACCCGGTAGGCCTCGGTGCAGGAGAACACGAACTTCCCGCTGGTGATGTCCACCTGCCCGCCGCTGAAGCCGACCGCATATATGCCGTCCTTCAGCTCGGCCAGGATCTCCTCGGGCCGGGCCTGCCCGCCCAGCATGAAGGTGTTGGTCATCCGCGGCATCGGGGCGTGCGCGTGGCTCTGACGACGGCCGTTGCCGGTGGGCGAAACCCCCATCAGCCGGGCATTCTGCCGGTCCTGCATGTAGCCGACAAGGATTCCGTCCTCGATCAGCACGTTGCGCCGGGTCGGCGTGCCCTCGTCGTCGAAGCGGAGCGAGCCGCGCCGGTCGGGGAGCGTGCCGTCATCGATCACCGTGACCCCGGGGGCCGCCACCCGCTGCCCCATCAGCCCGGAAAAGACCGAGGTCCGCTTGCGGTTGAAGTCGCCCTCCAGCCCGTGGCCGACGGCCTCGTGCAGGAGGATCCCCGGCCAGCCGGGGCCGAGCACGACATCCATCACGCCGGCCGGCGCCTCCACGGCGCGCAGGTTCACGAGCGCGATCCGCAATGCCTCGCGCCCGGCCGCTCGCCAGCAGGCCGGTTCGAGCAGCCCGTCGATGCCAGCCCGCCCGCCCAGGCCGTGAGAGCCGGTTTCGCGCCGGCCGTTTTCCTCGACGATGACCGAGACGAACAGCTGCGACATCGGGCGTCTGTCGTGCAGCCGCTGGCCCTCCGGCCGCAGGATCTCGACTTCCTGCAGCGCTGTGGCGATCGTGGCCGAGACCTGGACGACGCGCCCGTCCTCGGCGCGCAGGAAGGCGTCGATCTCGCGCAGCAGTTCCAGCTTTCGCGCGAATGCGGCCCGGGCGAGCGGGTCGGTGTCGGGATAGGGGCTGCGGTTGGTCCCGGCGGGGGGCGCGGCGCGCACGCTGCCGCCATCGTCCACGGCCAGGCGCGCCGTTTCCGCCGCCCGCCTCAGCGCGGGCTCGCTGATCTCGGTCGAATGGGCATAGCCGGTGCTTTCGCCGCGCACGGCGCGCAGCCCGAACCCCTGGGAAACGTCATGGCTGGCGGTCCGGATCCTCCCGTCGTCGAGCGTCAGAACCTCGCTGCGCCGCCGCTCCAGGAACAGTTCTCCGTCTTCCGCGCCGGCCGTGGCATCGCGCAGCAGGGCCAGCGCGTGCTCCTGCTCGATCAGGCTGTCGAAGGGGCGAAACGGTTCGGGGGGCATTGTCCGGCTCCGGGTGCGTTGCTTCCACGGTGCTGCTGTGCGCGGCGTTTCCGCATGTTTTCGCGCGGCGAAGGGCTGCGGCGGCTGTTTGCCGCAACGGATTTGCTTGTCTCGATGCTCTTAATATGATTTCAAGCCACCGGAACACAACGGGATCAGTCCGGTTTTCCGAAAGTTTCCCGAGTTTCCCGGAAACGGGGCCGAAAGCGGGACAGGCGGCGGAAGCCGCGAGCGAACAGGACGAACGAACAGACAGGACGAACGAACAGGAAGTGAAGATGCGTCTGACCGGCAGGATTTCGGCTCTCGCGGCCTTTTTTGCAACGACACTCCGGGGCGGGGCCCTGCAGGCGCAGGATGGCCTGCCGGAGCTCGAGGTGATCGGCAAGCCCGTGCAGGGGGGGATGGGTTTCCAGCAGGCGGTTACCGAGACCGCCACCAACCTCCAGTGGCTGGACGGGATGATCAATGTCATCATCTTCGGAATCACGGCGCTGGTCATGGTTCTGCTGCTGATCGTGATCTTCCGCTTCAACAGGCGCGCGAATCCCACGCCGGCGCGGTTCACCCACAACACGCCGCTGGAAATCGCCTGGACGCTGATCCCGATCGTGATCCTGGTGTTCATCGGGGCCTATTCGCTGCAGATCCTGTTCAAGGAACAGGAGATCCCCGAGGCGGATCTGGTTATCAAGGCGACGGGGAACCAGTGGTACTGGAGCTACGAATACCCGGATCAGGAATTCGGCTTCGACAGCTTCATGCTGGCCAGGGAGGAGCTGGCCGACTACGGCTATTCCGAGGATGAATACCTGCTGGCCACCGATACTGCCGTGGTCGTCCCGGTGAACAAGGTGGTGGTGATGCAGGTCACGGCGTCCGATGTCATCCACAGCTGGACGGTGCCGGCCTTCGGCGTCAAGCAGGACGGTGTGCCCGGGCGCCTGGCCGAGCTCTGGTTCAAGGCCGAGAAGGAGGGCGTCTATTTCGGGCAGTGCTCGGAGCTTTGCGGCAAGGATCACGCCTACATGCCGATCACCGTCAAGGTGGTCAGCCAGGAAGCCTTCGAGGAATGGCTGAAGGGCGCGATCGAGGAATATGCCGGCGTGCCGCAGCGGCTGCAACTGGCCTCCGGCAGGTGATGCGACAGCGGCAGGCGTGCCCTTGCGGGCGCCTGCGCGCGCGATCCGATCTCCGATCTTCTGACAGGGCGCGAACATGACGGACAGCAGCATCATCACCCGGGAGCAGGAAGCCGGCTTCGGCGATTACCTCGCCCTGCTCAAGCCGCGCGTGATGTCGCTCGTGGTGTTCACGGCCCTGGTCGGAATGCTGGTGGCGCCGGGCGGCATCAACCCGGTGGTCGGCTTTGCGGCGATTCTGTTCATCGCCGTCGGGGCCGGAGCGTCTGGGGCTCTGAACATGTGGTATGATGCCGACATAGACGCGCTGATGCGGCGGACCGCCGGCCGGCCCGTGCCGTCGGGGCGGGTCCGGGCCGAGGAGGCGCTGGCGATCGGGGTCGCGCTTTCGGTCATGGCGGTGGTGATGCTGGCGCTGGCGACCAACCTCGTGGCGGCGGGGCTTTTGGCCTTCACGATCTTCTTCTATGTCGTCATCTACACCATGTGGCTGAAGCGCTGGACCCCACAGAACATCGTGATCGGCGGGGCGGCGGGGGCCTTTCCGCCGATGATCGGCTGGGCGGCCGTCACCGGCGGGATCTCGCCGGAAAGCGTGCTGATGTTCCTGCTGATCTTCCTCTGGACGCCGCCGCATTTCTGGGCGCTGGCGCTGTTCGTGCGGGACGACTACTCGAGGGCCGGGGTGCCGATGCTGACCGTGACCCACGGGCACCGGGCAGCGCGGCGGCATATCCTGGCCTATGCGCTGGCGCTGGTGCCGGTCTCGCTCGGTCTGGGGTTGAGCGGAATCGGGGGGCCGCTCTACCTGAGCGTGGCGGTGGTTCTGAACCTGCTGTTCCTCCGGGGCGCGCTTGCGCTGCTGCGCCGCGACGAGGCCGGGGCGGCGGCCGACGGCTACCGGGCCGAGAAGGGCTTCTTCCGGCTGTCGCTCTATTACCTGTTCCTGAGCTTCGGTGCGCTGCTGGCGGAGGCCGCGCTGCCCGGCGGATTCCGTCCGGGGGGGGTGTGAGATGCCGCTGACGCAGGAGCACGAACTGCACAGGCGCCGCTTCGGGCGCAACCTCGGGCTCGGGCTCGTGCTGGGAGGGTTTGCGGTTCTGGTCTTCTTCCTGACAATGGCCAAGATGAAGGAAGGAGCCAGCATGGAGGGCTTCGACTATCAGCGCCCGGCCCCCGCGGGCACGGCGGCACAAGCGGAGGACGGCGGATGAGCATGGAATCCGGGGGCGCCCCGGAAGAAAAGGCCCCGGGGGGAAAGATGGACCCGAAGAAGAAGACCGTGCTGCAGGCGGTCGGCGTCGTGGTGGTCATGGGGGCGCTGGCCTGGGCATCGGTGCCGTTCTACAACTGGTTCTGTCGGGTCACCGGCTTCGGCGGAACCACCTCGGTGGCCGAGAACGGTTCGGACGAGATCCTGGACCAGACCATCACCGTGCGCTTCGACGCCTCGCTGGAGCGCGGCATGCCCTGGCAGTTCAGGCCGCTGCAGCGCGAGATGGAGTTGAGGATCGGCGAGACCGGCCTGGCCTTCTACGAGGCCTACAACCCCACCGATCAGGTCATCGCCGGCACCGCCAGCTACAATGTCGCCCCCTACGAGGGCGGCGGCTTCTTCACCAAGATCGACTGTTTCTGCTTCGAGTTGCAGGTGCTGCAGCCGGGCGAGAGGGTGCAGATGCCGGTGACCTTCTATGTCGATCCCGAGATCACCCGGGACCGCGATGCGAAATATCTCAGGCACATCACGCTGTCCTACACGTTTCACGTAACCGACCTGCCGGAAGAGTATGTCGATGCCTCGGCCGCCGCTTCCGCAGAGTCCAACTAAGCCCAAGACAGGGGTCCGTTCATGGCGCATGAAAAGAACCACGACTATCACATCCTGAACCCGTCGGTCTGGCCGTTTCTGGGCGCGCTGTCCGGGTTCGTCATGCTGTTCGGCCTGACCATCTGGATTTCGCCCGCGGTGGAGAACAACCATCCCTGGCTGTTCCTGATCGGACTTGTCGGCGTGCTCTACGTCATGTTCGGCTGGTGGTCCGACGTGATCCGCGAGGGCAAGGAGGGCGACCATACCCCGGTGGTGATCATCGGCCTGCGCTACGGGATGCTCATGTTCATCCTGTCCGAGGTGATGTTCTTCGCCGCCTGGTTCTGGACCTTCTTCAAGCACGCCATGTATCCGATGACCGAGGGCTCGCCCAAGGTGGACGGCGTCTGGCCGCCCGAGGGAATCGAAACCTTCGACCCCTGGGGGCTGCCGCTGATCAACACCCTGATCCTGCTGTGCTCGGGCATGGCGGTGACCTGGGCCCACCACGCGCTGGTGCACGAGAACAACCGCAAGGACGTGATCAACGGGCTGGCGCTTGCGGTGTTCCTCGGCATCATGTTCACGGCCTTCCAGGCGCTGGAATATGCCGAGGCGCCCTTCGACTTTGCCGGCAACATCTACGGGGCCAGCTTCTTCATGGCCACCGGGTTTCACGGCTTTCACGTGATCATCGGCACGATCTTCCTGCTGGTGAACCTGATCCGGGCAATGAAGGGTGAACTGTCGCCCGAGCACCACGTGGGCTTCGAGGCCGCGGCCTGGTACTGGCATTTCGTCGATGTGGTCTGGCTGTTCCTGTTCGGCGCGATCTACATCTGGGGCAGCTGAGCGCGCCGCGGGCCGCCACGGCGCCGCAGGCAGCCACGGCGGCCTCCGGGCAGGCGCGGGCTTCGGCGGCCCGTGCCTTTCCGTTCGGGGGGAGGCACATGAGCCGACGCATGATCGTTCCGGCCCTGTTCGGCCTGCTGGGCACCGCCCTGCTGCTCTGGCTCGGGTTCTGGCAGCTGGAGCGCCTGGAGTGGAAGCGCGGCTTCCTGGAGGCGATCGAGGCCCGTATCGGCGCCGCGCCCGCGGCTCTGCCGGCCGCCCCCGACCCGACGCGTGACAGGTTTGCCGCGGTGCGGATCTCGGGGCGGATCGAGGGGCCGGAAATCCATGTCCTGGCCAGCCGCAAGAAGGTCGGCCCCGGCTACAGGGTGATCACCGCCTTTGTCACGGATGACGGCCGGCGGATCCTGCTCGACCGCGGCTTCATCCCGGTCTCGGCCCGGGAGCGCATCCGCCCGGCCCGGCCGCTTGTCGTCGTCGGCAACCTGCACTGGCCGGACGAGACGGACAGTTTCACCCCGCCGCCCGACCTGGCCGCCAACATCTGGTTCGCCCGCAATGTCGGGGCGATGGCCGAGGCGCTGGGAACCGAGCCGGTGCTTGTCATCGCGGCGTCCGATACCGGCGATGGCATCGAGCCCTTTCCGGTCTCGACCGAAGGCATTCCAAACGATCACCTCAACTACGCGATCACCTGGTTCCTGCTGGCGGCCGTCTGGTTGGGGATGACAGGCTTTCTGCTCTGGCGTATCAAGCGCCGGAGCAACTGAGGAAGCCGCTGCCGATGCGCTATGTTTCCACCCGCGGGCAGGCGCCCGCCCTGACATTCGAAGAGGCCATGCTGACCGGGCTGGCGCACGACGGCGGGCTGTATGTGCCGGCGGAAGTGCCGGTGATGGGGGCGGCGGAGATTTCCGCCCTGGCGGGGCTGTCCTACGAGGAGGCGGCCTTCCGGGTGATGCGCCCCTTCATCGGCGAAAGCCTTGCCGACGAGACGCTGCAGCGCCTTGTCGCGCGCGCCTACCGGGGCTTCGGCCACGCCGCCCGCGCGCCGCTGGTCCAGCTGGGGGCGAACCATTTCCTGCTCGAACTGTTCCACGGCCCCACCCTGGCCTTCAAGGACTTCGCCATGCAGCTGATCGGCCAGCTGTTCCAGGAAACGCTGGCCCGGCGCGGGCAGCGGGTGACGATCGTCGGCGCCACCTCGGGAGATACCGGCTCGGCGGCGATCGAGGCGTTTCGCGGTCTGCCCAACGTGGATGTGTTCATCCTGTTCCCCGAGGGGCGGATCTCCGAGGTCCAGCGCCGCCAGATGACCACCCCGACCGAGGACAACGTGCACGCCCTTGCCCTGGCAGGCGATTTCGACGACTGCCAGGCGCGGCTCAAGGACATGTTCAATGATCATGCCTTTCGCGACGAGGTGGCGCTGGCCGGCGTCAATTCGATCAACTGGGCGCGGGTGCTGGCGCAGGTGGTCTATTACTTCACCGCGGCGGTGGCGCTCGGGGCGCCGCAACGGGCCGTGAACTTCACCGTTCCCACCGGCAATTTCGGCGACATCTATGCCGGCAGCATTGCCCGGCGCATGGGGTTGCCGATCGGCAGGCTGGTGATCGCCACCAACCTCAACGACATCCTGCACCGGGCGCTTGAAAGCGGCGTCTACGAAACCCGCGGGGTGACGCCCTCGATCAGCCCGTCGATGGATATCCAGGTGTCCTCGAACTTCGAACGCGCGCTGTTCGACGCCTACGGGCGCGATGGCGCGGCGGTGGGGCAGCTGATGGACGAGCTGCGTGACACCGGGCGCTTCACGATTTCCCAGGGCGCGCTGGAAACCCTGCGCGAGATCTTCGCCTCGGGGCGGGCCTCGGAAGAGGAAACGCGCGCCGAGATCGCCCGCAGCTTCCGCGAAACCGGCCGGATCCTGTGCCCGCACAGCGCCGTCGGGGTGAAGGTGGCGCGCGCGCATCTTGGCGCAACGCCGATGGTCACGCTCGCCACCGCGCATCCGGCGAAATTCCCCGATGCGGCAGAGGCCGCCTGCGGCACGCGCCCGGCACTGCCGCCGCGCATGGCCGATCTGTTCGCGCGCCCCGAGCGGCTGACCCGGGTGGCCAACGACCTGGGCGCGTTGCAGGCCCTGATCCGGGAGCGTCGCCGTCGATGAGCATCAGAAGCGACAGGCTGGCCAACGGGATGACGGTGGTCACCGAGCGGATGCCGGGGCTGGAGACCGCCGCGCTCGGCATCTGGGTCAGCGCCGGCAGCCGGCACGAGCGGGCCGAGCAGAACGGCATCGCCCATTTCCTTGAACATATGGCCTTCAAGGGCACCGGGCGGCGCAGCGCGCTGCAGATAGCCGAGGTGATCGAGGATGCGGGCGGTTATCTGAACGCCTACACCGACCGTGAGCTTACCGCCTATTACGCCCGCGTGCTGGAGGCAGACGTGCCGCTGGCGCTGGATGTGCTGGCCGACATCCTGATCGATTCGCGCTTCGACCCGCGCGAGATGGAGCTGGAGCGCGGCGTGATCCTGCAGGAGATCGGCCAGACGCTGGATACCCCGGATGACGTGATCTTCGACTGGCTGCAGGAAGCCGCTTTCCCGGAGCAGCCGATCGGCCGTTCCATCCTGGGTCCGGCCGAGCGCGTGGCCGCTTTCGGGAGCGACGATCTGAGGAGCTTCGTCGCCGAACACTACGGCCCCGAGCGGATGATCCTTGCCGCCGCGGGAGCGGTGGATCACGACAGGTTGCTGCGCGATGCCGAGCGCCTGTTCGGCGGGCTCGATGCCCGGGCGCCGGTGGCTGCCGTGCCGGCCCGTTTCGACGGGCGCGAGACGCGGCGGATCAAGGCGCTGGAGCAGGTGCATTTCGCCCTTGCGCTGGAAGGGCCGGGCTATCGCAGCAACGATATCCACGCCGCGCAGATCCTTGCCATCGCCCTGGGGGGCGGCATGTCCTCGCGCCTGTTCCAGGAAGCGCGCGAAAGGCGCGGGTTGTGCTACTCGATCTTCGCCCAGGCCGGCGCCTGGGCCGAAACCGGGATGATGACGATCTATGCCGGCACCGGAGCCGGGCAGATTGCGGCCCTGGCAGAGCTTACGGTGGATGAGCTCAGGCGTGCGGCCGAGGACATGAGCGAGGCCGAGGCGGCCCGCGCCCGCGCCCAGCTCAAGGCGGGGCTGCTGATGGGGCTGGAGAGCACGTTCTCGCGTGCCGAACGGCTGGCCCGGATGACGGCGATCTGGGGGCGGGTGCCCGACCTGTCGGAAACCGTCGCCCGGATCGAGGAGGTGAACGCCGCCCGGCTGCGTGATCTGGCCGCCGGAATGCTGCAGGGCGGCACGGCAATGGCTCTCTACGGCCCGGCCGAGGCGGCGCCCGGGCTGGCGGCGCTGTGCGCGAGGCTCGCGGCCTGATGTTCCGCCGCCGGCGCATGGTGCGGGTGGATACGGAGCGGTTGATCCTGCGCCTGCCGCGGCATTCCGATTTCCGCCAGTGGCGAGATTTGCGCCAGGCAAGCCGGGCCTTCCTGAGCCCGTGGGAACCGGCCTGGTCGCCGGACCACCTGAGCCGCCGTTCCTTCACCAACCGCGTCTACTGGGCGCAGCGTTCGGTCGCCGACGGTTCGGCGGTGCCGCTCTTCCTGATCCGCCGCGCCGACGAAACCCTGCTCGGCGCGATCACGCTCGACAACATCCGCCGCGGCCCTTCCCAGGCCGGCACCTGCGGTTACTGGATCGGCGAGCCCTACGCCCGGCAGGGCTACATGCGCGAAGCGCTGCAGGCGGTGGTGCATCATGCCTTCAGCGTGCTCGACCTGTCGCGGATCGAAAGCGCCTGCCTGCCGGAGAATGCGGCCTCGCGCGGGGTGCTGGAAAGCTGCGGGTTCAAATATGAGGGCGTGGCCCAGAGCTACCTGCAGATAAACGGTCGCTGGCGCAATCACGTGCTCTACGCCAACCTGCGGCTCGACCGACGCGGAAAGACCGATGTCGGCTGAAGGACGCAGGCGCGGTGCACGGCAGCCGCTGCGGGCGGTGGATGATGCCGTTCTGGCGGAGCTGCGCGCGGTGCTGCCCGCGGCGGCCTTCCGTCCGGTGTCGGAGCATTACACGACCGAGCCGCGCGGGCTGTTTCGCGGCCGGGCAGGGGTGGTCCTGGCCCCCGGCAACCGCGAGGAGGTCGCCGGGATCATCCGGATCGCCGGGCGGGCGCGGGTGGGCGTGGTGCCCTTCGGGGGCGGCACCGGGCTGGTCGGCGGGCAGCTGATGCCGGACGGCCCGGCGCCGATCGTGCTGAGCCTGGAACGGATGACGCGCGTGCTCGACATCGACCCGCGGGGCAACACGATCACCGTCCAGGCCGGCGCGATCCTGCAGGATGTGCAACAGGCGGCGGCCGGGGCCGGGAGGCTGTTCCCGCTGTCGCTGGCGGCGCAGGGCTCCTGCCGGATCGGCGGCAATCTGGCCACCAACGCGGGCGGGTTGAACGTGCTGCGCTACGGCAGCGCCCGCGCTCTGTGCCTGGGGCTCGAAGCGGTCCTGCCCGACGGCAGCATCTGGCACGGGCTGAAACGGCTCTACAAGGACAATACCGGCTACGACCTGCGCGATCTGCTCATCGGCTCGGAGGGCACGCTCGGGGTGATCACCGCGGCCACGCTGCGACTGTTCGCCCCGCCGCGGGCCGAGGCGGCGGCGCTGCTGGAGGTGCCCTCGCCAGCGGCGGCGCTGGAGCTTCTGGCGCTGGCGCGCACGCATTTCGGCGAGGCGATCTCCGCCTTCGAGCTGATCCACGGCAGCGGGCTGGACTTCCTGCGCGAGACGATGCCCGAGCTGCGCCAGCCTCTCGCTCCCCGCCCGGAATGGAGCGTGCTTGTGGATGTCGGCCCGAATGGCGCCGCCGACCCGGCCGGAATGCTGGCCGGCTTCTACGAAGAGGCCGCCGCGGCCGGGCTGGCAGACGGGGGGGTGCTGTCGCAGGGCGAGGCCCAGCGGGCCGGGTTGTGGAGACTGCGCGAGAGCATCCCCGAGGCCAACCGGCGGATCGGTGCCCTCGCCTCGCACGACATCGCGCTGCCGCTTGCGGAAATCGCCGCCTTCGTGGAGGCGGCCGTCGCCCGGATCCGCGCGCTCGGCGACTTCCGGATCAACTGCTTCGGCCACCTCGGCGACGGCAACCTGCATTTCAACGTCTTTCCGCCCAGGGGGAGAGGCAGGGCCGACAGCCCGGTGCCGCCGGAGGAGATCCGCCAGCTGGTGCATGATCTGGTGGCGGCGCATGGCGGGTCGTTCAGTGCCGAGCACGGGGTGGGGCGGCTCAAGGTGGCCGACCTGGAACGCTATGGAGACCCTGCGCGGCTGGCGGCGATGCGGGCGATCAAGGCGGCGCTCGACCCGAAGGGGATCATGAACCCCGGCGCGGTTCTGGCCCGCGGCGCGGGCTGAGCCTGCGCGGTTTTCCGGGAACGGCGTTCCGGGGTGCGAAGATGCGCAGGGCGAAGATGCGCCGGGCGAAGGGGTGATGCCCTGCGGCGTGCTGGCAGGCCCTGTGCCGCGGGGCAGGAAGCCGCCGGCCGGGTCCGACTGGGCCGACAGGGGCCGACAGGGGAAAGCGCCCCGCCGGGGGACCGGGCGGGGCGCTGACTGTGAGAAGATCACATGTGGTGCAAGCAGTGCCCGGGCTCCCGCCGGGCATGGACTGTCTAGCAGCGACTGGTTACCAATTCGTTCACGCGCCTTCGAATGCACAGAGCGCGTGCACATCCATTCCCAGCCCTTCCAGAAGGCGGCGCCCGCCCAGATCGGGCAGGTCGATGATGAAGGCGCAGCCGACGATCTCGGCTCCCAGCCGCTCGACCAGCCTGATGCCGGCCTCCGCCGTGCCGCCGGTGGCCAGCAGGTCGTCCACCAGCAGCACCTTTTCGCCGGGCTCCAGCGCGTCGTCATGGATTTCCATGATCGCCTCGCCGTATTCGAGCT
>Ga0256839_1003415_pt1 | contig 16393 bp, 14 predicted proteins | sample 354166metaG_FD_185968 | JGI IMG/M metagenome (GOLD analysis project Ga0256839, IMG submission 185968) | Hydrothermal vent microbial communities from Mid Atlantic Ridge, Atlantic Ocean - 354-166 | ecosystem: Environmental > Aquatic > Marine > Hydrothermal vents | place: Atlantic Ocean: Mid... | reverse complement strand
TGCCGGTCATCTTCGGGCCGTCATGCACCTGATCGCGGATCCAGATGCGCTGCAGCCACTTGTGCGAGCACGAACCCGGCCAGCCCGGATAGACCAGCCGCAGCGGCGCGCCGTTCATCGGGTGCAGCGGCGCGCCGTTCATCTCGAAGGCGATCAGCGAGGTCTCCATCATCGCCTTGGAGATCGGCACCCCGCGCGAGATCGGGATCTTGTTCGGGTCGCCCGAAAGATGGGTGTCGGCGCCGTAGTGGGCGGTATAGACCGCCTCGGGCTTCAGCCCGGCCTTGTTGAGCACGTCGCGCAGGCGCACGCCGGTCCATTCCGAGCAGGCCACCGCGCCGTAGGTCCACTGGTTGCCCTTGGCCGGCGGGTCGAAGAAGGCACGCCCGTTGCCGCCGCATTCCACTGCCAGCGCAAGCGTCACCACCTCGAACTGTTCCTTCAGTTCGGCGATGGTGAGGGTCATCGGGTTGTCCACGAAACCGTCGATGGTCAGCGTCCAGGTGGCGGGATCCACATCCTCGGGCGGGATGCCGTTGTTGCGGATGAAGTGCCGGTTGGTGGGGGTGATCGGATCGTCCAGCAGCTCGGGCGGGGTTTCGGCATTGACCGGGCGGTCGTTGAGCAGCGTCAGCCCGTCCTTGCCCACCAGCACGTCCTCGCCGGCCAGCGCGGCGGGCACCAGCCCGATCGGCATGTTCTGGGCGAAGGGGATGTTGGCCCCCACCATCGCCGCCATGGTGGCCAGGCCGGTCTTCTTGAGAAAACCCCGCCGGTCGGGGTTGGCGAGACGACCGAAGAATTCGTAATCGGCCCTTTCCGGATCTTCGGCGAAGAATTCGTGCAGATTGCGCGGTTCCCTCCGCTTCGGCTTCCTGTCATCGTCCAGCGCCATGTCTTCCTCCCTGTCGCTTGTGATCCGCATCTGCCCGCGGCAGGCGCGGGGCATCCGGGCGGGCGTTGCCGCACTTTCGACATTCACGTTTCAGGGCACCGGATTATTCCGACGGCATGGATGCGGCTTGCAGAGTCCTTGCAGAGTCCCGGGCGGGCGCGCGCGAGCTTCTGGCCTGCGTCTGCGGATTGGTGTATCTGCGGCGGATGTTTCTGAAGAGCGCAAATCTCGCCCTGCTGTTCCTGTTTCCGCTCTCCTGGTTCGCACCGCTGCTGCGCGCCGGTTTCCTGCCGCTGCGCGCTCCGGGCGAGATCACGATCGTCTCGGGGCTCCAGGCTCTGTGGGAGGTCGATGTGGCGCTGGCGCTTCTGGTCACCTTCCTGGCGATCTTCGCCCCCTATCTGAAGACGATCGGACTGGCGCTGATCCATTTCGGGCTGCTGCGGCGCCGGGTCCTGCCGGCGCTGATCCTGCTCGGGCGGCTGGCGATGGCCGACGTGTTCCTGATCGCGCTCTATGTCGTGCTGTTCAAGGGCGTGGGAATCGGGCGGGTGGAGGCCGCCTGGGGGCTGTGGCTGTTCACCGGCTGCGTGCTCGCCTCGCTCGGCATTTCCCATGCCACCGCAAGGCGGACGGGAGCTCCGCGCTGAACACGCCGCGCCTTCCGGCGTTCTGCGGCCGGGAGCCGGGATGCGGCCGCGTTCCGCCGCTCCTCCAGGGGCATCGGCGGCGCCCCCCGGCCGCGCTGCGGCACCTCGTCCCGATGCGCGCGCGCAGCCGCAGAGCAGGCCGACGGAGCCGGGAAAGGCACGTGACAATCCCCCCGCCAGCCCCTAGAACCGCCTCATGGCACGGGCCGAGAACTTTACCTGCACCGCCTGCGGCGCCCGCTTTTCCAAGTGGTCGGGGCGTTGTGGCGCCTGCGGCGAGTGGAATTCCGTCATCGAGGAGGCGCCGCTTTCGGCCGGCCCGGCGCGCCGGACGCTCGGGGCGAAACGCGGCCGGGCGATGGCGCTTGCCGGCCTCGATGGCGAGGACAGCCCGCCGGCGCGCGCCCTCTGCGGCATCGCAGAGCTGGACCGGGTGCTCGGCGGGGGGCTGGTGCCGGCTTCGGTGATCCTGCTGGGGGGAGATCCGGGGATCGGCAAGTCCACGCTGCTGCTGCAGGCCACCGCCAGCTTTGCCCGCGCCGGGTTGAAGACGGTCTATGTCACGGGCGAGGAATCGCGTGCCCAGGTCCGCCTGCGGGCGCGCCGGCTGGGGCTTTCGGATGCGCCGGTGCAGCTGGCCGCCGAGACCAATCTGCGCGACATCCTGACCACCCTGGAAGGGGAACGCCCGGCCCTGGTGGTGATCGACTCGATCCAGACCATGTGGGCCGACCATGTGGAGAGCGCACCGGGCAGCGTCGCCCAGCTGCGCGCTGCCGCCCACGAGCTGACGATATTCGCCAAGAGGCGGGGCGTTTCGGTGGTGCTGGTCGGCCACGTCACCAAGGACGGGCAGATCGCCGGCCCCCGGGTAATCGAGCACATGGTCGATACCGTGCTCTATTTCGAAGGCGAGCGCGGACATCAGTTCCGTATCCTGCGCGCGGTGAAGAACCGCTTCGGCCCGGCCGACGAGATCGGGGTGTTCGAGATGACCGGCCGCGGTCTGGCCGAGGTGGCCAACCCCTCGGCGCTGTTTCTCGGCGAGCGCGGCGAACCGGTGCCCGGAGCGGCGGTGTTCGCCGGAATCGAGGGCACGCGCCCGGTTCTGGTCGAATTTCAGGCGCTGGTTGCTCCCAGCCCGACCAGCCAGCCCCGGCGCTCGGTGCTCGGCTGGGACGGGGCGCGGCTGGCGATGGTCCTGGCGGTTCTGGAGGCGCGCTGCGGCATTCCCTTTTCCGGACTCGACGTCTATCTGAACGTCGCCGGAGGGCTGAAGGTGAGCGAGCCGGCAGCCGATCTGGCTGTTGCGGCTGCGCTACTTTCGGCGAGAGAAGAACGGCCACTGCCAGCCGATACTGTGGTTTTCGGCGAAATCAGTCTATCAGGAGCCCTGCGAAGCGTCGCCCAGACGGCCACGCGCCTCAGGGAAGCCAGGAAGCTCGGGTTCGAAAGGGCGATCGCCCCGGCAGGCACCAGCCCGGGCCCGGACGACGGCGCCTGGGTGCGGCAGGTGCCGGATCTGGTGCGTTTCGTGGAAGAGACGTTCGGCGCGGGTGGCCGCCACGCGCGAAGGAGAGAGGAGCATGGAAGGTTTCACGATCATTGACGGGGTGGTGGCGCTGGTCATCATCGTGTCGGCGATCCTCGCCTATTCGCGCGGTTTCGTGCGCGAGGCGCTGGCGATCGGCGGGTGGATCGCGGCGGCGGTTCTCGCCTTCATCTTCGCACCGCGTGCCGAGCCGCTGGTGCGCGAGATCCCCGTCCTCAGGGATTTTCTCGGCGAAAGCTGCGAACTTTCGATGATCGCGGCCTTCGCCGCGGTCTTCGCCCTGGCGCTGGTGGTGGTGTCGATCTTCACCCCGCTGTTCTCCTCGGCGGTCCGGCATTCGGCCATCGGCGGGATAGATCAGGGCCTCGGATTCCTGTTCGGCGTGCTGCGCGGACTGGTGCTGGTTGCCATCGCGCTGTTGGTCTACGACAGGATCATCCTGACCGAAGGCTACCCCCCGGTCGACGACAGCCGCACCGCCAAGGTCTTCGCCCGCGCCCAGGAAAGCCTGAACGACGCCATCCCCGAAGACGCACCGGGCTGGATCGTGCAGCAGTATGAAAAACTGGTCGGCTCCTGCCGCGCGACGGCCGAGTAGCAACGCCCGCCCCCCCGCGCCCCGCTCCCGCCCGGCCGTCGCGTCGCCCGGCGGAAAGCAGGGGATCCTATTCGCCCAGCATCCATTCGCCCTCGGGCCAGAATTCGTGAAAGGCGAAGGCGAACATGATGTCATGGGGCACATCGCGCCCCTGCCCATCGCGCACCCGGATCGTGCCGACATCGCGCCCCCCGGAAATCCGCCTCGTGTCCAGGGCCGAAGCCTGTCCGGCCCGCCAGCTGATCGTCAGCCCTCCCTCCCGCAGCTCGCCCGCCGCGCGCAGCCGCTCCAGCGGCCAGGCCCGCGCACCGACCCGCAGCACCCGGGCCAGCGGGGGAATGCCGTGCGGCGGATCCTCTCCGTTATAGAGAAACGGCCGGCGGGCGCTGTCGTAGCCCGCATAGGGATTGGTGCCATAGGCGCGGCGCCAGTCCGGCTCGGCCATCAGGAGCCCCTCCGGGTTGCGCTCGCGGAATTCGGCGAGGCTTTCCTGCCAGGACACCACCGGGCGCAGCGCCGCCCCGGTCATTTCGCCCACGATCGCCTCTCCGGTAGCCTGCTGCCACCAGCTTTCGGTCTCCCGGTCATACATGATCAGGTTCGAACCGCGCAGCTTGCCGCTCACCCCGAAGCTGAACAGGCGCCCGTCAAGACGCCGCTCGAACACCGGCACCGAATTGCACAGCGGACAGTAGGTAACGGCATAGGCCAGCCCGCCGGCCTCGTCATTGACGATCTCGTGCCAGATCAGATAGCGCAACGGATAGGCCCGCGGCAGGGCACCCTCCACCTCGACGGTAACGACCGGCTCCCGCTCCCCGATTCCGTCATTTTCCGAAACCGGAACGAAAACCGGATCGTCGAGCGCCGGGATGCCGTCGCGCGGGGGGCCGCCGCCGCGGATCTCACCCCAGTCCGCAACCGCGGTGATGCTGAAATCGGTGTTCGGCCACTCGCTTTTCCAGAAGGAAGGCTGCGCCCGGGAATCGCCCACGGCAAGAGCCGCCGCCAGTAGCGCTGCCGGAATGAGCTGTCGCATGGAGCACCTCCGGAAAACAGCCTGGCAGAAAGGCGGGCCGCCGCCCAGCCCCGATCACGCAGGCGTGAGCGAAAGAGAGTCCCGCCGGCCCGAACCGGAACGCCGGCCCGAACCGGAACGCCACGCCGGCCCGGGCAGACCGGCCCCCTGCCCGCGGCCGGATCACCCTCCGCCCGGAATGACGCGCACCCTCTCCATCACGTCCGGAGCGTCTTCCACCGCGCCGTTCGGCCCGCTCCCGCGCCTGATCGCATCCAGAACCTCCAGCCCCTCGACCACCTGCCCGACGACCGTGTACTGGCCGTTCAGGTTCGGCGCGGATGCGAACATGATGAAGAACTGGCTGTTCGCGCTGTCCGGGCGGGAGGTGCGCGCCATCCCGACAATGCCGCGCTCGAAGGCGATCTCCGAGGCTTCCAGCGGCAGGTCCGGCAACTCCGAGCCGCCGCGGCCGGCCCGTGACAGATCGCCATCGGCACGTCCGTATCGCACGTCACCCGTCTGGGCCATGAAACCGTCGATCACCCGGTGAAACACCACGCCGTCATAGGCGCCGCTTTCGGCCAGCCTCTTCAGCCGGGCGGTGTTCTCCGGGGCGATCTCCTCGAACAGCCTGACAAGGATCACGCCCCTGGCCTGGCCGGACACGGTGATTTCAAGGGAGTCGCCCCCGGAGGGCACCGGCGCGGCCTCCGGCTCGGAGCGCCCCTGCACATACCAGTAGGCGCCGAGAACCGCGACCCCGAAGGCGAACAGTGCCGCAAAGACGAGATCATTGCCGCGCATCGCCGCCCTCCTGCCTCCGGAAGCGGTCGAGATTCATTTTCGCCTCTCGGCCCGCACCGGCCTCAGCCGGCATCGGCGGCCACCCGCACGCGCAGCATCCGGTCCGGCTCGGCCGGGGGCTCGCCGCGGGTGATGGCATCCACATGCTCCATGCCCTCGATCACCCGCCCGTAGACCGTATATTGCCCGTTCAGGAAGTGATTGTCGGAAAAATTGATGAAGAACTGGCTGTTGGCGCTGTCCGGGTCGGCGGCGCGCGCGGCCCCGACGGTACCGCGATCATGCGGCAGATCGGAAAACTCCGCCGGCAGGTTCGGCAGGTCGGAACCCCCGGTGCCGGCCATGCGCAGGTTGAAGTCCTGCGCGGCATTGCCATGACGAACATCGCCGGTCTGGGCCATGAAACCGTCGATCACCCGATGGAACACCACGTTGTCATAGGCGCCGGCCCGGGCCAGCTCCTTCATGCGCGCCACGTGCTGCGGGGCCACCTCGGGCAGCAGCTCGATCACCACCCTGCCGTCCTTCAGCTCGATGATGATCGTGTTTTCCGGGTCCGCGATCTCGGCCATGCTCTTTCTCCTGTGCTCCGAACTGGGCACAGCCTAGGCGCTGACGCGGCAAAGGGAAAGGGCCGTCTTGCTGGACGCAGCCGTGCCGGAGGGACGGGCCGCGCCGGGCGGAACGCGCGGCAACAATGGCGGCACGGGCCGCGAACCGGTGCCGCCTGCCGCCCTGTTAGCGCAACCGTGATTGTCAGCCGGCCGTGCTCTGCTACACCCCGGCCGAAAACCTCGACAGGAAACGCCAGACGGGAGATGGCCGATGAGAGCTACACGCAACGTGCAGAAGATCCTTGCCAACTACGAGGGCGAAACCCCCGGCGTGAAGGCCAACCTGTGCCGCATGCTGATGAACGGCAGGCTGGGGGGCACCGGCAGGATGATCATCCTGCCGGTGGATCAGGGCTTCGAGCACGGGCCGGCGCGCTCGTTCGCACCCAACCCGGCGGGCTACGACCCCCATTACCACTATCGGCTGGCGATCGACGCGGGACTGAACGCCCTTGCCGCACCGCTGGGGCTGCTGGAGGCGGGCGCCGACACCTTCGCCGGCCAGATCCCGCTGATCCTGAAGGCCAACAGCGCCAATTCGCTGATGCCTTCGGAATCCCCGAAGGACCAGGCGATCACCGCCAGCGTCGATGACGCGCTGCGCCTTGGCTGCGCGGCGATCGGCTTTACCATCTATCCGGGCTCCTCGGCCGGGAACGAGATGTTCGAGGAAATCGCCGAGATGCGCCGCGAGGCCGCCGCCTGCGGGCTGGCCACGGTGATCTGGTCCTACCCGCGCGGCGAGGCGCTGGACAAGGCGGGCGAAACCGCGGTGGACATCGCCGCCTACGCCGCCCAGATCGCCGCCCTGCTGGGCGCCCATGTCATCAAGATCAAGCTGTCCACCGATCACCTTTCGCTGCCGGCGGCGAAGAAGGTCTACGAGGAACAGGGGATCGACATCGCCACCCAGGCCGCGCGGGTGCGCCACTGCATGCAGGCCGCCCTCGGCGGGCGGCGGATCGTGGTGTTCTCGGGGGGCGCGAAGAAGGGGGCCGACAGCGTCTATGACGATGCCCGGGCCATCCGCGACGGCGGCGGCAACGGCTCGATCATCGGGCGCAACTCCTTCCAGCGGCCGCGCGAGGAGGCGCTGGAGATGCTCGGCAGGCTGGTGGATATCTACAAGGGCAAGGCCTGAGCCGGGCGGCAGGGCCTGAGGCGGGTCGGGCGGAAACCGGCACGAGGCCGGCCGTGGCCCCGCGCGGCCTGCAGGACGCCCGCCCGACACCTGGCACCCGCATGGCGGCGCCGCAACGGCGGCCGACGGAAAGGCCGGCCGCCGGAAGGCCGGCCCTCAGCCGCTTTCCGCCTTCCGCTTCCAGCGCCCGCCTTCCTGGGCCCAGTACTGCAGCCGGCAACCGGCCCCGGCGAGCGCCTTCCACTGGGCGCGGGCGGTCTCGACGGCGCTGGAATCATTGCCGTCAAACAGGATGCAGACCCGCTCGAAGGAGGCCGCCTCTTCCGGATCCACCCCGGCTCCGTCAACCGAGATCAGGCAGGCGGCATCGTTCGGGTTGTCCCGCCCGGAAGTCAGCAGAACCGGCTGCTCGGAATCGAATTCGCCCCCGGCAAGCCCGTGCGGCAGGAACTCTTCCTCGCCGCCCAGCCAGAGCCTTTCGTCCAGCCACTCCAGCCGGGAGCGATCGGTGCCGCGCACCAGCACCCGCCAGCCGGCAGCGCGTGCCCTTTCCAGCAGCATCGGCAGCGCCGCCTCCAGCGGGCTGCGGGTCAGGTGGTAGAAATAGACCGCCCCCATCAGCCCTCGAATCGATCCGCCACCAGCCGGTCCAGCGCCAGAACGCCCCAGCCCGTCGCCCCCTTCGGCGCCAGCGGCGGTGCCTTCTTCGGCAGCGCCACCCCGGCGATGTCGATGTGGATCCAGGGGGTTTCCTCCTTCACGAATCGCTGCAGGAACTGGGCGGCGGTAACCGCCCCCGCCGGGCGGCCGCCGACGTTCTTCATGTCGGCCAGGCGCGATTTCAGCTGTGCGTCATAAGCTTCGCCCAGCGGCATTCGCCAGGCACCCTCGCCCTCGGCCCGGGCGGCCTTGAGGAAGGCGGTGCACAGCGCATCGTCATTGGAGAACACGCCCGCGTTTTCATGGCCCAGGGCGATGATGATCGCCCCGGTGAGCGTGGCCAGATCGATCAGGGCGGCCGGTGCGAAGCGCTCCTGCGCATACCAGAGCACGTCGCACAGCACCAGCCGGCCCTCGGCATCCGTGTTGATCACCTCCACCGTGTCGCCCTTCATCGTCTTCACGATGTCGCCCGGGCGCTGGGCACGCCCGTCGGGCATGTTTTCCACCAGCCCCACGAGGCCCACCACATTGGCCTTCGCCTTGCGCAGCGCCAGCGCCTTCATCACCCCGGCCACGGTGGCGGCGCCGCCCATGTCCATCGTCATCTCCTCCATGCCCTGGGCGGGCTTGATCGAGATGCCGCCGGTATCGAAGACCACCCCCTTGCCGACCAGCGCCAGCGGCCTTTCCCCCTTTCCGCCGCCCTGCCACTGCATGACGACCACCTTCGAGGGGCTTTCCGAGCCCTGCCCCACCGCCAGCAGCGCCCGCATGCCCAGCTTCTCCAGCGCCGCCTCGTCGAGCACCTCGACCTTCAGGCCGAGCGCCTTCAGCGCCTCCAGGCGGCGGGCGAATTCGGTGGTGGTAAGCACATTGGCCGGTTCGTTCACCAGATCGCGGGTGAAGAACACCCCCTCGGCCAGCGCCCGGATCCGCTCGGCTGCTGCGGCGGCCTGCCCGGGCTTTCCGAGCATGATCGTGACCGCGCCGGCGGCGCCGTTCCTGCCGCTTCCGCCTGCCGTGCCGCTCCCGCCCGCCGTGCCGCTCCCGCGGCCCGCCGCATCCGCGCCGCTTTCTGCCGGCAGGCCTTCGTTCCGCCCCGCAGCGCTCCGATAGCGGGTGAATTCATAACCGCGCAGGGCCAGCCCCAGCGCCAGCTCCGGCGCCCGCCCGAGATTGCCGGCGAGCACCAGAACCCGGCCGCCCCTTCCCGCGGCGGCGATGGCGGCCCCGGCCCGGCGCGCGGCCTGCGCATCCGCGCGCCGGTCCAGCTTCACGACCTGCAACGCCTCGGCGGCCATGCCCGCCGGAAAGGCCAGTTCGCGCGAAGCACCCTGCTCGAGAGAAGCGAAGGCATCGCTTTCGACCAGTCGCGCCAGCGCGCCCCGGCACAGCCGGTTGACCCGGCGCGCCGCCTGATCGAGCCGGCCGCTGCCATCGACCAGCAGCGCCACCCGGCCTTCGAACCCGGCGATGGCATCGAGATCGGTTTCGGTGAATTCGGGAATGATGGGCGAAGTCATGGCATCCTCTCGCTGTTTGCGCCCTTGGTAATCCCGGTGCCGGGAAATGGCCAGATAGCAGTTTTCCCCGCCGGCGCCTTGGGCTAGGCTGCGCCCGGCATGCGGTATTGCTTTCCGGGGTGCGCGGGTGACGCGATTCGACAGATATCTGCTGGCCCAGCTGACGATGCTGTTCGGATTCTTCGCTCTCGTCCTGGTGCTGATCTACTGGGTCAACCGGGCGGTGGTGCTTTTCGACCAGCTGATCGCGAACGGCCATTCGGCGCTGGTATTCCTGGAGTTCTCGGCCCTGATGCTGCCCAATCTCGTCCGGATGACGATGCCGATCGCCGCCTTTGCCGCCGCTGTCTACGTGGCGAACCGGCTGGCCTCGGACAGCGAGCTGGTGGTGATGCAGACCACCGGCTATTCGCCCTTCCGGCTGGCCCGCCCGGTGCTGATGTTCGGAGTTCTGGTGGGGCTGATGCTGTCGCTGCTGACCCATGTCCTGGTGCCCACCAGCTCCGCCCAGCTCCGCCAGCGTCAGGCCGAGGTCACCGCCAGCGCCACCGCCCGGCTGCTGCGCGAGGGGCGTTTCCTGCACCCGGCCCCCGGGCTGACCTTCTATGTCGCCGAAATCGCCCCCGATTCGACCCTGAAGAACATCTTCCTGTCGGACCGGCGCGACCAGGCGCGCAACATCACCTATTCCGCCCGACAGGCGCTTCTCGTCCAGGACGGAGGAACCACGAAGCTGGTGATGCTCGACGGCATGGCCCAGATGTTCGACACCGCCAGCCGCAGCCTTTCCACCACCAGTTTCAGCGATTTCGTGTTCGACATCGGAGCGCTCCTGATCAGCCGCACGCCAGGGCCGCCGACCCCCTGGGAGATGCCGACCCGGACGCTGCTGCACCCGGATGCCGAAACCCGGGCCCGGGCCGATTACGACCGGGCGCGCTTCCTGCAGACCGCGCATGAGCGCTTTTCCCAGCCGCTGATCGCCGCCGCCGCGGCGCTGATCGGCTTTGCCGCGATCCTGCTGGGAGGTTTCAGCCGCTTCAGCCTGTGGAAACAGGTGCTGCTGGCGGTGCTGCTGCTGATCGCGCTGAAGTCGCTCGACAACGTGATGCTCGAACGCGCCCGCCGGGAGGCCGCCGCCTGGCCGTTGATCTACCTGGCCCCGGCGCTCGGCTTCGCGCTGGCCGGCCTCATGCTGTGGCTGGCCGACCGCCCTGCATGGACACCCACCGCCTGGCGCCGGCGCAGGAGCCTGCCGTGAAGCTGTATCTGTATTTCGCCCGCCGCTTCGCCCGGACGCTGCTGTGGATGTTCGCCCTGTTCGCCGCCCTGTCAGCCCTGCTGGAGATGATCGAGACCCTGCGGCTGTTTTCCGCCACCGGAATCGGGTTGCTGGAAATCATCCGCCTGACGCTTCTGCGGGTGCCCGGCGGGCTCTACCAGATCCTGCCGCTGGTGGTGATCCTGTCCACGCTCGTCATGTTCCTGTCGCTGGCCCGCTCCAGCGAGCTGGTGGTGGTGCGCGCCGCCGGCCGCTCGGCGCTGACGATGCTGCTGGCGCCGGTGGCGGTGGCGCTGCTCCTGGGAGCGGGAGCGGTCGCGGTGTTCAACCCGATCGTCGCAGCCACCTCGAAACAGTATGAACAGCTTTCCAACCGCTACCTGAAGGGAGGGGATTCGGTCCTGTCGGTCTCTCCCGAAGGGCTCTGGCTGCGTCAGGGAGACAGCGCCGGACAGGTGGTGATCCGCGCCAGCCGCTCCAGCCCGGACGGCACCGAGCTGACGGATGTCTCCTTCTTCGGCTTCGACCGGAACGGGGTTGCCCGCTTCCGGATCGACGCCGCCGCCGCCCGGCTGGTCCCCGGGGCCTGGCGGATCGAATCCGCCAGGCGCTGGCGCTTCGCCCCGGGCGAAAACCCCGAGAGCAGCGCCGAAAGCCTCGCCCGGCTGGATCTTCCCTCGGCGCTGACCCCGGCGCGAATCCGCGACGGTTTCGGCGCTCCCTCCACGATCCCGATCTGGGAACTGCCCGCCTTCATCGAGCAGCTGAAGCAGGCGGGGTTCTCGGCCCGGCGGCACCAGATCTGGCTGCAGGGAGAACTCGCCCAGCCGCTGCTTCTGGCAACGATGGTGATGATCGGCGCCGGGTTCACCATGCGCCACAGCCGCTTCGGGCATACCGGGCTGATGGTGCTGACAGCGGTAATGCTGGGGTTCGGGCTGTATTTCGTGCGCAATTTCGCCCATATCCTCGGCGAGAACGGCCAGATTCCGGTGCTTCTGGCCGCTTGGGCGCCGCCATTTGCGGGGCTGCTTCTGGCGTTGGGGTTCCTGCTGCATGTGGAGGACGGATGAACGGCGCGGCATGGATTTTCCGCCGCCTTCTCCGGCGTCCGGGGCGCCATTGCCCGGCCCGGATACCGGGTGCGACACCCTCGGCGAGGAGGCCTTTCCGAGCCGCGGCGGCTGCGGCGCTGCTGCTGGTGCTGGCGGCGCTGGTGCCGGCCCCGGCGCCTGCCCAGCAGACACCGCCGGTTTCGCTGATCGCCGACAGCGTGCAGATCGAATCCGGCAACCGGATCGCCGCGCGCGGCAACGTCGAGATCCTTGCCGGCGACATCCGGCTGAGCGCCGCGGCGGTGCTCTATGACGGCAGCAGCGGAAAGCTGCGCATAGAGGGCCCGATCATCCTGTCGCAGGGCGCAGGCAGCGTGGTGCTGGCATCGTCTGCCGAGCTGGATTCCGAACTGCGCAACGGAATCATCCGCTCGGCGAGGCTCGTTCTGAACCGCCAGCTGCAGCTGGCGGCAGCCGAACTCAGCCGGGCAGACGGGCGCTTCAGCCGGCTGAGCCGGGCGGTGGCCTCCTCCTGCCGGGTCTGCGCGGGGCGCCAGCCGCTGTGGGAAATCCGCGCCGCGCAGATCGTCCACGATCAGCAGAAGCGGCAGCTGTACTTCGACCGGGCGCAACTGCGCGTCGCCGGAATTCCGGTGTTCTACCTGCCGCGCCTGCGGATGCCCGACCCGACAGTCAGCCGCGCCACCGGTTTCCTCGTGCCCGACATCCGCACCACCAGCCGGCTCGGCAGCGGAATCAGGCTGCCCTATTTCATCGCGCTGGGCGATCATGCGGACCTGACGCTGACGCCCTACCTTTCGCCGGTCACGACAACGCTGCAGGCCCGCTACCGCCAGGCATTCCACCGCGGCCGGCTGCAGTTCGACGCCGCGCTCACCCGCGACCGGCTGCTGCCCGGAGAAACCCGTGCCTACCTGTTCGGCCGCTCCAACCTGGCGCTGGCCGGCGGCTTCCGGCTCGGCTACGATCTGGAACTGACCACCGACCCGGGCTACCTGCTCGAATACGGTTTTTCCGGCAAGGACAGGCTGGACAGCGAAATCCGGCTCGAACGCACCCGCGGAGCGGAAAGCTTCTCGGCCCGGCTCACCCATCTGCAGACCCTGCGCGCTTCCGAACTGCCGATCGCGGGCCTGCTGCCCGAAGTCCAGGCCGGCCTGCGCTACGAGAGGCGCTTTGCTCCGCCGCTTCTGGGCGGGAGGGGGCTGTGGGAGCTGTCGGCGGATGCCCATGTCCGCCCCTCGGGCGCCGACGGGGCCGGGCGAGACATGATCCGCAGCGGCGCCCGGCTGGAGTGGAACCGCAGCATGCTGTTCGGCCCCGGGCTGGCGCTGCGCCTCGGGGCCGGCTTCCGGGCCGATTCCTACCGGATCGCCCAGGACAGCGCCTATCCGCAGAATCTGCTGCGATTCACCGGCGCCGTGGAGGGCGAGTTGCGCTGGCCCTGGGTCAGGGCGATGCCCGATGGCGGTACCGCGGTGCTGGAGCCGGTGGCCCAGCTGGCGTTCGGACGCAGCGTCGGAGCCCTGCCGCCCAACGAGGACAGCACGCTGGTCGAATTCGACGAAGGCAACCTGTTCGCGCTGTCGCGCTTTCCCGGAGAGGACCGGGTCGAACAGGGGCTGCGCGGAGCGCTCGGACTCCGCTGGAGCCGGCAGGGGCCGTGGAGGCGCGGCTGGAGCTTCGCGCTCGGGCGGGTCCTGCGCGAGAGCGACCCGGGGCAGTTTTCCCGGGCCTCCGGGCTGGACGGGCTCCGCTCCGACTGGCTGGGAACGGCCCGGATCCGCCTCGGCGACAGATTCGCGCTCACCAGCCGGGCGCTGTTCGACGACCGGCTGAGCCTGACCAAGGGCGATGCCGTGCTCGACTGGCAGGGCCCGCGCCTGGCGCTGTCGGCGACCTACAGCCATGTGATCCCGGATCCGTCCGAAACCCGGCCCGACCCGACCACCCAGCTGACCCTGGATGCCAGCTACCGCCTTCCCGGCAACTGGCGTGCCTCGCTGCAATACCGGCGCGATCTTGCCGCCGCCCGCACGACCCGCGCCGCGCTGGGGCTCCGATACGTGAGCGAATGCATCCGGGTGGATCTTTCCCTCTCGCGTCGCTTCACCACCTCCGTTAATGTCGCCCCGACAACCGATCTCGGCCTTTCGGTGTCGCTGTTCGGCTTCGGACCGGAGCGCGGCGCGGCCCCCCGGAGCTGCAGCGGAACGTGATATGCAACGCGACATGCCAGGAAACCCGACATGCCCGACCTGATCCCTCCATCCCGCCCCGACTGCCCCGCCAGGAGGCGCGCCTGCCCCCGCCGGGTGCGCGCGCGCCGGAAAGTCCGCCCTCCGAAAATCCGCCTCCCGGCTGCCGCCCTCCTGCTGACGCTGCTGCTTCCGGCCCTTCTCGCCCCGGCATCCGGCAGCGGCGGGACGGCCCGGGCGCAGGGGCTGTTCGCCCCGGCCGTGATCGTCAACGACAGCGCCATCACCGGCTACGAGCTGCGCCAGCGGGTGCAGCTGCTCCGCTTCCTGCGCACCCCGGGCGATCTCGAGGAAGAGGCCCGCCGGCGGCTGATCGACGAGCGCCTGCAGGCCCAGGCCGCGCGCCAGGCCGGAATCGTGCCGGATGCCGACGAGATCCGGGCCGGGGTTGCCGAATTCGCCGGCCGGCTCGATCTGGATGCGGATTCCTTCCTGGCCCGGCTGGCGGAAGAAGGGATCGCTGCCGAAAGCTTCCTCGACTTCGTGCGCGCCGGGCTGGCCTGGCGGAGCCTCGTCCGCCAGCGCTTCGGGGCGCAGGTCGAGATCAACGATGCCGAGGTGGAGAGGGCCATCGCCCTGGAGGGCGCCCGGGGCAGCGCGCGGGTGCGGATTTCGGAGATCTTTCTGCCGACGAACACCCCCGAAAATGCGGCCATCAGCCGCGAACTTGCACCGCAAATCGCCCGGCTGCGCAGCATCGAGGAATTTTCCGAGGCGGCGCGGCGCTTTTCCGCCGGCGCCACGCGCCGGCAGGGCGGGCAGGTCGAGGGCTGGGTGATGCTGGAGGATCTGCCGCCGCTGATCCGCCCGGTGCTGCTGAAGATGCGCCCCGGAGAGGTAACCGAGCCGATCGAGATTCCCGATGCCATCGCGCTGTTTCAGCTGCGCGCGATCCAGGAGGTGCCGGCGCGCGGCCCCGAAAACCCGCTGATCGATTACGCCAGCTATCTGATCGAGGGCGGGCGCAGCCCCGAGACTCTGGCCCGGGCGGCGGAAGTCCGGGCCCGGGTCGATGTCTGCGACGATCTCTACGGTCTGGCCCGGGGGGAACCGCCGGAGCGGCTGGAGCGCCGCCGTCTGCCGCTCGCGGAGATTCCCGCCGAGGTGGCCCTCGAACTGGCCCGTCTGGACCCCGGGGAAAGCTCGACCGCGCTCACCCGCGATGACGGGCAGACGCTCGTGTTCCTGATGCTCTGCGCACGCCAGGGCACAAAAGGTGCGCCCGACCGGGAGGCGGTTCGCGAACGGCTGCGCAACGAACGGCTGAGCGCCCTGGCTCAGGGCTACCTGGACGAGTTGCGCGCCGCAGCGACAATCGTGACACCATGAGCGACGCGCCGGCCGCGCCGCTGGCGCTCAGCTGCGGCGAACCGGCAGGGGTGGGGCCGGAAATCGCGCTCGGAGCCTGGCGCGCGCTGGGAGCCGAGCTTCCCTTCTTCCTGATCGGCGATCCGGCCCATCTGCCCGCCGGCGCGCCGCTGGTGATGATCGACGAGCCCGCGCAGGCCGTGGCCGCCGCGGCGCGCGGTCTGCCGGTGCTGGCCCACCCCTTCCCCGAGCCGGCCGTCCCCGGCCGCCCCGCGCCGGCCAATGCCCCGGCGGTGATCGCGGCAATCGAGCGCGGCGTGGCACTGGTGCGCCAGGGGCGGGCCGCGGCGCTGTGCACCGGGCCGATCCACAAGCGGGCGCTTCAGGAAGGCGCCGGCTTCGCCTTTCCCGGCCACACCGAATACCTGGCCCATCTGGCCGGGGTGGAGCAGGTGGCGATGATGCTCGTCGGCGGCGGGTTGCGGGTGGTGCCGGCCACCATCCACATTCCGCTGGCCCGGGTGCCCGCCGCCCTCACCGCACCGCTGCTGGAGCGCACCATCCGCATCACCCACGACGCCCTGCGCCGCGATTTCGCGCTGCCCGCACCGCGCATCGCGGTGGCCGGGCTCAACCCCCATGCCGGCGAGGGCGGCGTCATGGGGCGGGAGGAGATCGCGCTGATCGCACCGCTGCTGGAGCGGCTGCGCGCCGAGGGCCTGGCGCTGAGCGGCCCGCTTCCGGCCGATACCATGTTTCACGAACGCGCCCGGCGCGGCTATGACGCGGCGATCGCCATGTATCACGACCAGGCGCTGATCCCGATCAAGACGCTGGCCTTCGACGCGGGGGTGAACGTCACCCTCGGGCTGCCCTTCGTGCGCACCTCGCCCGATCACGGCACCGCCTTCGACATCGCCGGGCGCGGGATTGCGCGGCCCGATTCGCTGATCGCCGCACTGCGGATGGCGGCGGAGCTGGCGGCGAGGCGGGCGTCATGAAACTTCG
>Ga0256839_1003414_pt1 | contig 16394 bp, 13 predicted proteins | sample 354166metaG_FD_185968 | JGI IMG/M metagenome (GOLD analysis project Ga0256839, IMG submission 185968) | Hydrothermal vent microbial communities from Mid Atlantic Ridge, Atlantic Ocean - 354-166 | ecosystem: Environmental > Aquatic > Marine > Hydrothermal vents | place: Atlantic Ocean: Mid... | reverse complement strand
ATTTCGTCCTGGATGCGCTGGAGCAGGCGCTGCATGATCGAAAGCCGGTCCACAAAGGCGGCCTCATTCATCATTCGGACCGCGGCGGGCAATATTTGTCCATTCGCTATACCGAGAGATTGGCCCTAGCGGGGATTGAACCCTCTGTTGGTAGCGTTGGTGATTCCTATGACAACGCCCCTCTCGGCAGATTTGCTTCACAAATCGCCTGTCAGGCAATGCTTGGCGGAAACCATAAACGGTCTCTACAAAGCTGAGGTCATCCACCGGCTTGGCCCATGGAAAACCATGGCCGCAGTCGAATGGGAAACGCTCAAATGGGTCGACTGGTTCAATAATCGCCGCCTGCTGGCCCCAATCGGATACATCCCACCAGCAGAAGCAGAAGAGAGGTACTATGCAAAACTAAACACATTAGATATGGTCGCATGACATGAAGTAATCAGCCTCCGGAAAACTGGGGGCGGTTCACTTTCAAAAACACCAAGCAAGGCACCAACAAAGCTAAGGGTTGCTCTATGAAGCCTTGATCTGAGTTTCGCCATTCTCCTGTTCAGACTGGAACAGGTCGAATTCTTCGCGTGAACTGACCTTATCAATAAGAAGTTCGTGCTCCACGCGGATAGCAGACGAATGTGCCCGGGGGTTCTTAACGATCGTCAGCACGGCTTTATCGCGGCGGCCTGATGAAAAACTGACGCGATATGCGAAGTAACGCTCTCCCAGTTTCTCAGCCGCATTCCATTCATTCTTGGTAAACCGGACTGCCCCCGACTTTGTTTCGATGAATCGAGCTACCAAACTGACGTTCTGTGGATCCTCACGGAAAGCTTCACGATCGTCTTCTGTTGCGAAGCTTAAACAATCGCACCCATACGCGCCGCCTCCTTGCAGAGCCGCGACCAACAAAGGGAACCGGTTCTGATTTTCTTCAAAAATAACGGTCCACTTTTCCGCATCCGCTGCTTTATCTACATCTGTGGCGTTTTGATTGTTTGTCCGACCCGTTGCTCCACCCACTCGGACGGTAGAACGTTCCGCATCCTGAGGTCTTTGCCGCCCTTGGTCGGGCGAGGGTCTTGGCCTAACTTTTAGCTGAGTTTCGTCGAAGGCATTATTGACGCTATCATCTAGTTCGCGCCTATCTCCAATTTCTTGCTGGCTGGATACGGGCTCCTCCATCGGCTCATTAGGCAAAGAAGGTTTTTCCTGTTCGGCTACCTCCAGCCCTCGCTTCAGCGTATCGGCATCAACATCAACCTGAAAGTCGCTGCTTTCGACATACCCTTGTCCGGTCAAAGCAACTTTTAGTTCTTCTGAGCTGATCGTCGGCAGAGCACGCTTCAGATGGCTTTCGCGAAGCCCCGGGGTGGACGCGGTTAGAAGTGACGTGAAGTCAGCGTTGGCCTGGAGCTCAAATAATTCGGCCAACCCGTCTGAAATTGCGTGCAGCCCGAGATCAAAATTTTCATCTTCGTTTCGGTCAGGGTCAATTGTGACGATTAAGTTGTGACGTTGCAGGCTATATTTGAAGGGTTCTAGGTCTTCCACAACACTTTGACCATTGATCGACATCTTCATTTCCACCCGACTTGCCACTTCCAATTCCAAGTCCTTCAATCGACGCAACGACCCTTCTTCGGGGGAAAGGCAGTGACGAAGAGCCAGAATAAAAGGCCGTGCTTTCTCAAAACGATCAAGCAACCGCTCGGCCAGCCCACCCGTTTCGACATCGGCCGATAGAAGTCGGATATTCATGCTATTTTTGCGCAAAGCCGGTATCCCAAAACGGCGTTCTACCTGAGTCGCATTTCGCCGTGATGGCAAATCAATTAGCGTTAGGTGCGGGCGCACAGCCTCTGGCAAATCATCACGGTGTGCATAATAGGTATCTCGCCGTTTCGCCCAAATGCTGCCTTCTCCAGACCGAACAGGAACCATTCCTTGACTGAGAAAGGTTGCACGATCACTTCCTCCTTTCCCCGGTTCAAAATCTTCCCGCTCCAGTAATTGAAGATACAGCCGGCTGGCTAGTTCAGGTTTGACATCCCGTGATGGAAGTGACGACAATAATCGATAAACCTGTGCTTCTGGGATATCGGCCAACCCCCGGGCTACCCCGGCGCGCTCAAGCCCCCGCAGCCAAAGCTCCGGAGTTAGACCAAACCCTGTTTCTTGTTCGAATTGTGGCGTCTCAGGCGTGTTAAACAAAACCGAAAGCGCCCCCGGCTGGACCATTACATCTTGAGGGGCATGAAGTTGTTTGTCGTTGCAAGCCAGCCATTCCTGTGTCTGAACGCTCAAGCGCACAATATTAGGCAGGATCCCCTGATATTCACGAAATGCGGCATTTCCGCTACTTCGCCCTTTAACTGAAACCGCAAATGCCGGAACCTGGGTTAGCGGGTCAAACCGTTCATCTTGAGAAACCCAAGCCAAAATAGCATCTGACGATGCATTCTCAAGAATTGCGTCCAATTTCTCGATAACGTTATGCTCAGCCTTAATCGTATACCCCCAACGAAGCTGGTCACGATCAAGTTCTTGAAGCGTATTCCCGGCCGAGACGGTGAACTTTTCTGGAAGAGCCTGCATGACAATCGGTTGCCATTCCTTTGGCAGCGGCTCGACAACCGTTCTCGGCCATTGGTTGATACCCAGCCATTTCAAAAAACCTGCCAGATCACTGCCATCATCAGGGAGCCCGTTTTGAGTTGGGCCTGCCATCAGCAATTCAGGTTGGGTTTTATATAGTGCGGCGTTAATCTGGCCGTTCTGTCCATAATGCTCGGAAAGATGAACGGTCGTAACATCCCGCCAGTTGCCATCTTGGCACCGCACCCGGATTACACCCGGTGGCCGGATTCGATTGCCGTCATACAAAGAGTATATTTCCGCCAAAAAGTCTGATTGGATTCGGTCTGGATCCGAATGCTTTGATTTCAGCAGTTCAGCCAACTTGGTGCGAAGAGCCCCGATGACACTGTCCACACTGAACTCCGTCACCCGAAACCCTTTGAAGTTGGCAATTTTTTCGCGCAGCGTAGAACCCTTTGCAAGATCCACAAGCATTTCCCAAAGGTCCGGATGAATAAATCGGGCCGTAGACCATGGGGGGAGACTGTGACGTTGCTCCTCTTTACTTGGAGGCGGGAAAGGTATTGCACCCTTCGGCATCTCTTTGCCATCAACGTCCAGAAAAAGGCGTCGATCATGGTGCTCTTCAGGGAGCGCTGACGCAATGCCAACGATTGCACGGGCGCGTTCGGATAGAGCCAGATTACCCCTCCGCAACCGCTTCAGAATCTTTTTGGGGTTAACTTCCCGGACTTTCATTTCGTCACGCAGTAGATTCTCGACTTTATCCTCTTCAGGTTCAACCTTGGCCATTTCGCCAAAAAGACGTGATGGAATAAACTGCGCATACCCCTGTGGCCCAATCCGGCTATCGGTAGCGGTGCGCCAAGCCCCGTCCAAGCCCTCAATTAACGGCAGCTCCCTCGCACGGGCCCATGCTTCAGTGGCAACGCTTTCGAGAGATTGCGGGAATGCCTTATCAGGGACGAGCCAGTTAAGCGGGTTACCTGTTAACCGGCCTGCTTGCCTCAACTCATCAAGTGTTTCGGCATGAAATCGACCAAGAGCGACCAAAACACCTTCGTTGAGATCCGAACCTTCCTGGATTGTTTTGCGGTTTGAATCGAGCTCGAGCGTGGCATGAAACAGACCACTAAACGGTAATGGCAATGAGGTGGGAAAATAACTGTGCAATCGGCCAGTAGAACTTTCCTCGTCGAGTCGCAGGGCAATGGCCAATTCGAAATCTCGTTCGGCTTTACCATTGCCGAGCGTTCCCCGCTGTTGGCGTAAAATCCAGCTCTGAATTCCAGTGTCGGGACCACTTTCCAGGTAGAGCGTCACATCATCATTATCTTCAATTTGCTTTGTCCAGTTCCGCTCGGGCTCATCTGGCAATCGAATGCGGATGCCGTCCAAGGCTTTCACAAAAAGCAGAAAACTCGGCTCAAATTGGCTGGCTTGCTCAATAGCTCGCTTGAAAGCCCGCTTATCGCGGAACGGTGCTGCAACCACGGTATCAAATCCTTCCTTTCTCAAGGTACGGATATGCTGCAGCATCGCAGTAGCTCCCTTGTCGCCAAGCTCTTCCAATTCCTGACCGGTTGCTGGAAAGACAAGTAGGGGTGGGGTTTCTTCGCCTGCATTGGAAAACAAGTCTCTGATCTTAGTGTTTTCCTTGGCCAAAGCAGCAACCTGCGCATCCGCATGAATGCGGGAGAACCCGATTTCAAGCGCGCCGCTGCTTATCACGGGTGCTTCGGTCCAGTTCAAAATCGCACGAAAACCAAGGCCCTTTGCTCCGATCATCTTGGCTGCGCGCGTTGGCTTATCGCTGGTATGCGCCGTCATAAGAGATTTAACACCCCCGGTCCGAAAAGGCTGGCCCTTGTTAGCTACGAAAAGACCGTCGCGCGTTACCTCAATCAAAACTTGCCCTGGCACTCCGGATTCGGCTGCCGCATCCGCCGCGTTCTGGACCAATTCCAAAAGCTCTCGCCCCGCATAATCAGCCGAGGTTTGCCGTTCTGTTCGAGAATGCCCAAGAAGAAAATCAGGCTTCCTAAGATAAGCCTCATGCGTATCGCTGAGTTCACTAGCGATAAATTTTGCCCACTCCTCCGGTGTAGCCAAGAGAGTCGGGTCTGATTTGCACTCGGAGGTCAAATGCTGCATGAGATATACCCGTATCCAGTTTTTTGTCGCGCCCCAATAATCCAGTTACAATCTCTCATTCAGCATCCTCTTTGGTCACAAAGGGAACCGGCAACGCACAAAGCGTATTCACCAGTTTCATTTGTTCCACCGTGTTGCATTTTGACTCGCGCAAGCGCGGCGCACCAAACACCAGTGCCAGCCCTTTTGCCCGTGATACCGCCACATTGATCCGGTTCAGCGAAAACAGGAATTCCATGCCGCGCGATGTTTCCTCGGCAGAGCTGGCTGTCATGGAGACAAGGCAGATTGGCGCTTCCTGCCCTTGAAATTTATCCACCGTGCCGGTGCGGATACCGGTAGGCAGCGCCTCGGCCAAGGCATTGACTTGCGCGTTATAGGGCGCAACGACGATGATATCGCGCGGGCGCACAGGGCGGGCGGTGCCGTCCTTGTCCGTCCATTTGCCGCGCAGCAGATCGGTGATGGCTACCTTGATCGCCGCCACTTCCTCGGGCGCAGTCTGGGCGTTGCCTTCGTGGGGGACCGGCACCCAGAATGCGCCAGCTTCGGGGAAGGACGTGCCGGTCACGCTTTGGCAGGCTGTATCGGGGTGGCTTTGCAGCCGACCCTCGTAAACCTGATCCGAGATAAACCCGCATACATCCGGATGCATCCGGCGGGTGACGGGCAGGAAGATGCCGCGTTCGGGCGGGATGGTGGCGTGATGGCCCAGCACCCATTCAAGACAGGACAGGTTGGCAGGATGCGGGTGCGATCCCTGAATGACCTGCGGTAATTGCTGTGGATCGCCGACCAAAACGATGTTGCGTGCGGCACGCCCCATGGCCAACATATTCGCCAGCCCTACTTGCCCCGCCTCATCGACAAACAGCCAGTCAAAGGCCTGAATGTTCTGCTCCCGAGCAAAGAAAAACGCGGTGCCGCCCACGACATGGGACTCTGCCAGCGCCGGATCATCGTTCGAGGTCGGGCGTGAAATACCTTCTATATCCTCGGCGTAGCCGTCATTGCCCGGTGACACCTTATGCGCCATTTCCAGTGTGATCGGCAGGTCCTCGTCCTCAAGCGCCTCCAAGCATCCCATCAGCACATTGCGGATCGCCTCGTGACTGTTGGAGGCCACGCCGACCCGAGCGCCGCTGCGCACCAAGGACAGAATTGCGCGGGCGGAAACATAGGTTTTGCCGGTACCGGGCGGGCCTTGAATGGGCAGCACGGTTTCGTCCATGCGGGCCACGGCATCGATGGTGCCGGCAACGAAATCCGCGCGGTTCAGGATGTTATCCCCCGCAGGGGGCGTTAGCCGCAGGGGGCTGCGTGACAGAAGGTCATCGAGCGCGCGGTAAGTTCTGGCCCCGCATTGGTCGGCAATTACATCACGCAGGGCCTCGGCAATGATCGCGGTTGAGATCGGCTTGTCCGGATGCAGGGTCAGGGTATCTGTTAGAAGGTCAGCATTCTTGTTGCCGATTTTAAGGGTAATGCTCCGCGCACCCCGATCCAGTTCCGTGACATTGACGGTGGCCATGCCGTCCAGCGTCGGGATGGTCGCCTTGCGCCCCGTCCGCAGCTTGGTTTCCTGTTCGGGAAAACAATATGTGCGCTGGACCGAGCGCTTGACAGGCTCGGCTAGTCCCGTGGCTACCAGCCCCGCAAGCGCGTCCAGATCGTCAATCAGATCATCCTCATCCTTGCCGAGACTGTCGAAAATCGCCCACCATACCGGTTTCACCTCGCGGGTGTGGAACATCCCCAGATCAAACAACATCGCCTGCCGCTCTTCGGGCAAATCCGACTCTGCCAGCATGGCGCGCAGGGCATCGGCCTCGGCGTCCTCCTCCGTCTCTTTGTCGCCGAAGTCCTCGGCCATTTCCGGCCACGGCCCATCGGAACGGATCCCCACCAGCCAGTCGCGTAGATCCTCGGTCGAGATGCAATCAATGCGGTTGTAATCCTCGATCTCGTCCAGAATGTGCTGCTCGCCGGTCTCCAGCCATTTTTCATAGGCCACGACCGAGCCACCGGCGGTTTTCACCTCGCCGTCGCGCACCAAATCGTAAAACGCCTCCATGGATTTGATCGAGTAATTCGGCTCCGAGCCGATCAACCCGCCCCGCACCACGGCAAACAGATCGACAAACCGCCGTTCGCGCAGCAGGCGGTCGAGGAAAGCCTCGCCCACACCGTATTTTGCCGTCAGGCGGCGCAGGGCGGTGATTTCATAGGGGGCGTAGTGGTAAATGCGGGCCTGCGGGAAATGCGCAAGGCGCGCGCGAAAGAAATCAAACAGGTCAATGACCGCCTGTTTTTCCGCCGCGTGATCATGCGCCCAGAAGGTTACAAAGCCGGTATCTTTGGCCCAGACCCCGTGCAGATATTCCAGCCCGTCCTCGTAATGCGGGTCACCCTCGATGTCGTAAAACAAGTCTCCCGCCTGTGGTTCGGGCAGCAGGCCAAAGCCCTTGTCGATCTCTGGCGGGCGCAATTCAAAATCCGGTGCACCGGTCTTGCGGGCTTGTTGCAGGCGCGCCTGTGTCACCAACCGCGCGCGTGTCGGCTCGCTCAGCCCGCGCACCGGATGGTCCAGCGTGGACAGCGCCGCGAGCGTTTTCACCCCCGCTGCTTCCAGCTTTTTCACCTGCGTGCGGCTGATATTGGCCACGTTGAACAGGCTGTCTTGCTTGACCCAGATCTCCGCGCAATGGTCCGCCCAGCGGCACAGCCCGCAATCGGTGCAAGGTATGGGGCAGGTTTCCTCTGGTGCAGCCACAAAGTTCTCAAATCGCTCCCGCGCCGCCCGCGCATAGGCGCTGTAATCCTTCAGGCGCAACGTGGCGCGCTCGCCAGTGCCCAGCTCCACATGGGCAAATTCCGGCAACACCCCCTGGATTTCCGCCAGCAGGTCGGAATAGAGCACCAGTTGCAGCACATGTTTGGGGTGTGGGGTGCGTTTCAGCTTGGTATCGGTGACCTCATAGCTGAAATTCCCCAGCTTTGATGGGCGCTCCACCCGTTCCAGAAAATCCGACCAGCCGCCCCAGTTGCCCGACAGGAACGCGCCTTGAAAAACCACATCCGGCCCCTGTGCTAGAACCTCGCGGGTCTCAACCGCATTGGCCGCAAGGTCTCCGCTATCGATTTCGACAATCCGCTGCGCTTGTGTTTTCAGCTTGTCCAGATGCGCCGCCTCGTGCGCGTCTCCCTGTTTTTGCAACAGCGCCGCATCTTCGCTGTCAGCGCGCGGCTTCGGGCCTTCCCCGCGCATCCGCGCCATATCCAACACGGTTGCATGCTTGCACCCCATGAATTTCATAAGATCGGATGCCGAAAACAGGATATGGCCTTTAATTTTTCTCATAATCGCTCTTTTATCAACTTACTCAATACAAACAAATTCGGTTGTATTATAAGAGGGCGGCATCCCGAGTTCCGGAGATACCATTTCACGCTCTGGCCTCAGTTAATCGAAACTTCGCAATGCTTAATTCCAAGCCGTTTCCTCAGCGCTTCCAGCTCCCCGCTCAGCTTGCGTTCAGTGACAAGCACGGGCGTGACGGCAGCCCTTACAGGCAATTCCTGCGCTTCTTGCACTGCGCGATACTTGACACATTGGTATAGACCTCGCCGCAAGTCATCATCTGTAGAAATGATTGATTTGACTTCAACAGGATAGAAAGAGTTGCCGTCGGAAAACATCACATCAACAATATCACCCGAAAGGAGGGGCGCTTCGATAACGATCTTATCGAAATTCTCAGGAACCCCGACTTTTGTCGGATTGTCTGCGACCCAGTTTTTCAGGGCTTTGTGTGCATCGCTTTCACCACCGCCAAAGCCCTTTCCTGCGCCTTCCTTGAAATCTTCTTCGGGGTAGTTTTCAGTGGCGGACTCTCCGAAAAGCTCTTCGTAGATTTCATTCCATTTGGAATAACGGCGAACATCTTGCAGAATTATTTTAATGAGTTTCCGCTTCTTTTTATCAGATAAATCAGCCCATTTCCTTTTTTTGCCTTTTCGGTATTTGTTGTTGATATGCTCCTCTGCTCCATCGCCTGGGATGCCATTTTGTCTTGTCGCCAAAGCGTTAAGAAGGGGTGCGTCGGGATCAACCTTATGAATTTTGCTCTGCATCGGTCCCACAACATGCCCGATGTGTGGCGAAAATATCTTGGGTATTTCCATTCGTGGCTCTAAGTGTTCAGCTATTCGACCATAAGTCACAAATGGATCACGCGATAAGCTGTTTAAAAGAAAGGCCATTGCATATCTTGGCCCATCATTTGCCAATTGATCTAACGTATAGTTCTCACCCATATTTCTTCTCCAATTCACTCAAAAAACCACCATCGAGAGAAACATCTCGACAGAACTCACTGTGAACAATAGCCTATAAGGGTGTCAATTCCTGTCGTGGTTGAAAATGTCTTTTGCAAAAGCCCAGGATCTGCTTCGTCTCGCGCTGATCGCGTCCTCGCGCCACGGTGGGATCAGCCTTGCGGAAATCAGCGCCGAATTTGATGTTTCCCATCGCACCGCGCAACGCATGACCGATGCGCTGGAGGCCACCTTTGCCAATGTGGAAATTACCGACGGGGCGGATCGGCGGCGGCGCTGGCGGTTGCTTGATCCGGCGGTTGCACGTCTGGAGCCGCGTCAGGAAACCACCATTGAAGCGCTGGAAATTGCAACCCAGTCCGCCCGTGACGACAACCGCCTGCGTCATGCCCGCGCGCTGGAAGACCTGCGTAACCGACTGATGGCCCACCTACCAGCGCGGGATGCGCTCAGGGCCGAATCGGATGCCGAGGCGGTTCTGGCCTCACTTGGCCATGTTGCCCGCCCGGGTCCTCGCGCCGCGCAACGTCCCGAGGTCATGGACGCGGTGATCGAGGCCTTGCGCGGGCCGTTCCGGTTGGAAATTTCCTATGGGGCCAAGGATAGCAAGCAAAGGATTGTGGAACCGCACGGGGTTCTGCTGGGCCTGCGCAGCTATCTGGTGGCCCGCCAGCCTGCCCGCGGGCCGGAATTGCTGAACTTTCGCATGGACCGTATCCAGACGGCGAAATGCCTGGACGAAAGTTTTGCCTTTGAAGACGGGTTTTCCATCGACACCTATGCCGCAAAAGCTTTCGGGGCCTATCAAGACCCCGCGCAATATGGCGAGGTTGTCTGGTGCTTCAGCCCCGCCGCCGCCGAGCGTGCCGCCGGATTTCAATTCCACCCGAACCAGAACGCCGAGCATCAGCCCGATGGCAGCCTGATCGTCCGCTTCCATGCAGCCGGCTGGCTGGAAATGGCGTGGTTCCTGTATCAATGGGGCGACGCGGTCGAAGTTCTGGAACCGGCAGGTTTGCGCGACCTGACCGAAAACTACCGACGATCCGATTTTGATGCCTTGCCCTGAGTTTCCCTCAACCCATTCAAACCGCGAGAATTGCCCATGCCAGAAACCATCCCCCACGCCACCCTGAAAGCAAAACAGCGCGCCCTTCGCGTGGATTTTCCCGAAACCATGGGCCTGCGCGTCCACCGCTCGATCAGCTGGATCGGGCGCGCTGAACAGGTCGGTGACGATCACGACGCGGCATTATTGCTAAAGTCCATAAATGTTTGATCCGCATCTTCTTTGAAGCCTAGATTACCAGTGCTATCCTAATGCGCCAAGAACTGTTTTTGCACTTCGCCTAAAGGGGCGGCAAGGAAAGACGCGAACTGTAAGGCAAAAGAGGATAGGCTTTGATTGGATAACTTATTTAAACGCGGCGCGGATGCGATCTAAGAGTGTCGGCTTTTCTAACTTACGGATCATCTTGTTTATGCGGGCAAATTCGCGCTCAGATTCCGTGCGGGGTGGAGCCCCATTTTTCACAGCCTCCATGCGACCCAGCGAGCGCGCACGGGCTTTGGCATTGATTTTGTCAACAATGGCTTGAGATTCATCATCCAGTTTAGGTGTTTTAGGTGTGTGCCAGTCGTTCGGAGTAAGCCAAGCGCTCATGTTGGTTCCGTTTTCGGCATCTTGAGCGACAATGTAATCTTCAATGGACGGTTTTTTCATTGCGGAGGGCCAATCTGTGGTGTTGGTTATCACTACACTGTGCATAATGGGTTGCAAGCCTTTTGTGTGAGATGAAAAATTCAGCTTGGGCTTGGTGTGTTAGATCTCAATCTAAAAAAGGAGAATTGATTTGGGGCAAGGACGAACCTGTCAGTGTCAATCATGTGGATATAGCGCAAGCGTGCGCATAGGTGGCGGAATGAAAACATTTAAGACCAACAACCCATTCCCTATCTACTGCCTTGATTGCCGCGAAGTCAGAAGTACTAATCTGGCGGCCTCGGGGACTCATCTTTGTGGGCATTGTGGGGGGCTGTATGTTCTGCTCTTTGGTAAGGAAACTCGTTGGCCAATCGCGCAGCCATCATTGCTTGAGCGCAAAACTGATAGTGATTGGCATGAAGGACGCCATATATGCCCCTCCTGTGACGACCCTGCCTTGGTTTTTTCTCACATTAGATTTTTCTACGATTAGATGATATTTGCAAATAGCGGATTAATAGGAGGCTTTGTTGGGTATTTTGTTTGTTGTGGCATTGGTGTTGGCATGGCCAACATTTGGCCTTTCTCTGGTGGCGTGGTTCGTTGTCGCTTTTCTCAAAGGTAAGTCCGCCGCAAAGGCCTCTGCGCAAAGACACGTCAAGCTTGCTGTCATCGAGCCTTGGTTTCAGGAGCGCTTCGCCGAGTTCTATATGGCTCTGGACGTTCCCTATTCTTTAGATGAAGAACCTGATTGGGAAACAGCTCATCAGTGCGGGCGGCTTATCATGAACTACCTCGCACACAATCCGAGCGAAGCGGACATTTTCTATCGCGGACTGTTGGGCTGGACACGTAATGACATGGGGGTGGGGGGACTATGCGACCCAGCCGAGGCAGCAGAATGCGAATTGTTAGCTGAAAAAGGGGAAATTCATTTTATTTCCTATCACGCGATTAAAGCGTTGATGAAGAATAATTCCTTGCCTTGTTTCCGGACCGTGGATCTCGCAGCCGTGGAGCAGTTACTCAATGAAATTCCGCGTCAATAGCTGTTTGTTGGACAAATCAAGTCAAAACAGAGGGGGCGTTGAGGCTTACTGAGAAGTAGCTAACGGAGTTCATGGTTATGACGACTGGGAAGATCGTTTCAACGCCTCTGCCCGCAGTTTCGCGCAGGCCGTTCAATCCACAGACACGACCCGCGTGCTGAGCTTTGTTTTTGACCGGCTCTACATTTTGCGCAATCAACTGATCCATGGCGGGGCAACATGGAATAGCGCCGTCAACCGCGCACAGGTCGGCGACAGCGCAGCCATCCTCGGATTCCTGATGCCGATGTTCATTAACATCATGATGGATAATCCGGACGAGGATTGGGGGCAGCCGTTCTATCCGGTCGTTGAGTAGACCGTTCGCAATAGAGCCGCTCCCATCCATGCTGTTTTTACAAGGTCGACACTCGCCTCACATCACGTTTGAAGTTTTGAAAACTCCGCTTGTCACTCGGTGAGCATGGAACGGTTACAGTGCCCCTGCCGCAAGGGTGCCTTAACCGCCCGTGTTTTGTTCCACGCCAGAATTCCCATCCTTGCCGAACAAGGTTTTGCACGAATTTATGGATTTCCTTGCTTTTACTGTACCGCATCATGCCACCTCGCTGTAGCGAGCCGCATAACGATCGGCTGAAAACCTCATTCCGCTAAAGGCGGACAAAGCGCCCAGCTCCAGAATGGGCGGGCTGTATTGATACCCGTTTTCGCGCGTGTCCTGACCGTTTTGATAAAACCGCCCGAGGGGGTCAATCATGATATAGGATTCAAGCATTTCGGAATTATCCTCCACACGGGAGATTTTCTGAAACGCCCTGTGCCGCATAACAAATTCCGCAAACATCCGGTCATCAATTTCAAGGTTGCTGTTCACAACCGGCAGCATCCGCAGGATTTTCCATTTTTCGGGAGATAGCTCGCTGATCAGGGCACTGAAATCCTCGTTCGCATTGGCGGCGTTTACAACCGTGTTTACCTTCAGCTTGAGATCCGGATTTGCCGCACGGGCCGTCTGGATGTCCTTGGCCAGACCAGCCACATCCAGCTGGTTCCTGCGGCGATCCCTGCGCCCGATACGCTGGTTGATCCTGACATCCGCAGAATCGAGGCTCAATCCCAGCCAGCTCATATACGGGGCAATTTCATCCAACAATGCACCTGTCAGGCGGCTTCCGTTGGTGATCAAGGATGTTTTGAACCCCGTCTCACGCGCAAAACGCACCAGTTCCGGCATCTGCCGCGCATAGAGCAAGGGCTCGCCTCCGGCAAAATTCAGCCGCACGCTTTGCCAGTGCATTTGGCCATATAAAGGGTTTTCCGTATTTTCGGGGCGAAAATAATTATAGACTTCGCGGATCAGCTCGCGGGATGCCTGCATGTCCTTCACGACATCCCGAGTACCTTTCTGTTTTTCCCAAGCGGAATAGCAGTATTCGCAGCCATAGTTGCAGGCTTCGATGATATGCCAGTTTATGACAAGTTCGGATATAGTGTTGTTTTTCATTTTGGCTCTCCAATTGGCGGCCCCGGGATTGGGACTTGGCCTCCTGAAGTTTTCTCATAGTTCGCAGGTATCCTCACTGAACCGCTGCGTCCCCCCCCCTTTATTTATGGGAACCTATGCTATATGCTTGCGAATATTATTCCATAACTTCAATGCTCTACGGCACAATGAGAAAGTTACACTCTTGGCAATAATTCCTTCATTCGAAGCAATTCTTCTCCAGTTCCATCAAAGCCTGTGTGGGTCCCCGTATTCGACAAAGAAAAAGCGTAATTTTGTCACCGGACAAACCTCACTTGATTCACAATGGGATATGACCGGTGAAATTCTGGACGGGATTTTTGCTGCGCTGAAGTTGGAGAATATTGATGACTTGGCTTTGGATCACGCAAAACTGCACATCTTGAGTATGGCAAATGCCTATAAAGAGGTTGGGCTGAACACTTGGACTTTCGAGGCCGATGCGCGTCAGATTACCTGGGATATACTGGGTTATTTCTTTGCCCCCGGTGTCGCCAGAATTATAGCAAACTGGAACTTGCCCGAACTATTGGACAAAGATATGCCTTCCGGCCGGTTCTGGTACCTCCCCGAACCGGCTGAGGGAAAGGATTCAAGGTTGAAAATGCCGGTTGCACAGGTTGTGGACTGGCTTCTTGACCTTCTGGATATGCCGCTGGAAGATTTCGCCGAAGAACGTGCCGACAAGCTGGACGAGAATGAAGACAGCGTTTCGGAAAGCATGATCCGCTCGCTTTATAAATGGAAAAACGGGACATTGCCCGACCTGTACTCCATTGACCTGTATTTTCCAGACAAGATGGACGTCAGTTATCGTGGCGTGTTCCGGCTTGAAGGAATTACGGAACCGGAGGACCGCTTCAAGGCTGCCTTCGAATTTACGGAAAAGCGGGGGCTTACTCTGGAAACTTTGCAGATGGAGATAAACATCAGCGATCCGGACAGAATAAAACGGATCATGGCTGGCGATACCGATGCGGAGCAGCGCGCCGAGTTTGTTGAAAAACTGGCGGACCGGTATGCGCCGCCCCTGCCGTCGACAATTCGCCAAAGGCTCCGGATCGCACGCACGGTGCAAGAGGGCTACACCCGCCTATTGAAATTCCTGTGCCCAGAAGTGGACGCCGACTGCTCGGATCCAGATAAAAATAAGCTGCTGCAGATTTTCACACTATTCAAGCTGATCTACAATCTGACGACCGAAGCCGCAGTTCAAAAGGGGCACATGGGAGAGCAGGCAGAAAATGAATGGTTCGAAGAAAAACTGTTTAAATCGTTTGTTGATCCTAAACTATACCTTTCGATTTTACCGTCTGAAAAGGATACGGCAAATCATGCGCTTGGAACAATTCTGTCGCGTCGTTTCGAGAGTGGGATTCTCGATAGACAATTGCCAGACCTGATGCCTGCCGAAAATCTAGAGAGTTTTGTCGAACATTTTAAAACCCACAAGAAAATCTTGGAAGAGCGGCACGATGATCAAGTGCGGTTTGAAACGCTGATAAACGACCTTTTGTCAGGAGATCCTGACAAAGCTCTGGCGGGTGAAGATCGCTATGACATTCTTTTTGATGCTCTGAGAAACCCGGGTTTACCTATTGAGATCCATCATAAACTCTTCGAGAGGATTTTCAGCCTAAGCTTTGCACCTTGGAAAACCATGCAGGCCCTCCTGTTTCTGCTTGAAGGGATTATTGAAAATAACCCGCCCAAAGAACTTGTCGAAAGTATGCTAGAGGAGTCCAAATTGCTCCCCGGTTACGATGTATTGAAAACTCGGTTTTCATACAATGAGGGTCTGCACCGGATTAGATGCAATGATTTTGACGGGGCAATAAAATGCTTGCGAGAGGCCTTAAAAGACTGCCTTACCCGCAGCTATGGCCCTTTGCGCGGGAAAATTGCCAAAGACCTGTTCGCCCTTGAGGTCGCAAACCAGAAACTGATCAAGACCAATCACGAAAAACACTACCGTGACATGCTGAATTTCTATCCGTTAAAGACGGAAGAATTCATGAATTTTGAAGATATGGCCGCACATGTTTACGAGTATTTCTGGGCAGAATTGTACAAGCCTTATCAGGGCGTGCCGTCAATAAAACCAGCGCTGAATGACGACCTTGATAAACTATTGGGACCTATTTTAAGGTACCTTTTGGAAGGGGATACCGAAGGCCTTGCACGCTGGTTGAAAAAGAACAAACGCTCGTTGAAAAAACCGCTCCGGTATATTCGCGGGGACACGGTGCTGATTTGCCTGATTACCCTTTGAGGCACGAAAAAAAAGGGGATAGATCAACTGCCATACATGATGCAAATGCAATTACCCCGTATTTTTCGGGATACAATATCAACAATCTCCACAGAGGCCCCGTATTTACTGGCGATGGCGGATTTCAAAGGCCAAACGCCATTGATGCTTGTGGCAGAGCAAGGTGATGCAAAGCTTGTCGAGATCATGATCGAGGCAGGTGCAGATCCGGCCGCACAAGATTGTCGTGGCAAAACTGCCCTTCACGCGGCAATTGTCAAAGGACACAAAGCTGTCGTTGATGTTCTGTTGAAGCACCCGGAATGTGCAACGAAAGAAACTGTATTTGGTGAAACACCGGCTCATTCGGCGGCTTTGGCGGGTGATGCGGATACTCTTGAAAAGCTTCTATCGATGGCTCCTGATCTTGCTGACGCCCAATCAGTTCACGGAACGCCGCTTGAAAGGGCCGAGGCATTCCTAAAACCCGACGTTCGAAAAGAATTCAGCAACCATGCGAAACAAAACGGTGTAAAAGTTGGAGATGAGCACGAGATCCGTGCTTGTGTTAGTATTCTGAAACAGTATACGTCAGCCTAGCGGGAGGTTGCGATGCGGAATTTCAATGGGCTCCACATGCCCGTACCTGTTCCCGCATAACGGCATAATCGCTCAACATTTCGTTGAGCGCCGACCCTTCCGACAGCGCCTGCACTTCCTCGGCCGCCTTTGCCAGAAACCCCGCGTCATACTCCACCACCGGCGGGCATACAC